>Ga0102590_1001166_pt1 | contig 42306 bp, 40 predicted proteins | sample AraplaMF_Col_mMF_FD_76859 | JGI IMG/M metagenome (GOLD analysis project Ga0102590, IMG submission 76859) | Arabidopsis root microbial communities from the University of North Carolina, USA - plate scrape MF_Col_mMF | ecosystem: Host-associated > Plants > Roots > Endosphere | place: USA... | reverse complement strand
AAGCCGGGGCTGGAGCTGATGCAGCAGGGGCTGGCCAAGGGCACGAAGCGCCCGGACGATGCGAAGCTGCATCTGGCGATCGCGCAGCTGGCGGCGGGCGACCACGCCAAGGCCGCGGCCGGCTTCAGGACCGTGCAGGGCAATGACGGCACGGCCGATCTCGCGCGGCTGTGGGCGTTGTACGCCCGCCGGAAGTGACCTGAATCCCCGGATGAAGCGCAGCGGAATCCGGGGATGTCTGGACTGAACTGGTATCGTGGATCCTGATCGCCCTGCAACGGGGCGACGCGCACCATCCGACAGGTGCCTGTAAGCGCTTGAAAACAAAAGGGAAATCCCGAGCGTAAGACAACTCTAATACCAATTGACTTATTGGTATTGCTGGTACTAAACTGGTTTCATCGCGGGGCAGGTGGCCGCCGCTCATGAACAAGTGCCAGAGAGCAGTCGATGATCGAATACCTGATCGGCGTGGACGGAGGAGGCACAGGCACCCGGGCCCTGGTGTCGCGCCGTTCCGGGCCGGTGATCGGCCAAGGCGAGGCGGGTCCGTCGGCGCTGGGGCAGGGCATCGTGCCCGCCTGGCAGCAGGTCGAGCTGGCCGTGTCGCGCGCCTTCGAGGCCGCCGCCCTCCCCCGTCCCGCCCACGCGCAATGCGCCCTCGGCGCCGGCCTGTCCGGCATGAGCAACGCGCCGTGGCGCGACGACTTCCTGTCCCGCAACCCCGGCTATGCGCGGCTGCTCGGCGAGACCGACGGCTTCGCGATGCTGGTCGGTGCGCACGACGGCCGCCCCGGCGCGCTGCTGGCGGCCGGCACCGGCAGCATCGGCGAGGTGTGGCGCACCGACGGCACGCGGGCCAGCGTCGGCGGCTGGGGCTTCCCGGTCGGCGACGAAGGCAGCGGCGCCTGGCTCGGCTTGCGCGCGATGCGCATCGCGCAGTGCGCGATGGATGGCCGCCTGCCGTCGGGCCCGCTGGCGCTGCGCATCTGGGCGCAGTGCGGCGACGACACCGAATCGCTGCAAGCCTGGTGCGGACGCGCCGGCCAGTTCGCCTACGCCCAGCTCGCGCCCGCGGTGTTCGACACCGAGGCCGCCGACCCCGCCGCCGCGCAGCTGCTGGCACGCGCGGTGGCCGAGCTCGAAGCCATCGCCCGCGCGCTCGACCCGGCCGGCGTACTGCCGCTGGCCGTGCTCGGCAGCGTCGGCCTGCGGCTCGCCCCGCGCCTGTCGCCCGACCTGCTCGGCCGCTGCGTGCCGGCCGCCGACGGCCCCGCGGCCGGCGCCCTGACCCTGATCCGACGTGAAGTCGAAACCGATCGATGAAGAAAGCCTTGTTCGAATTCAAGCCGGACGCGCGCGACAGCTCGCCGCTGTACGTGCAGCTCGCGCGCAAGCTGGGCCAGGCGATCCGCGACGGCCGCTACCAGGCCGACGAGGCGCTGCCGTCCGAGCGCGTGCTGTCGGAATCGCTGGACGTCTCGCGCGTCACTGCCCGCAAGGCCATCGACCAGCTGGTCGAGCAGGGGCTGATCGTGCGCCGCCGCGGCTCGGGCAACTACATCGCGCCGCGCATCGAGCAGCCGCTGTCGCGCCTGACCAGCTTCTCCGAAGAGCTGCACCAGCGCGGCTACACGCCGAGCTCGCAGTGGCTCGAGCGCAGCATCACCGCGGCCGTGCCCGACGAGCAGCTGAGCCTGGGCCTGTCGCCCGGCGCGCGCGTCGCGCGGCTGGAGCGCCTGCGCCTGGCCGACGAAGTCGTGATGGCCTACGAGGTGAGCGTGCTGCCGCAAAGCGTGCTGCCGCAACCCGAGCTGGTCGACGGCTCGCTGTACGAATACCTCACCGCCACCCGGCAGGCGCCGGTGCGCGCGCTGCAGCACATCCGCGCCCTCAACGCGCAGCCGCGGCTGGCCGAGCAGCTCGGCGTGCCGGTCGGGCAGGCGGTGCTGTTCATCACCCGCATCGGCTACCTGGAATCCGGCCAGGCGGTCGAGCTGACCCATTCCTACTGCCGCAGCGATTACTACGACTTCGTTGCCGAGATGAGAAGAGACGCATGAGCATCAATGTGAAGGGCACGGTCCTCACCCCCCAGGGCTTCGTCGCGGGCTCGATCGAGTTCGGCGACGACGGCCGCGTCGCGCGCGTCGAAGGCACGCCGGTCGACGTGCGCGCGGTGCGCGACGGCGCCGGCCCGATCGTGCTGCCCGGCTTCATCGACCTGCACGTGCACGGCGGCGGCGGGCGCGACATCATGGAAGGCGGCGACTCGGCGGCGCGCGTGGCCGAGCTGCATGCGCGGCACGGCACGACCGCGCTGCTCGCGACCACGATGACCGCGCCGATGGCCGACCTGGAGCTCGCCTTCGCCGGCCTGAAGACGGCGTGCGCCGGCCGCAGCCCGAAGGGCGCGCGCGTGCTGGGCGTGCACCTCGAGGGCCCGTACATCAACGGCGGCAAGCTGGGCGCGCAGCCCAACTTCGCGCGGCCGGTGCAGACCGGCGAGCTGGCGCGGCTGAACGAGCTGGCACCGATCCGCCTGATCACGCTCGCGCCCGAGATCGCCGGCAACATGGACCTGATCGAGTCGCTGTGCGCCGCGGGCTTTCGCGTGCAGCTCGGCCACACGCTGGGCAGCTACGAGGACGGCGTCGAGGCGCTGCGTCGCGGCGCGGGCGGCTTCACGCACCTGTTCAACGCGATGAGCGGGCTGCACCACCGCGAGCCCGGCATGGTGGGCGCGGCGCTCGCGCATGCGAAGTACTCCGAGATCATCCCGGACCTGCTGCATGCGCACAAGGGCGCGATCCGCGTCGCGCTGCGCGCCATCCCGCACCTCTACTGCGTCACCGATTCCACCGCCGCCGCCGGCATGCCCGACGGCGATTACCGGCTCGGCCGCCACAAGGTCACCAAGTGCCTGGGCGGCGTGCGGCTGGCCGACGGCACGCTGGCCGGATCGACCCTCACCATGGACCAGGCCCTGCGCAACCTGGTCAACGAGCTGGACATGGACCTGATCGACGCGTCGCGCCGCGTCTCCACCCATGCGGCCGACTACCTCGGCGCCCAGGACCGTGGCCGGCTGTCGGTCGGCGCCTGGGGCGATGCCGTCGTGCTCGACCGCGATCTCACTGTTTCGGACGTCTATGTTGAAGGAAGCTCGATTGAACTCGCGCATGCTGGCTGAGGCCCGCGAAGCCCCCTCCGCGGTCGCGCGGCAACTGGCCGAGAACGACCAGGCCTACAGCGACTTCGGCGCGCTGCTGCGCCGCAAGCCGCCGGGCTCGGTGCTGACCGTCGCGCGCGGCAGCTCCGACCATGCGGCCCACTTCATGGCCTACCTGATCATGGCGCGCATGGGCCGGCTGGTGACCTCGCTGCCGATGTCGCTGATCACGCTGTACCAGTCGCAGATCGCCTGCGACGGGTTGGCGGCGATGGCCTTCTCGCAGTCGGGCCAGAGCCCGGACCTGGTCGCGCCGATGCGCTACTTCACCGATGGCGGCGCCTGCACCGCGGCCTTCGTCAACGACCCCGAATCGCCGCTCGCGCGGGCCGCGCAATGGGTGTTCCCGCTGCATGCCGGCGCCGAGACCAGCGTGGCCGCGACCAAGAGCTTCATCACGCAGATGGTGGCCGGCGCGCGCACGGTGGCGGCCTGGCAGGACGACCTGGTGCTGCAGGCGGCGCTGTCGGCGCTGCCCGGCGTGCTGTCGCGCGCGGCACATGCCGACTGGACGGCGGCGGTCGATGCGCTGGTGGGCGCCGACAAGCTGTTCGTCATCGGCCGCGGCACCGGGCTGCCGGTGGCGTTGGAGGCGGCGCTGAAGTTCAAGGAGACCTGCGCGATCCAGGCCGAGGCCTTCTCGGGCGCCGAGGTCAAGCACGGCCCGATGGCGCTGATCGACGAAGGCTACCCGCTGCTGATCTTCGCGCCGCGTGGGCCGGCACAGGCCGGCCTGCTGGCGCTGGCCGACGAGATGCGTGCGCGCGGCGCCAAGGTGCTGCTGGCGGCGCCGGGCGGCACGCCGCACGCCAACCTGCCGATCGTCGAGACCGCGTCGATCGAGCTCGACCCGATCTCGGTGGTGCAGAGCTTCTACCCGATGGTCGAGGCGCTGGCGCGTGCGCGCGGCTTCGATCCGGACAAACCGAAGTTCCTGGCCAAGGTGACGAGGACGCAATGAGCACGGTGTTCCACCCGGGTCGGCTGGTGATGGTGAACATCCAGGGCAAGCGCCTGGATGCGCCGACTGCCGCGTTCCTGCGCGAGCACCACATCCGCGCGATCTGCCTGTTCCGCTGGAACCTGGGCAGCGCCGACGAGGTGCGCCAGCTCACCACCGACCTGCGCGCCGTGATGGGCGAGCACGCGCTGATCGGCATCGACCAGGAAGGCGGCTCGGTGGTGCGCTCGACCTTCCTGCCGCAGGCGCCGGCGGCGATGGCGCTGGGCGCGGCCGGCGACGAAGCGCAGGCCGAGGAGGTGGGCGCGGCGGTGGCGCGCGGGCTGGCCAGCCTGGGCATCAACTGGAATTTCGCGCCGGTGCTGGACGTCAACAACAACCCGGCCAACCCGGTGATCGCCGAGCGCAGCTTCTCGGAAGACCCGGTGGTGGTGACGCGGCTGGCCGGCGCCTGGATGCGCGGCTCGCTGCGCGAAGGCGTGGCCTGCTGCGTGAAGCACTTCCCCGGCCACGGCGACACGCACGTCGATTCGCACCGCGACCTGCCCGAGGTCGACAAATCGCTGGCGGCGCTGGAGGCGCTGGAGTTCGTGCCGTTCCGCGCGCTGCGCGACGCGGCGCCGGCGATGATGACGGCGCACATCGTCTACCCGCAGCTCGACCCCGAGCATCCGGCGACCTTGTCGAAGCGCGTGCTGGGCACGCTGCTGCGCGAAGGCTGGGGTTACGACGGCGTCGTGATCACCGACTCGCTGGTGATGAAGGCGATCCACGAGCGCTACGGGCACGACCGCGCCGCGGTGCTCGCGCTGCAGGCCGGGGCCGACATGGTGATGGCGCTGGGCGAGCAGCACGAGCAACTGGCGGCCATCCAGGCGATCGCTGCCGCGCAGGCGAGCGGTGCGCTCGGTGCCGGGCAACTCGCCCGGGCCAACGCCCGCCTCGATGCGCTGGCCGCGCGCTACCCGGTGCGCCATGCCGACTACTCGGCGGCGCAGTGCGAGCGCGACGACGACCTGATGCACCGCGCATGGGCCGCCGGCCTGACCGCGCTGGGCACGCCGCCGGTGCTGCGGCGCGACCGGCCGCTGCGCGTGTTCACGCAGCGCGGCGTGCCGAGCGACGGCGTCTCGGAGGCGGGGCTGTCGGGTGCCGACGTCGCCGAGCTGTTCAGCGGTTTCTCCGACGTCGAGGTGGTGCGCCTCGAGGTGCTGGCCGACCTGGACTGGTCGACCGTCGCGCGCGACGGCCGCATGAACATCGTCGCGTCCAACCACCGCGACCGCTACGGTGCGCGCGCCGCCCGCTGGCGGCCCGACCTGCACCTGGTGCTGTGGAACCCCTACCAGGCGATGGATGTGCCGGCGCCGGCCGTCATCACCTGGGGCTATGCCACCGGCGCGCTGGTCGCGCTGCGCGACTGGCTGGAGCGCCGCACCACCGCCCCGGGACGCACGCCGGTGCGCCTGGACACCCGCCGCTGACAACAACGAACGATGCAGTCCCTGGAGCCACGCATGTCCACCGCCACGAAGGGTTCGCCGATCCGCTGGGTGCCCAGCCTCTACCTCGCGCAGGGCCTGCCGTTCTTCGCCGTCAACGTGATCGCGCAGCAGATGCTGATCAGCATGCAGGTGCCCAACGAGCAGATGACGCGCTGGCTGGGCGTGCTGAGCCTGGCCTGGGGCATCAAGTGGCTGTGGAGCCCGTTCCTCGAGCTGGCGCCGAGCAAGAAATCGGTGGTGATCGTGTTCCAGCTGCTGGGCGCGGCCGGGCTGGCGCTGGTGGCGCTGGCGCTGCACCTGCCGGTGTTCTTCGTCGTCTGCATCGTGGCGCTGTCGCTGGTGTCGCTGGCCTCGGCCACGCACGACGTGGCATCCGACGGGCTCTACATCGCCAGCCTCGACAACAAGGCCCAGGCCGAATACGCCGGCTGGCAGGGCGCGTTCTTCAACGTGGCGCGCTTCGTGTCGGCGGGCGGGCTGCTGATCCTGGCCGGATCGCTGGAGAAGTCGATCGGCGTGCCCGCTGCCTGGACCGCGATCTTCCTGATGCTGGCCGCCGCCATGGTGCTGCTCGGGCTCTACAACGCGTGGGCGCTGCCCGGCACGCGCAACGCGGCATCGACCGCGCACTCGGCCTCGGACGTGAGCCGCACGCTGTGGCACGTGATCCAGGACTTCCTGCGCAAGCCGGGCATCTGGCTCGCGATCGTCTTCATCATCCTGTTCCGCGCGAGCGAAGGGCAGATCCAGACCATCGGCCCGATCTTCCTGCGTGCCGCGCGCGACCTGGGCGGGCTCGGGCTGTCGACCGACCAGGTCGGCTGGGCCTACGGCACGGCCGGCACCATCGCCTTCATCGCCGGCAGCATCGTCGGCGGCTACTTCGCGGCCTGGCTCGGGCTGCGGCGCGCGATGGTGTGGCTGATCCTCGCGATGAACCTGCCGAGCGTCGCCTTCGTCTTCCTCAGCATCGCGATGCCGACGAACTTTGCCGTCATTGCCGCGGCGCTGAGCCTGGAGATGTTCGGCTACGGCTTCGGTTTCGTCGGCGTGATCCTGTACCTGATGCAGGTGGTGTCGGTGGGCCACTACCAGACCGCCCACTATGCGATCGGCTCGGGCGTGATGGGGTTGGGCATGAGCCTGTTCCGCAGCATCAGCGGCGACATCCAGGTGGCGCTCGGCTACCAGAACTTCTTCCTGTGGGGCTTGGCGTGCGCGGTGCCGGTGCTGATCCTCGCGCGCTTCGTGCCGCTGGAGGCGAAGGCGCCCGAGGCGCCGGCGGGCGGCCAGGTGGCCGGGGCCTGAGGCCGCCATGACGACGCGCCCCTCGCTTCGCCAAGCCCTCGCCGGCCTGCTGCTGGCGTCGGGTGCCGCGGCGTCCGTGGCCGCCGACGGCGGTGGCGTCTTCTTCGACGACTTCAGCCAGCCCGATGTGGCCGCGCTGTCGCGCAGCGGCTGGACCGTGCGCGACAAGGCCGGCCACCCGGGCATCGCGGGGGCGCGCTGGGGCGCCGATGCGTTGACCCTGGTGGACGACCCGGCGCAGCGCGGCAACCGCCTGCTGCGCCTGACCGCGCGCACCGACGGCACGGCCGCCGGCACCACGCAGGCCCAGCTGTGCCATGCGCGCAAGGTGCTGGAAGGCACCTACGCGGCACGCGTGCGCTTCAGCGACGCGCCGGTGCAGGGACCGGACGGCGACGTGCTGGTGCAGACCTTCTACACCGTGAGCCCGCTGCGCTTCGACTTCGACCCCGAGTACAGCGAGCTCGACTGGGAGTACCTGCCGAACGGCGGCTGGGGCGACGCGCGCACGCGGCTGTATGGCGTGACCTGGCAGACGGTGCGACTCGATCCGTGGAGCGCCTACAACCAGCCGCTGCAGCATTTCGCGGCGCTCGGCGGCTGGCACGTGCTGACGATGCAGATCGCGGCCGGCAAGACCCGCTTCTTCCTCGACGGCGTGCAACTCGCCGAGCATGGCGGGCGCAACTACCCGGTCGTGCCGATGGCGATCGCCTTCAGCCAGTGGTTCTCGCCGGGCGGGGAACTGCCCGGCGTGACGGCGCAGCGTGTGTATGAAGAGGACGTCGACTGGGTCTACCACGCGCGCAACCGCGTGATGGCGCCTGCGGAGGTGGAGGCGGCGGTGCAGGCGCTGCGCCGCAGCGGCCAGGCCGCGCTGGACACCGTGCCGGCCGGCGAGCCGCCGCTCGCCTCGACCTGCGACTTCTGAACGAGCGCCACGATGAACGCCCGCCGCACGATGACCCCGCTGTCTTCAGCCGGCGTTCAGTTCGGCGACGAAGTCGTACATGTCGCCGCGGTAGAACGACTGCGACAGCTCGATCGCACGGCCGTCGCGCAGGTAGCCCAGGCGCTCGACCAGCAGCCCGGCATCGCCGACGTTGGCTTCGAGCAGGCGCGCCTGCTCGGCATTCAGCAGCAGCGCGCGCAGGCGCTGCAGCGCGCGCACCGGCCGGTTGCCTTGCTGCTCGAGCGCGGCGTACAGCGAATCGCCCACCGCATCGAGCGAGGGCAGGCAGCTCGCGTCGACCGTCGCGATCTCGATTGCCATCGGCGCATCGTCGGCGTAGCGCAGGCGGTTGAAGCGGTAGACCTGCGCGCCGGGGCTCAGCGCAAGCTTCAGGGCTTCTTCGGGCATCACCGTGCCCTGCGAGCGCTTGAGCCACACGCTGTGCGGGCGGCTGCCGCGCGCGCGCATGTCTTCGGAGAACGAGGTCAGCTTGGCGAAGTTCTTCTCGACGCGCGACGAGACGAAGTTGCCCGAGCCCTGCCGGCGCACCAGCCAGCCTTCTTCGGCCAGCCCTTCGATCGCGCGCCGCACCGTGATGCGCGAGACCGCGAAATCTTCCGCCAGCTGCCGCTCGGACGGCAGCGCGTCGTCCGGCCCGAGGACGCGGCGCTCGATGGCTTCGCGCACCGCGCGCTGCAGCTGCTGGTACAGCGGCAGGCTGTGATTCGGGTCCAGCGGCTTGAGCACCTGGGCCAATGTCGTCATGCGATCCCCTTTGTTTTATCCGGCACAACGGGCCGGGATGCGGCGATGTGTAAAGGGCAGATGGCGTTGGACCATACCAATTCAATACAAGAGGCCGAAAAAAGCTGCAGGACTGACAGGTTCAGGTGGCGCCAGACCGCACTTTACATCAGTGATTTCCCCGGCGTCGCAGCGCGAAATCGATCTTGCAATGATGACAAATTGGTAGCATAGTGGCATGCAGTGGTAGCTTACTGGTACTAGAACTGGCATCAAAAGCGTCACGGTTCTCGGGGGAAGGAGCTGCAGTCCACTTTTTCTGTGGTCTGCAGATGAGGTCCCTGGTTTCCTAACAGGCCGAATCAGTTTCGGCGGCCCATTAACCCAGGCAACAGAGGCAGACATGAAAGCTAAAAGGACTCCCATCGCATCGGCGGTCGCGCTTGCTCTGATGAGCGCGTTCACCGCAGCCCACGCACAGGATGCGGCCGCACCGGCCGCGCCTGCTGCGTCGGCGGCGCAGCCGGCCCAGGCTGCATCGGCACCGGCTGCGGCCGAGAAGCCGGCCGAAAAGCCGGTCGAGACGGCACCGGCAGCGAAGGGCGCACAGAACCTGGAGGCGGTGGTGATCACCGGCATCCGCGGTTCGCTGCAACAGTCCTTGAACGTCAAGCGCAATGCCGACACCAACGTCGAGGTGATCAGTGCCGAAGACATCGGCAAGATGCCCGACAAGAACGTGGCCGACTCGCTGCAGCGTATCCCGGGCGTGAACATCAGCTCGGCCGGCGCCAACGAAGGCGGCTTCGACGAGAACGATCGCGTCAGCATGCGCGGCACCAACCCCAGCCTGACGCAGACGCTCGTCAACGGCCACAACATCGCGTCGGGCGACTGGTTCGTGCTGAACCAGTCGGGCAGCGTTGGCCGCAGCGTCAGCTACACGCTGCTGCCGTCGGAGCTGGTCGAGAAGGTCATCGTCCACAAGTCGTCGGAGGCCAGCCTGGTCGAAGGCGGCGTCGCCGGCTCGGTGGACATCATCACGCGCAGGCCGCTGGACTTCAAGAAGAAGTTCACCGCCGAGGCCTCGCTGGGCGCGGTGTATGCCGAGCAGCCGAAGGAGACCGATCCGCAGTTCAGCGGCTTGATCAACTTCAAGAACGATGCCAACACCTTCGGCCTGATGGTGCAGCTGTTCTCCGAGAAGCGCCACCTGCGTCGCGAAGGCCAGGAGCTGCTGGGCTACGAGCAGATCGCACCGGGCAGCCCGGTCGCCCAATCGAACCCGGACCTGGCCAACGTGTGGTATCCGGGCATGATCGGTTCGGCACTGTTCGAGCAGGTGCGCGAGCGCCGCGGTGGCCTGATCGACGCGCAGATGAAGCTGACCAACGACTTCGAGGTCGACCTGCAGGGTTTCCTGTCGGACATGAAGGCGGCCAACTACAACCGCAACTACCTGTTGTGGAACACGCACTTCATCAACAAGGGCCAAGGCCAGGCGCCCGACCCCGGCTACGTGGTGCGCAATGGCACCCTGGTAGAGGCCAACTTCACGCCGGTCGCCGGCACGCAATACGGCGTGTACGACCAGATCTCGCGCCCGGATGCGAAGGCTGATGCCAAGTTCGTGTCGCTCGACACCAAGTACCGTGCCAACGATGCGCTGATGCTGTACACGAAGCTGGGCCTGTCGCGCGGCAACGGCGAGACGCCGACCCAGGACGTGGCCGAATGGAACACCGGCATCGGCAGCGGTGCCTACTACAAGCTGAACGGCAAGAACAATGCCGCCGACTGGAACCTTGGCGCCGAAAACCCGGCTGCCGGCCCGAGTCAACTGGGCTGGATCTTCGGTGACCAGAACACGCATGTGAAGGACAAGGAAGACTGGGCCCAGCTGGATGGCGACTATGCGATGGATGCCGGCGCGCTGACCCTGCTGAAGTTCGGCGTCCGCTACTCGGCCCATGAACGCAAGTCCGAAGGCGTCATCGGCCAGGGCCCGAAGTGCTCGAACGGCGATGCCTTCAACTGGGTGGCTGCGACCTACAACTGCCCGGATCCCGCGACCTCGCCATTCAACCCCGTCAACTTCCCGGGCGGTGGCCTGGGCTACTACGGTGACTTTGGCAGCCAGCTGGGCGGCAACTTCCCGCGCAACATCTGGTACTACTCGCCCGCGCAACTGGCGGCGTTCAACGCGATCTACACCAACCGCGACCCGGTCAGCCGCCGCGACTGGGCCAGCGAATTCGGACTGAAGGAATCGAGCAGCGCTGCCTATGTGCAGGGCAACCTGGAAGGCAAGGGCTGGAGCGGCAACGTCGGCGTGCGCCTTGTGCGCACCACCGAAAAGGCGTTGACGAACGTCGGCGTCAGCGCCACCACCCCGGGCGCGATCACGAGCTCGGCCTTCGGTGCCTTCCTTCCCACCACCGTCGAGAACAGCTACACCGACGTGCTGCCGAGCGCCAACCTGAAGCTTGATCTGCAGAAGGACCTGGTGGCTCGGTTCGCGATCTCGAAGACGATGACGCGGCCGGACTACTCGGCGCTGTCGGGTGCCGTGTCGCTGTCGCCACCCGCCGTCGCCGGCGGCGAAGGCACGGGCAGCGGCAGCAACCCGGACCTGAAGCCGGTGCGCTCCACCAACCTGGACGCCACGCTGCAGTGGTACTTCGCGCCGCGTTCGCTGTTGTCGGCGGGTGTCTTCTACATGGACCTGACCAACTACATCGGCTACGGCCAGGTCCGCAAGAGCTTCCTGACCTTTGACGCGCAGAACCCGCAAGGCGTGATGGTGCCGTACGTGCTGACCGTGCCGGTGAACAGCTCGGGCCACGTCAGCGGCCTGGAACTGGCGTACGAACAGCCGCTGTTCACCAACTTCGGCTTGTCGGCGAACTACACGTACGCGGACGGCAAGGAGTCGGGTGGCGGTGCGTTGGTCGGTACCTCGCGCGACACATACAACCTGAGTGCGTACTTCGAGAACGACACGTTCAATGCGCGGGTCTCGTACAACTACCGCTCGGCGTTCTACAGCGGCCTGGATCGCAACACCGCGTTCTCGCAGGATGCCGTGGCTTCGCTGGCCGCCTCGTTCGGCTACAAGGTCAACGACAACCTGAGCTTCACGCTGGATGCTCAGAACCTGAACAAGCCGACGCTGCGCTACTACGCGCTGAACGAAGACCAGCCGCGTTCGAGCTACCAGAGCGGCCGCCAGTACTACCTGAACGCCCGTCTCAAGTTCTGAGGATCACAAGAAACAGACCGTGCCGCATCGACGGCACGGCGACAAAGACGTCAGTTGGGGGTGCCGGCGGCACAGCGGGGTGGGGACCTTGCTGCGCCTCCAGGACACGACAGGGGCGGGCGCCGCGAGGGCCCGCCCTTTTTTCATGCGCGGATGTAGTCGCCTGTTGTCACTTACACCACGCGACAACCCCGTCGCGATGTTTCGGGTTTCTCTCTATCCCCTTACACCCTCTCTCGGCTAATCTCCACCTTGGAACCGGTTCCAAGTGGCCTGAAGAGCACCCATCACCGTCAATCCGCCGCAAGCAAAGAAACACCACCGCATCCGGCTCCACCTGCGGCGGGCGCCTCTGTGCGCCCGTGATTCCGCCAGCCTGCGAGGGCCGGCCCATTGACGGAGATCGACATGTTGACTTCAACAGGGATGCAACGCGTCCCCCGCCCGCGCGCGAAAAGCGCCGGTGCGTGGGTGACGTTCTTTTTGTGGGCGTGTGCCGCCTTGCTGGCGGCCGTGACGCTGCCGGCCCGCGCGGCCGACTACACGCAGGGCGTGGCCGTGTCCGGCAGCACCGCGACGATCTGGTTCAAGTCCAGCGTCAGCACCACCTGGGTCGATGCCCACTACAAGGTCAACAACGGCGGCCAGTTGAACGTGCGCATGACCTACTCGAGCGCCAACGCGCGCTGGGAGCAGGCCGTCGCCAACGCCGTCACCGGCACCGTGCTGACCTACTCGTTCACCTACAACAACGGCAACCCGGCGTACGACACGCCGAGCTTCAGCTACACCGTCGGCGGCACCACGCCGCCGGATCCGGTGCCCAGCGGCATCGCCTGCTTCTACGAGAACGCCAACTACGCCGGCGCCGTCACCTGTTCCGACGTGGACAGCAGCTGGGTCGGCGGCACCTGGAACGACCGCTTCTCGTCGGTCAAGGTGCGCGCGGGCTACAAGGTGCAGCTGTTCAACGACATCAACTACGGCGGCGGCTCCGTCACGCTGACGGCCGACACGCCGAACCTGTCGACGGTCGGCTTCAACGACCTGGCCTCGTCGTTCAAGATCACCACCAACGGCAGCACGCTGCCGACCTCGGACACGCCGGACTTCGGGCCCAACGTGTCGATCTTCGATCCGGCCACGCCGATCGACACGATCCGCACCAAGGTCAACAGCGCCTTCGATTCGATGAACAAGAGCCCGACCGCGCAGTTCGGCGGCCAGCGCTTCACCTTCCTGTTCAAGCCGGGTACCTACAACGACCTGTGGATCAACCTCGGCTTCTACACGACGGTGGCAGGCCTGGGCCAGAACCCGGATGACGTGCGCTTCCAGAACGGCGCGCTCAACGTCGACAGCGGCTGGAACCTCGGCGACGAGAAGAACGCGACGCAGAACTTCTGGCGCTCGGTCGAGAACCTGTCGGTGGTGCCGAACGGCGGCACCAACCGCTGGGCCGTCTCGCAGGCCGCGCCGATGCGCCGCCTGCACATCCTCGGCAACATGACGCTGGGCCCGTCCAACATGGACGGCGGCCAGGGCTATGCGAGCGGCGGCTACATCGCCGACAGCAAGATCGACGGCCAGATCAGCTCGGGCTCGCAGCAGCAGTGGTACACCCGCGACAGCAACCTCGGCAGCTGGACGGGCGGCGTGTGGAACATGGTGTTCTCCGGCGTGCCGGGCGGCCCCGCGGCCACCACCTTCCCGCAGCCGGTCTACACCGTGCTGCCGACCACGCCGTTCTCGCGCGACAAGCCCTACCTGTACATCGACGGCGCCGGCAAGTACCGCGTGTTCGTGCCGTCGCTGCGTGCCAATGCGTCCGGCGCGAGCTGGGCCAACGGCGCGACGCAGGGCACGTCGATCCCGATGAGCCAGTTCTACGTCGCCAAGCCGTCCGACAGCGCCGCGACGCTGAACCAGGCGCTGGCGCAGGGCCTGAACCTGTTCTTCACGCCGGGCACCTACCAGCTCAACGACACGGTGCGCATCACGCGCGCCAACACCGTGGTGCTGGGCCTGGGCTTCCCGGCGCTGGTGCCGGTGGGCGGCGTCACGGCGATGAGCGTGGCCGACGTCGACGGCGTCAAGGTCGCCGGCCTGCTGTTCGACGCAGGCACGGTGAACAGCCCTTCGCTGCTGACGGTGGGCCCGGCCGGCGCGGCCAACAACCACGCCGCCAACCCGATCAGCGTGCATGACGTGTTCTTCCGCATCGGCGGCGCGGTGTCCGGCAAGGCGACGAACAGCCTGGTGGTCAACAGCCACCAGACCCTCATCGACCACATCTGGGCCTGGCGCGCCGACCACGGCAGCTCGCCCACCGGCTGGGGCGTCAACACCGCCGACACCGGCGTCGTGGTGAACGGCAACGACGTGCTGGCCACCGGCCTGTTCGTCGAGCACTACCAGAAGTACGAGGTGGTCTGGAACGGCCAGAACGGCAAGACGATCTTCTTCCAGAACGAGTTCCCGTACGACCCGCCCAACCAGGCCACCTGGCGCAGCGACGCACTGGGCTACGCCGCCTACAAGGTGGCCGACTCGGTGACCACGCACGAGCTGTGGGGCGGCGGCGCCTACTGCTTCTTCAACATCGACCCGACGATCCACGCCGGTCGCGGCTTCGAGGTCCCGGCCACGCCGGGCGTCAAGCTGCACAGCGTGCTGACGGTGTCGCTGGGCGGCGTCGGCGTCATCGACCACGTGGTCAACAACACCGGCGGGCCGGCACAAGGCGTGTCGACGATTCCGGTGAACGTGATCAACTTCCCGTAAGCACTCTTTTCGCTTGAAGGGCGGCCCGTCGCTGTGAAGCGGCGGGCCGCTTCCGCTTCGAGGGGATGCTAGATTCGTCGCAGCTTCCACTCCCGACTCCCGCACGTGATGACCAGCGACTCGGCGCTCGGCGCCCGCATCCTGAAGGTGAACCACGCCGGCGAGAACGGCGCGATCGGCATCTACCGCGGGCAGATCCTGGTGGCCCGGCTGACGGCACCGTCGATGGTCGCGGAGCTGAAGGAATTCAAGACGCACGAAGAGCGGCATCGCGCGATCTTCCTGGCCGAACTGCAGCGGCGCGGCGTCCGTCGCTGCCGCAGCTACCGGCTGTGCGGTGCCGGCGGCTTGCTGCTCGGTTTGATCACCGGCCTGTTCGGGCGGCACGCGATCGCGGCCACGACGGTCGCCGTCGAGCGCGTGGTGCTGTCGCACCTGAAAGAGCAGCTCGCCGTGCTGGCCGGCCAGGACGATGCGGCGATCGCCGCCATCCGGCAGATCGTCGATGAAGAGCAGCACCACCACGACCAGTCCGCCTCGCATCTCGCCCCCGGCCAGTTCTGGCCGCGCGTGCTGTCGCCGCTGGTGGCGGCCTCGACCGAGTCGGTGATCTGGCTCGGCATGCGACTGTGAGCAGAGGCTCCTCGATGCTTTCATCCGTGCAGGGCGCCGGCTTCTCCGCGGTCCACAGGCTGCGCCAGCAACTCGGGCTGCGGTTGGCGAAGCGCTTGTTCGACGACATGGCCCGCGAGTCGAGCCAAGGAGCGCCGGCTGCGCGCCGGTCGATGCCGGCGAGCCTGGCATGGGCGTACCTGATCGCTGCAGGCATCCACGGGACGAGCCTGCTGTTCGCCATCACCGGAGCCACGGTGCTGTGGGCGCCGTGGCGCAACCCGTTCGCGGTGTTCGGCGCCTTCCTGCTGCTGTGCCTGGCGTGGGCGTGCAGGCCTCGCTTCGGCGTCGAACCCGACAGCGTGTTGCCGCGCCACGGCTTTCCGGTGCTGTACGGCTTGGCGGACCGCCTGGCGGATGCGATCGGCACGCCTCGCGTCGACGGCATCGAGCTGTCCCCCGAATTCAACGCCAGCTACGGCACCGCAGGCTGGCGGGGGCGCCGCTGCATGTCGCTCGGGCTTCCACTGATGGCGGTGCTGTCACCGCAGGAGCGTCTCGCCGTGATGGGGCATGAACTCGCGCACGGGGCGAACGGTGATCCGCTGCGGGGGCGCTTCCTGGCGAGCGCGTTGCACACGCTCGTCATGTGGGCGCAACTCGTTCGGCCGATGGGGATCGGTGGAGCTGGGCGTGGCATGCACTCGGGCGGACCGCTGGTTTCGCTGCTGGCCATTCCTTTCGAACTGGCCATGCTGGCAATGTCGGAACTGATCCTGCTCGTCGCCCGCGGCATGCTGCTGCTGGTGATGCGCCAGTCCCAGCGTGCGGAGTACCGGGCCGATGCGCTGGCCGCCAGGATCGTCGGTGCGCCTGCCCTGCGCTCGTCATTGGATCGACTGCTGCTGGACGGACTGGTCGAGGACGTGCTTCGCAGGCACGCGCTGACGGGTGACACCGCGCCGCTGATGCCGAAGTTCACTGCCGTCGCGGCCGCCGTGTCCGAGGCCGACATGCAGCGCTGGCGCGAACGTGCCGCCCAGTCGGGCGCGCAGGCCGACGCCTCGCATCCCCCGACGAGCTACCGCGTCGCGGCGCTCGATCGCTTGCCGCAGCAGGCGCCACCGGTCTCGATGACCGAGTCGGAGAGCGCCGCGCTCGACGCCGAACTCGCGCGCGTGGCGCCGGGCATCGAGCGCGAACTCGTCAATCGTTACATGGCCTCGCTGGAACACTGAAACGGAGTCCTCATCCCATGCCCCATCTCGTCCTCCTCGGCGATTCCGTGCTCGACAACGGCGCCTACACCGCCGGCGGGCCACCCGTCATCGAACAAGTGGCGCAGCGCCTGCCTGCCGGCTGGAAAGCCACGCTGTGCGCGGTCGACGGCTCGATGGCGGACGACATCGCGGCGCAGCTGGCGCGGCTGCCATCGGACGCGACCCACCTGCTGCTGAGCGTCGGCGGCAACGACGCACTGATGCGTGCCGACGTGCTGCAGACGCCGGTCGCGGTCAGCGGCGAAGCGTTCGCCCTGCTGCATGCGGCCGTCCGCGACTTCGATGCCGCCTACCGCCGGATGCTCGACGCATGCATCGCGCGCGGCCTGCCCCTGGTGACCTGCACCATCTACCACGGCAACTTCCCGGACCCGGTCTACCAGCAGTGCGTGGCCGTCGCGCTGACGGTGTTCAACGACGCCATCCTGCGCGTCGCCGCCGACCATGGCCTGGCGGTGCTGGACCTGCGCTCGATCTGCACGCTGCCCGCCGACTACGCCAATCCGATCGAGCCCTCGTCGCAAGGCGGCGCGAAGATTGCCGATGCCATCGTGTCGGCGCTCATCGGCCCGACCGATGGCTTGCGCGAGGCGCGCCTGCTGCGCATGGCGTAGCCCCGCGTTCCGGCGGGTGCCGCAAGGCGAATCCCGGTTGCCGAGCGTGTCGAATGGGTGTACGGTGGCCGCCAGTGGCTTCTCGAACCCAAGGTTCACCAAAGGAGGCGGCCATGCGCAGACGCATCTATTGCTTGTTGCCCGACCTGGCAAGCGCCCGGCGGACGATGGACGACTTGTTGCTCGCCCGGATCGCCGAGCCCCACATCCACTTCGTCGCACGCGAGGGGGTCGTCCTCACCGGACTGCACCCGGCCAACGTGCTGCAGACCTCGGACGTGGTGCGTTCGGCCCAGGCCGGCCTGGTCATCGGTGGCGCTGCCGGCGCCGTGCTCGGCGTCTTCGCCGCGCTGTTCTTCCCCATCTTCGGCGACACGCCCGAGTGGGGCATGGTCGCCGTGCTGGCGATCGTCGGCGCGGGCTTCGGTGCCTGGTCGTCCAGCCTGATCGGCATCTCCACCCCCAATCACCGGCTCAAGCGCTTCGAGTCCGCCATCGAGCAAGGCCAGATCCTGCTGATGGTCGACGTGCCGCGCTCGCGCGTCGAAGACATCGAATCTCGTTTGCAAACCCTGCATCCGGAAGCTCATCTGGAAGGCGTGGAGCCGAACATCCCGGCGTTTCCCTGACCCGGGCTGCCATTCGACGGCGCCTCCCGCACGGAGGTGACGATGGAACATCGACTGCATCTGCATCGCTGGGAGCGGCAAGAACCTGACTGGTCTGCGGCCGCGGTGTCCGGTTTTGCCGCCGGCGCGGTCCTGATGGTGCTGGAACTCCTCTGGGCTACCGCCTCCGGCAGCATGGGCCCGTGGCGCATCTCGCAGCTGGTCGCGGCGATCGTGCTGGGGTCCGACACCGGCCATGCGTCCGACATGTTCAGCGTGCCCATCGTGGCCACCGCGCTCGCCACGCACTACGTGCTGGGCACCGTGTTCGGCATGGTGCTCGGCTTCATCAGCGCCGGCTTCCGCTACGACACCGGGCCGGGCGTGCTGGCGATCGTCGGCCTCGTGTTCGGCGCGCTGCTCTACCTGTTCAGCTTCCACGCGGCCACGCAGGTGTTCGCATGGCTGGTGGAGCTGCGCGGCTGGGCCACGTTCGCGGCCCACCTCGTCTTCGGCGTCACCGCCTCGCTGTTGTACTGGAAACTGGCGCGACGCCGCCCTGGCCCTGGGCGCAAGCCCTGATCGCCGGCCATGCTCATCGCCCTCGCGCTGCTGGTGATCGTCGTCGCGTCGGTGCTGTTCCACCTTGTCACGCCGTGGTGGACGACACCGCTGGCTTCCAACTGGAAGCAGATGGACGACACGCTGGCCATCACGCTGGCCATCACCGGCCTGTTCTTCGTCGTCATCAACCTGTTCGTCGCGTACACCGTCTGGCGCTTCCGGCATCGCAAGGGCCAGCGTGCCGCCTATGAACCCGAGAACAAGCGGCTCGAGCGCTGGCTGATCGGTGTCACGACGGTGGGCATCGTCGGCCTGCTGGCACCGGGGCTGGCGGTCTACGCCGACTACGTGCGCCCGCCCGCCGATGCGCTGCTGCTGGAGATCGTCGGCCAGCAGTGGCAATGGCGCTTCCGCCTGACCGGCGCGAGCGGCAAGCTGGGCGGCAGCGACGCCCGCTTCGTCAGCGGCAGCAACCCGCTCGGGCTCGATCCGGCCGACCCCGCCGGGCAGGACAACATCATCGTGCTGGGCAACGAGGTGCACCTGCCACTCGGCCACCCGGTCAAGGTGCTGATGCGCTCGCACGACGTGCTGCACGACTTCTTCGTGCCGCAGTTCCGCGCGCGCATGAACATCGTGCCGGGGCAGGTGAGCTCGTTCTGGTTCACGCCGACCCAGCCCGGGCGCTACGAATCGATGTGCGCGCAGCTGTGCGGTGTCGGCCACCCCAACATGCGCGGCTTCGTCGTGGTCGAGGATGACGCCGCGTTCCAGGCCTGGCTGAAGCAGCAGCCCACCTTCGCGGCGACGCTGGCCGCCGCCGCGCCGGCCGGCGCCGGCACTGCCGGCGGCTCGCTGGCCGCGCAGGGCCGCTCGCTGGCCCAGACCAAGGGTTGCGTGGCCTGCCACACGGTCGACGGCAGCCCCGGCGTGGGGCCGACCTGGAAGGGGCTGTTCGGCAAGACCGAGACCCTGGTCGGCGGCTCCACCGCGCTCGTCGACGAGGCCTACCTGAAGGACTTCATCCGCAACCCGAAGGCGCGCGCCGTGAAGGGCTTCGCCCAGGTCATGCCGCAGATCGAGCTGACCGACGACGAGCTGGCGGCGCTGGTGTCCTACATCAAATCGAACGGCAAACCGTCATGAGCTACGTCGACGCCGGCGCACACCACGCCCCGCAGACCTTCATCACGAAGTACGTGTGGAGCCAGGACCACAAGGTGATCGCGGTCCAGTACGCCAGCACCGCCATCCTGGTCGGCCTGATCGGCCTGGTGCTGTCCAACCTGATGCGGCTGCAGATCGGCTTCCCGGGCCAGTTCGCCTTCATCAACGCCGAGCGCTACTACCAGTTCGTCACCATGCACGGGATGATCATGGTGATCTACCTGCTCACGGCGCTGTTCCTCGGCGGCTTCGGCAACTACCTGATCCCGCTGATGGTCGGCGCGCGCGACATGGTGTTCCCGTACATGAACATGCTGAGCTTCTGGGTCTACCTGCTGTCGGTGCTGGTGCTCATCGCGAGCTTCTTCGTGCCGGGCGGGCCCACCGGCGCCGGCTGGACGCTGTACCCGCCGCAGGCCATCCTGCCCGGCACGCCGGGCTTCGAGGGCGGCATCGTGCTGATGCTGGTGTCGCTGCTGATCTTCATCGTCGCGACGACGATGGGCGGGCTGAACTACGTCACCACCGTGCTGCAGGCGCGCTGCGAAGGCATGACGCTGCTGCGCATGCCGCTGGCCGTGTGGGGCATCTTCGTCGCCACCATCCTCGCGCTGCTGGCCTTCCCGGCGCTGTTCGTCAGCGGCGTGATGATGCTGCTCGACAAGACCCTGCACACCAGCTTCTTCATGCCGGCCCTGGTCTCGCTCGGCCAGGCCACCGACTACAAGGGCGGCAGCCCGCTGCTGTTCCAGCACCTGTTCTGGTTCTTCGGCCACCCCGAGGTCTACATCGTCGCGCTGCCGGCCTTCGGCATCGTCTCCGACCTGATCAGCGTGCACGCGCGCAAGGCGATCTTCGGCTACCGCACCATGGTGTGGGCGATCGTCGTCATCGGCGGGCTGAGCTTCGTGGTGTGGGCGCACCACATGTTCGTCAGCGGCATGAACCCGTGGTTCGGCTTCTTCTTCGCGACCAGCACGCTGATCATCGCCGTGCCCACCGCGATCAAGGTCTACAACTGGGTCCTCACGCTGTGGCGCGGCGACCTGCACCTGACGGTGCCGATGCTGTTCACGCTCGCCTTCATCCTCACCTTCCTGAGCGGGGGATTGACCGGGCTGTTCCTCGGCAACGTCAGCGTCGACATCCCGCTGTCGGGCACCTACTTCGTGGTGGCCCACTTCCACATGGTGATGGGCGTGGCGCCGCTGCTGGTGGTGTTCGGCGGCATCTACCACTGGTTCCCCAAGGTCACCGGCCGCATGCTGGACGACCGCCTCGGCAAGTTCCACTTCTGGGTCACCTTCATCGGCACCTACCTGATCTACTTCCCGATGCACTACCTCGGCGTGCTCGGCATGCCGCGGCGCTACTACAACTACGAGAACTACCAGTTCATCCCGGCCTCGGCGCACACGCTGAACGCCTTCATCACGGTGGTCGCGTTGACGGTGGGCGCGGCGCAGCTGGTGTATGTCTACAACCTGGTCTGGAGCACGTTCCGCGGCCGCCGGGCGGATGGCAACCCCTGGCGTGCCGCGTCGCTGGAATGGGCCACGCCGAACACGCCGCCGGTGCATGGCAACTGGGGGCCGCGGCTGCCGGTCGTGCACCGCTGGGCCTATGCCTACAGCGTGCCGGGGGCGCCGCAGGATTTCATCGCGCAGGATGCACCGCTCGAGGCCGGTGGCCAGGAGCCCGAGCCGCCGGCGCGACCCAGGGAGGTGCCGACATGAACGGCGCCGTCATGATGCCGCCCGCGATGGACGACACGCCCGAGTCGCGTGCGCCGGGCACCGGCCTGTGGGTGTTCATCGGGGTGGCGAGCACGCTGTTCGCGCTCTTCCTGTCCGCCTACGTGATGCGCATGGACGGCGCGGCAGACTGGTCGACGATCGTGCTGCCGCAGCAGCTGTGGCTGAGCAGCGCGCTGCTGCTGGCCGGCAGCGTGCTGCTGCAGCGGGCCGGCACATCGGCCCGGGCCGCGCGCTGGCCCGCGGCGCGAACCCTGCTGCTGGCCGGCGGCGTGTGCGCGATGGCGTTCATCGGCGTGCAGCTGTGGGCCTGGCAATCGCTGCTGTCCGCGCGCGTGGGGCTGGCCGGCAACCCGGCCGCCAGCTTCTTCTACGTGCTGACGGCGCTGCACGGGCTGCACGTGCTCGGCGGCCTGGCCGCCTGGGCCTCGACGGTGCCGGCAGTCCTGCCGCGGCCGGCGGATCCGGCGCGCGTGGTGCGGCGCATCGCGCTGTGCGCGCGCTACTGGCACTTCCTGCTCGCGGTGTGGCTGGTGCTGTTCGCCGCGCTGGGCTGGCTGACGCCGGACGTGGTCCGGTTCATCTGCGGCAGGGGATGAGGAGCCGCCATGAGTGCCGTTGCCCACGATCTGTCCTCCGCACCGCCGGCCGGCTGGCGCGGGCTGGTCACCGACTGGTCGTCCGACCGCCAGGCCTTCCACGTCGCCTGGGGCAAGGCGATGATGTGGTTCTTCCTGCTCAGCGACACCTTCATCTTCGGCTCCTTCCTGACCGGCTACATGACGGTGCGCACCTCGACCACGGTGCCGTGGCCGAACCCGAGCCAGGTCTTCGCGCTGCACGTCGGCGGCTCCGACGTGCCGCTGCTGCTGATCGCCATCATGACCTTCGTGCTGATCACCAGCAGCGGCACGATGGCGATGGCAGTGAACTGCGCCTACCGCCGCGACCGCGTCAACGCGGCGGCGCTGATGTTCGTCACCGCCGCCTTCGGCGAGATGTTCGTCTGCATGCAGGCCTTCGAATGGACCAAGCTGATCCTCGAAGGCGTGCGCCCCTGGGGCAACCCGATGGGGGCGGCGCAGTTCGGCTCGACCTTCTTCATGATCACCGGCTTCCACGGCCTGCACGTCACGGCCGGCGTGATCTACCTGATCGTCGTCGCGGTGCGCCTGCTGCGCGGCCGCTACGACGGCGGCAACTACCAGATCGTCGAGATCGCCGGCCTGTACTGGCACTTCGTGGACCTGGTGTGGGTCTTCATCTTCGCGCTCTTCTACCTGTGGTGAGGTGAGCCATGACGACGGGAACGGGACAACAGCATCCGATCGGCCTGTACCTCAAGATCTGGGCGCTGCTGTTCGTGCTCAGCACGCTGTCGTACGGGGTCGACTACTTCCACTTCCACGGCATCCTGCGCTGGACGCTGATCGTGGTCTTCATGCTGCTGAAGGCCGGGCTGATCGTCGCGGTCTTCATGCACCTGGCCTGGGAGCGGCTGGCGCTGATCTGCGCGATCCTGCTGCCGCCGCTGTGCCTGTTGGTGCTGGTCGGGCTGATGGCGTCCGAAGCCGGCCACACGCACCTGACCAGGCTCATGTTCTTTCGCTGAAGCACAGTGCGCATCGACACCATCGCTTCCCTCGCGGCCGCGCATGCGCCCTGGCGCAACTACCTGGAATTGACCAAGCCGCGCGTCGTCGCGCTGATGCTGTTCACCGCCGTGGTCGGCATGCTGCTGTCGACGCACGGACCGCCGCCCTGGCGCGCGCTGGTCTTCGGCTTGCCGGGCATCGCCCTGGTGGCCGGCGCCGCGGCCGCGGTCAACCACCTGGTGGACCGGCACATCGACGCGCTGATGGCGCGAACGCGCGGCCGGCCGCTGCCGCGCGGGACGGTGCGCGCCGCGCAGGTGCTGGCGTTCGCCGTCGCGCTGGGCTCGGCCGGCATGGCCTTGCTGCTGGTCTTCACGAACCTGCTGTGCGCCGTGCTGACCTTCGCATCGCTGCTTGGCTACGCGGTGGTCTACAGCATGTTCCTCAAGCACAGCACGCCGCAGAACATCGTCATCGGCGGGGCGGCCGGCGCGGCACCGCCGCTGCTCGGCTGGGTCGCGGTGACCGGACAGGTCGACCCGGGTGCGCTGCTGCTGTTCCTGATCATCCTGGTGTGGACGCCGCCGCACTTCTGGGCGCTGGCGATCCACCGCCGCGACGATTACGCGCGCGCCGAGGTGCCGATGCTGCCGGTCACCCACGGCGTGGCCTTCACGTCGGCGCGCATCCTGCACTACACCGTCGCCCTGGTGCTGATCACGGCGCTGCCGTTCGCGATCGGCATGAGCGGCTGGCCCTACCTGGCCGGCGCGATGCTGCTGGGCGCGCGCTTCGTCGCGCTCGCCTGGCGCCTGCGCCGCGACGTGCGGCTGGCGATGCCGACCTTCCGTTACTCGATCGTGTACCTGTCCGGCCTGTTCGCGCTGCTGCTGGCTGACCATGCGCTGGTCTGAGCAAACCGGGTTGTCGAGGGACCCGGCCGTGGCAAGGAACCCCCGTTCGCCCTGAGCTTGTCGAAGCCCTGGTGGCGGTGCACTGCAGGCGCTGGTGCGCTGCGGCAGGGACCCTTCGACACGGGCCCTCGACAAGCTCGGTCCCTGCTCAGGGCGAACGGGTGGGTGGTGCCATTCGCTGGAGCAAACCCGGTTGTCGACGGACCCGGCCGTGGCAAGGAACCCCCGTTCGCCCTGAGCTTGTCGAAGGGCCGGGCTGAGCCTGTCGAAGCCCTGGTGGCGATGCACTGCAGGCGCTGGTGCGCTGCGGCAGGGACCCTTCGACACGGGCCCTCGACAAGCTCGGTCCCTGCTCAGGGCGAACGGGTGGGTGGTGCCGTTCGCTGGAGCAAACCCGGTTGTCGACGGACCCGGCCGTGGCAAGGAACCCCCGTTCGCCCTGAGCTTGTCGAAGGGTCGGGCTGAGCCTGTCGAAGCCCTGGTGGCGGTGCGCTGCAGGCGCTGGTGCGCTGCGGCAGGGACCCTTCGACACGGGCCCTCGACAAGCTCGGTCCCTGCTCAGGGCGAACGGGTGAGTGGTGCCATTCGCTGGATCAGGAATGATCGCCCGCGATGTAGTGCTCCAGCTGCTCGATGATGAATTTCTGCTCGGAGATGATGTTCTTCACCAGGTCGCCGATCGAGACCAGGCCGACCAGCTGGTCGTCGTCCATCACCGGCAGGTGGCGCAGCCGGTTGTCGGTCATCAGCGCCATGCATTCCTCGCTGGTGTGGCGCGGCTGCACGTACATCACCGGGCTGGCCATGATGTCGCGCAGCGGCGTCTCGCGCGACGAGCGGCCCTTCAACGCGACCTTGCGGGCGTAGTCGCGCTCGCTGACGATGCCCACGACGTGGCCGTCCTCGACGACCACCAGCGCGCCGACGTTGGCCTGCGCCATCAGGCGCAGCGCATCGTAGACCGATTCCGCCGGATCGATGGTGTGGACGGTGGTGTCGGACTTGGATTTGAGGATGTCGGCGACAGTGGTCATGGGCGCATCTCCGAAGCCAGGCCCCTAGTGTGCTCCTACCACTGCCCGAAGTAGACGCCTGCGCGCTTGTGCGCATGGGTGCCGCGCTCGACCAGCGCATCGCTGATGGTGGTCCGCCGCTTGCGTCGCGCGAGCCAGTCGAGCAGCTGCGTGCGCAGCGCATCGCGCTGCCCCTGCGTGCCCGCATCGCGGCCCAGGTCGTGCATCTCGCCGGGGTCCGACTGCAGGTCGTAGAGCTGCTCGGGTTCGTCGAGCCAGTGCACGTAGCGCCAGCGCGCGTTGCGCAGCGACCAGGCGCGCGCGTTGTGCGGCGTCTTGCCGAGGCGAAGCCGCGCCTGCTTGAAGCTGTAGTCGAGCTCCGAATACACGCTGTCGCGCCACGCGGGCGCGTTGCCGCGAAGCAGCGGCAGCAGGCTCTCGCCTTCGAGGCGATGCGCCGGTCGCTCGAGCCCCAGTGCATCGAGCAGGGTCGGAACGATGTCCACGCTCTCGACGAAACGATGCTCCACGCCGCCGCGCGTGGCGTCGGCCGCGGGCGACGGATCGACCACGATCAGCGGCACGCGCTGCACCATGTCGTAGAACAGCTCCTTCTCGCCCAGCCAGTGGTCGCCCAGGAAATCGCCATGGTCGGACGTGAACACGATCAAGGTGTCGGCCAGCACGCCGAGCTTGTCCATGTGCTCGAACAGCCGGCCCAGGTGATCGTCGAGCTGGTGGATCAGCCCCTGGTAGGCCGGCCGCACGGTGCGCACGCACTCGTCCATCGAGAAGCTGCGGCTCTCCTCGCTCTCGCGATACGCCGCCAGCACCGGGTGCGCGTCGCGCAGTTCGGCGTCGCTGCGCAGCACCGGCAGGCATTGGTCGGGCGTGTAGAGCGCGTGGTATGGCGCCGGCGCCATGTAGGGCCAGTGCGGCTTCACGTAGCTCAGGTGCAGCACCCAGGGCTCGTCCCCCCGGTCCGACATGAAGCGCATGGCCTGGCCGGTCATGTAGGCCGTTTCCGAATGCTCCTCGCGCACGCGCGCGGGCAGGTGCACGTTGCGCATGTGCCAGCCGCTGACGACCTGCCCGCTGGCGTCGATGGCCGAGATCACGTGCTCGCTCCACGGGTCGTCGCCGGCATAGCCGTGGGCGTGCAGGAAGGCCGGGTAGCCGCTCTCGGCGCCGGGCGCGTGGTGGCCGTCGTAGCGGTCGATCTCCTCGAAGCCGCCGCGTTCGAGCAGGGCCCCCAGTTCGCTGCCGCCGTCGACGTGCAGGCGCGCCAGGCCCTCGCGGTCGGGGATGACGTGCGACTTGCCGGCGAGCACCAGGCGGCGGCCGGCGCCGCGCAGGTAGTCGCCCAGCGTCAGCTCGCCGACCGGCAGGGGCACGCGGTTCCAGGTGGCGCCGTGGCTGGACGGGTAGCGGCCGGTGTAATAGCTCATCCGCGACGGCCCGCAGACGCCGGAATTGACGTGGGCCTGCTCGAAGCGCACGCCGCGGCGCGCCAGCGCGTCGATGTGCGGGGTGCGCAGGTAGGGATGACCGTAGCAGCCCAGGTGGTCGCGCCGCAGCTGGTCGGCCATGATGAACAGGACGTTGCGCGGCATGCTCGTGACCCGCTCAGGGGGCGAAGCCGGAGCGGCGCACCACCGGCTCCCATTGCTCGCGGAAGGCCTTGACCATCTTCGCGGTCTCCGCCGGCGTGGCGGCCACCGGCGTCAGGTACAGCGCATTGAAGGCCTGCTGGACGGCCGGCTCCTGCATCACCTCGCGGATGGCCTGGCCGAGCAGCTGCACCTTGGCCGCGGGCATGGTGCTGGGCGCGAAGAAGGCGTTCCAGCCGGCGGCGTCGACCTTCATGCCTGCCTCGCGGAAGGTCGGCAGGTCCTTGGCGAAGCTCGCGCGCTGCGTGCCCGACACGGCCAGGATGCGGACCTTGCCGGCCAGGTGCTGCGGGTACAGCGAATCCAGCGTGTCGATCGCGATCGGCACCTTGCCGGCGACCAGGTCGGCCAGCAGCGGTGCCGAGCCTTTGTAGCCGGTGATCTGCGGCTTGATGCTGAGGGCATCGCCCGCCATCAGGCCGAAGAAGTGGGGCAGGCTGCCGGTGGCCGGCACGCCGAACCGGGTGTCCTGCGGGTGCGCCCACAGCCAGCTGACGAGGAACATCAGCCGGTCCAGCGGCACCGCGGGGCCGACGGCGATCGCGAAGTCGTAGCTGGTCACCTGCGACACCGGCACGAAGTCCTTGTCGGGATCGTAGCCCGCACCCTTGCTGAAGACGATGGGGGCCACCACCATCACGGCCGGGTTGGCCAGCATCAGCACGTTCTGGGTGGCCGGCGTGCCTTTGACCTGTTGCGCGGCGAGCCGCCCGCCGTCGCCGGCGCGGTTGTCGACCGTCACGGCGACGCCCAGCTTCGCGCCGAGGTGCTCGGCGACCACCCGGGCCGCGCGGTCGGTGCTGCCGCCGGCCGCATAGCCGACGACGAGCGTGACCGGATCGCTCAGCGCCTGGGCTTGCGCAACCGAGGTCGCAAGCACGAGGCTGCAGGCGGCCAGCGGCCGCCACAGGACTGGCAGGTTCAAGGGCTGTCTCCCGGTGTTGTCGAGGTGATCAGGGCACGAAGCCCGCGCGCTTGACCACGGGCTCCCACTGCGCGCGGAACGTCTTGAGCATCTGGGCCGTCTCGGCCGGCGTGCTGAGCACCGGCGTCAGGTTCATGGTCTCGAAGGCCTTGCGCACCGATGCGTCCTGCATGGCCGTGCGGATCGCCTGGCCGAGCAGCTGGACCTTGGCCGGCGGCATGGAGGCCGGCGCGAAGAAGGCGTTCCAGCCGGTGGCGGCGACGTCGAAGCCGGCTTCGCGGAAGGTCGGGATGTCTTTCGCGAAACTCGCGCGCTGCGTGCCCGACATCGCCAGGATGCGCACCTTGCCGGCCGCGTGCTGGGCGTACAGGGCGTCCAGCGTGTCGATCGCCACCGGCAGCTGCCCGCCCAGCAGGTCGTTGGCCAGCGGCGCGGAACCGCGGTAGCTGACGATCTGCGGCGCGACCTTCACCGCGTCGCCCAGCATCAGGCCGAAGAAGTGCGGCAGGCTGCCGGCCGCGGGCACGCCGAAGTTGGCCTTCTCGGGATTGGCCTTGAGCCAGGCCACCAGGTGCGGCCATTCGCGCACCGGCACTTCACGGCCCACGGCCACTGCGAACTGGTAGTCGGCCACGCGCGAGACCGGCACGAAATCCTTGTCCGGGTCGTAGCCGACGTCCTTGAAGACGAGCGGCGCCACCACCATCACGGCCGGGTTGCCGAGCATCAGCACGTTCTGGTTCGCGCCCGCGCGCCGGACCTGCTGGGCCGCGATGCGCCCGCCGGCGCCGGCGACGTTCTCGACCACCACGGTCACGCCGAGCGCGCTGTGCAGCTTGTCGCCGATGACGCGCGCGACACGGTCCGATCCGCCGCCCGGGGCGTAGCCGACGACCAGGGTCAGCGTGCCGTCGAGCGCGGCCGCCTGGACGCCCCAGGAGGCCAGTGCGACACTGAATCCGGCGACAAGGCGCCACGAGAACAAGGAACGCATTCGACCCTCCGCAACCTGGCTTGAATCTAGGCCACGGCCCGGTAGTTGATCTAATCCATCATCTGCGCGCACGGCTGGCGCGTGGGAACCACGACACACTTCGATGAACGCTCCCGTCACCGCCCCATCCCTGCTGGCGCCCCAATGCCTCGAGGACCTGCTGATGTACCGGCTGGCCCGCGTCGTGCGCGCCAGCAGCGTCATGGTCACGCGCCTGGTCGAAGGCGGGTTCGGCATCACGCGCCGCGAATGGGGCATGGTGGCGAGCCTCTACACGATCGACGAGATCACCTCGTCGGCGCTGGCCGAGCGCCTGCAGCTCGACCGCGTGCGCACCTCGCGCGGGCTGCAGGGCCTGGTGAAGAAGGGGCTGGTGAACTGCCGGCGCAGCGAGGCCGACAAGCGCGTCGTGCACGTGAGCCTGGCCGAACCCGGACGGCAGCTGTACGAGCAGCTGTTTCCCCGCATCGCGCAGCTCAACACCGAACTGCTGGGCGCGATCGATGCGGCGCACGTCGACGTGCTGGTGCAATGCCTGCAGCGGCTCGAGGCGCAGGGCCGTGCGATGAGTGCGATGGGCCGCGTGACCGACAAGGCCGACCGCCGCACCGGTGGCGGCCGGCGGCAGCCGTTCTCGCTGGCGGCCCGCCGGCCCTGAGCGGTCAGGGGGCCGGCCTGGGCTGGCGCAGCAGCTTGACCATGAGGCGCTCGAAGCGGGGCACGTCCACGTCCAGCACCACGTCGACCTCGCGCTCGCCGAGGTTCGGCCCGCGCCCGCGCGGCCAGCTGAGCGTGGCGCCCAGGCCGGCATCGTCCTGGGTCGCGACGTCGACGAGCAGCGTCTTGCGCTGCGTCACCAGCGTGGGGTCCAGCCACACGGCGGCGGCGAGTTCATCCCACAGCGGGTATTCGCCGCCATAGGCGGACACGTAGGCGGCGACCGGGGTCTTGCCGCTTCCGATCTCGGCCTGCAGCTGCGGGGTGAAGAGCGTGCGGGTGGTGGGGTCAACGGGCAGCTGCGTGATCCGCGGCCAGGCTTCGTGCAGGACGGCGCTGGCCGCTTCCGCGTCGAAGAACATGTTGAACTCGCGGCGCGGCGAATGGATGTATTCCTCGGCGAACCGGTTGTTGGCGGGCACCGGGTTGAAGCTGCCGCCCATGAAGACGAGTTCCTTGGCGAGCGACGCGAACTGCGGGTCCTGCCGCGCCGCGAGCGCCAGGTCGGTCAGCGGGCCTGCCGCCCAGATCGTCACCTGCCCCGGGTACTGGCGCACGCTGCGCAGCATGAAGCCGATGCCGCTTTCGGGCTGTGCCTTCAGGCGGGGCGCGCCTTCGGCCATCGCCGGAATGGCAAAGGGGTCGGCGTGGTATTCGCTGCGGGCCTTGCCGTCGAAGTAGGCCTGCGTCCAGGCGCCTTTCCACACCAGCGGCCCGAAGCGCGTCTCCCAGGCCTTGGTGCGCGCCGCAGTGTTCAGCAGCGGGAACGCCGCACCCGCATAGACCGGCACGTCGGTGCGCTGCACCAGTTCGAGCATGCGCAGCAGCGAGGCGAGGCTTTCGTCGCGCCAGCCGTCGCCGGTGCACACGACGATGCCCAGCACGTCGACGTCCGGGGACTGCAGCAGCATTAGCACCGAGCGCATGTTGCTGCCCCCGGGGCCGAGGGTGTCCTGGTCGATGATGACCTTGCGGCGGGGTTGCGCCGCCTCGGCCGGGCCGGGCATGCCGGCGCACAGGAAGAGGGCGATGCAGAGTGCGCGCAGCAGCAGGCCGCGCCGGCGCGGAAGAAGCGTGGGGAAGAAGTGCATGGCGATGGGGTTCATGAGGCAATCATGCCGGGTCCGCATGCAAGGCCCGGGCCCATCCGCCCCCGGCGCTCACTTGCCGTTGGCGCGGGCTGGTTTCGACCGGCCCGTTTCCTCGCCCCACTGGTCCATCCTCAGCACGGCCGCCTTGATCGGCTCCGAGCCGATGCTTTCCGTGCCGGCGAAGGGGCGGTCCATCGCGGCGATGAAGAAGAACACCAGCCCGAACGAGCACGACAGCAGGCCCACCGCGGTGAGGTGGAACGCCGTTCGGGGCAGCACGTACAGCGTCACGAGGCTGAGCAAGGTGGCTGCGATCACCACGATCCACAGCGTGCCCGGCACCTGGGCTTCGCTGGCGTAGAGCCGCTCGCGCCGGAACCTGACGAGCTCGTTGGTGCGCGTCCAGATCTCCGGCATCAGCGCGGCTTCCCGCGGCCCCACCGGATCGAGGTGCCCCACCGAGCGGAACATGGCCTCGAAGGCGGCCCAGGCCACCTCGTTCGGGTGGCCGCTCTGCATGTCCTTCCACTCCTGGTCGACGACGGTCTCGGCATAGGTCTTCAGCAGCTCGCGCGTGTGGCGGGATTCGGCGCTGTCGAACACCGCCAGGTCGCGGCTGAGCGCACCGAGGGTGATGGCTTCGCTGCGAACGGCCTTGTCGGCCGAGCCGAACGCCTCCCAGACCGAGATCGCCGAGAAGGCCAGCAGCAGCGAGTTGACGGTGGCGATCACCGCCAGCAGCGCCATCGCGAGGTTTCGTTCGCCTTCGGAGAAAGTGGCGCGGCAGACGCGGTGAAAGGCCAGGTAGCCGCCCACGCCGACCGCCACCCAGACACTGCTGATCAGCAGGCCGAAGACCCAGTTCGGAAGATCGTAGAGGAATAGCGGCATGGCATACCCACAGGAAGCGCACCGGGTGCTCATGGCCCCACGATAGCCACGCCCCCAGGGCCGCGGTATCGGTCAAATGCTGAGATTGCGCTTCGAAAGGCCCGTGGGCGGGCGTCGGCATCTTGTTGAGAGAATGTGCTCCGGCATCCATTCTTCTCGTCCTCGACCGTGGCCTGCGTGAACTCCAACGTGCTCGACCCAACGCGCTGGCGCGCCGCCATCATCGACCTCGACGGCACGATGGTCGACACGCTCGGCGATTTCGCCGTCGCGCTGAACGCGATGCTGGCCGACCTGTCGCTGCCGTCCGTCGATCGCGGCTTCATCGAGCACACCGTCGGCAAGGGCTCGGAGCATCTGATCCGCAGCACCCTCGCCGAGGTCGGCGCGCCGCCCGACCGCTACGACGCCGGCTGGGCCAGCTACCAGCGCCACTACCTGCGCATCAACGGCCACCATGCCGAGGTGTTCCCGGGCGTCGTCGAGGGGCTGCAGCGGCTGCGGCAGGCCGGCATCCCGCTCGCGTGCCTGACCAACAAGCCGGGCGCCTTCGCGCAGGCGCTGCTGGAGCGCAAGGGCCTGTCCGGCTTCTTCCGCCACGTGTTCGGCGGCGATGCCTTCGCGCAGAAGAAGCCGCACCCGCTGCCCTTGATCGAGACCTGCAAGGCGCTCGGCGTGCCGCCATCGCACACGCTGATGGTCGGCGACTCCGCCAACGATGCGCAGGCCGCGCGCGCCGCCGGCTGCCCGGTCATCCTGGTGACCTACGGCTACAACCACGGCGAGCCGGTGCGCGAGGTCGATGCCGACGGCTTCATCGACCGGCTCGACGCGCTGCCGGCCGCCGGCCATGAAAAAGGCGCCCCGCGGGGCGCCTGATCACCGGGCCGTCGAGTCCTTCAGTTGTTGCCGCTGCCGTTGCCGCTGGACGTCTTGCCCAGCAGCGCGTCCTTCAGCATCGAATCGGCCGGCGCATGGCCGAGCCAGATCTTCAGCAGCGACGAGTAGAACTCGGGTTCCTTGATCGGGTCGTTGGCCGGCTTGCCGTTGACCACGATCACCGTGCCCTGGCCGGGGATCCAGTCGACGAAGAACGAGTCGCCTGCGACCAGCTTCTTCTTCGCCGAGAACACCTCGCTCAGCTTGATGGTGCCGGCGATTGACTTCATGAAGTCGTCGCGCGTCGTGTTCTGCTCCATGCCGCGCGTGAACAGCTTGCCCAGCTCGTTCGCGTCGATGTCGCGCAGCATCGTGATGTGCATGCGGCGCGGGCCCGGCGTCGCGAGCACCGCTTCCGGCGTGCCGGCCTTGGCCGTCAGGTACATGCCGGCGGTGTAGACCTTGAAGATCGCCTTGTAGCGGATGCCGGCGCCGTTCAGCACCAGCTTGGTGTTGGCCACCGTCGCGGTGGGCTCGTACTTCACGCCGGCCAGTTCGATCCCCTGCGGCTGGGCCTGCGCCTGCACCGCCAGCGGGGCCATCAGCGCGGCCGCCGTGGCGGTGATGCTGGCGGCCATCAAGAAAATGCGTCGAATCACGGCTGTCTCCATCTCTTTGTCATCGGGGGCCTGTCCCGGGTCATGTGCACCGGGCGGGCAACATGGGAGTTTCGGACGGCGAAGTGAGCACTGTCCATTCACGATTTCACGGACATCTGTCCACCAAACGGGATGAATTGCCAAGCCTGCTACACTTTTTCGATGTTCATCGCACGCAAGCAAACCAAAGGGTCGAACGACCGGGGAGCATGGCCCTGGCGGGCCTGACCCACGCAGGTTTTGCTTGCCGCGGGCGCACCAGTCGCCCTCCGGCTCCACCGGCTGCCGCGCGCATCGCGCCCGGCGCCACCCGCAGAATGCAGTCACCAGGCCGGTCGCCCAGGCGCCGCGCCGGGCCGTGGAGGGCCCTCGCTCGTGATCACCGAACTTGAATTCAAGAGCCTCGCCGCACAGGGTTTCAACCGCATCCCGCTGATCGCGGAAGCCTTTGCCGACCTCGAAACCCCGTTGTCGCTGTACCTGAAGCTCGCCTACGGTTCGGGCAGCGGCCGCCACAGCTTCCTGCTCGAATCCGTCGTCGGCGGCGAGCGCTTCGGGCGCTACTCGTTCATCGGCCTGCCGGCCCAGACGCTGCTGCGCGCCACCGGCTTCCACACCGAGGTCGTCACCGACGGCCAGGTGGTCGAGACGCACGAGGGCAACCCGCTCGACTTCATCGCCAGCTACCAGAAGCGCTTCAAGGTGGCGCTGCGCCCGGGCCTGCCGCGCTTCTGCGGCGGCCTGGCCGGCTACTTCGGCTACGACGCGGTGCGTTTCATCGAGCCCAAGCTCGCGAAGACGCAGCTGCCCGGCGGCATCGACACGCCCGACATCCTGCTGCTGCAGTGCGAGGAGCTGGCCGTCATCGACAACCTGTCGGGCCGGCTCTACCTGATCGTCTATGCCGACCCCGGCCAGCCCGAGGCCTTCTTCCGCGCCAAGCGGCGCCTGGCCGAACTGGGCGACAAGCTGAAGTACAGCGTCACTGCGCCGCCGGTGCGCCGCGGCACCTCGCACGCCGTGGAGCGCGAGTTCGCGAAGGACGATTACCTCGCCGCGGTGCTGAAGGCCAAGGAATACATCGCCGCCGGCGACATGATGCAGGTGCAGGTGGGCCAGCGGCTGAAGAAGCGCTACACCGAGTCGCCGCTCAGCCTGTACCGCGCGCTGCGCTCGCTGAACCCGTCGCCGTACATGTACTTCTACGACATGGGCGATTTCCAGATCGTCGGCGCGTCGCCCGAGATCCTGGTGCGCCAGGAGACCACGCCCGACGGCGAGAAGGTCACGATCCGCCCGCTGGCCGGCACGCGCCCGCGCGGCGCGACGCCCGAGCAGGACAAGGCACTCGAGACCGAGCTGAGCGCCGACCCGAAGGAACGCGCCGAGCACGTGATGCTGATCGACCTGGCGCGCAACGACATCGGCCGCATCGCGAAGACCGGCACGGTCAAGGTGACCGAGGCCTTCACCGTCGAGCGCTACTCGCACGTGATGCACATCGTCAGCAACGTCGAGGGGCTGCTGAAAGAGGGCATGACCAGTCTCGACGTGCTGCGCGCCACCTTCCCGGCCGGCACGCTGACCGGCGCGCCCAAGGTGCGGGCGATGGAGATCATCGACGAGCTGGAGCCGGTCAAGCGCGGCATCTACGGCGGCGCCTGCGGCTACCTGAGCTTCGCCGGCGACATGGACGTGGCGATCGCGATTCGCACCGGCATCGTCAAGGACAACGTGCTGTACGTGCAGGCCGCGGCCGGCGTGGTGGCCGACTCGGTGCCCGAACTCGAATGGAAGGAGACCGAGGCCAAGGCCCGCGCGCTGATCCGCGCGGCCGAGCTGGTCGAGGAGGGTTTCTGATGCGCGCGCTGCGTGTCGGCCTGCTCGGCGACCGCGACGAGCAGAAGACGGCGCATCGCGCGATCCCGGCCGCGCTGCGGCTGTGCGCCCAGGCGCTGGACCGGCCGCTGTCCTTCGACTGGCTGGCCAGCGATGCGATGCCCGGCGAGGCCGAACTGGCCGGCTTCGACGGCCTGTGGTGCGTGCCGGGCAGCCCGTACCGCGACACCGCGGCGGTGCTGCGCGCGATCCGCGTCGCACGCGAGCGCGGGCTGCCCTTCCTCGGCACCTGCGGCGGCTTCCAGCATGCGGTGATCGAGTTCGCGCGCAACGTGCTGGGCTGGGCCGACGCCGAGCATGCCGAGACGGCGCCTGGCGCGCAGCGCGCCGTGATCGGCGCGCTGGCCTGCTCGCTGGTGGAGGTGAGCGATGCGGTGACGCTGCAGCCCGGTTCGCGCATCGCCGCCGCGTACGGCGGCGCGACGGCGCACGAGGGCTACCACTGCAGCTACGGGCTCGCCCCGGCGTTCGCCGCGACGCTGACGCAAGGCCCGCTGCGTGCCACCGCGCACGACCTGCAGGGCGAGGTGCGGGCCATCGAGCTGGACCGCCACCCGTTCTTCGTCGGCACGCTGTTCCAGCCCGAGCGGGCCGCGCTGCGCGGCGTGGCGCCGCCGCTGGTGCTGGCCTTCGCCCGCGCGCTTGCCGCCGCGCAAACGCCGCAGAATGTGGCTGCGCAGACGCCGCCGAACCCCCTGAATCGAGAGGCCTGAGCCATGCTGCTGATGATCGACAACTACGATTCCTTCACGTTCAACCTGGTGCAGTACTTCGCCGAGCTCGGCGAGGACGTGCGCGTGTTCCGCAATGACGAGATCACGCTGGCCGGCATCCGCGAACTGAGCCCCGACCGGCTGGTGCTGTCGCCCGGGCCGTGCTCGCCGGCCGAGGCCGGCATCTGTGTCGACGCGATCCGCGAATTCACCGGCCAGCTGCCGATCCTGGGCGTGTGCCTGGGCCACCAGGCCATCGGCGCGGCGCTGGGCGGTCGGATCATCCGCGCGAAGACGCAGATGCACGGCAAGACCGACGTGATCACCACCGACGAGCGCGGCGTCTACGCCGACCTGCCGCAGCAGTTCACCGTGATCCGCTACCACTCGCTGGTGATCGAGCGCGAGACGCTGCCGGCCGAGCTGGAGATCACCTCGACGTCGCAGGACGATGAGATCATGGGCGTGCGCCACACCGGCCTGGCCGGCACGAAGACGCCACTCGAAGGGGTGCAGTTCCACCCCGAATCCATCCTCACCGAACACGGGCACGCGATGCTGAAGAACTTCCTGGAGCTGCGCGCGTGAACGCCGTCGTCGACCTGCGCAGCGACACCATCACCCGGCCGACGCCGGCCATGCGCGACGCGATGGCCAAGGCCGAGGTCGGCGACGACGTCTTCGCCGACGACCCCACCGTCAACGCGCTGCAGGAGCGCATCGCGGCCCTGCTCGGCAAGGAGGCCGCGCTGTTCGTGCCGACCGGCACGCAGAGCAACCTGGTGGGCATCATGAGCCACTGCGGGCGCGGCGACGAGTACATCGTCGGCCAGATGGCCCACACCTACCGCTGGGAAGGCGGGGGCGCCGCGGTGCTGGGCAGCGTGCAGCCGCAGCCGCTGGAGCACCAGCCCGACGGCACGCTGGCGCTGGCCGACATCGAGGCCGCGATCAAGCCCGACGATTCGCACTTCGCGCGCTCGCGCCTGCTGTGCCTCGAGAACACGCTGGGCGGCAAGGTGCTGCCGCAGCGCTACCTGGCCGATGCGACCGACCTCGCACGCCGGCGCGGCCTGGCGACCCACCTGGACGGCGCGCGCCTCTTCAATGCGGCGGTGAAGCAGGGCATTGCCGCTCGCGAGATCGCGGCACATTTCGACAGCGTCTCGGTCTGCTTCTCGAAGGGGCTGGGCGCGCCGGTCGGCTCGGCGCTGGTCGGCTCGCGCGACTTCATCCGCGCTGCGCACCGCTGGCGCAAGATGCTCGGCGGCGGCATGCGCCAGTCGGGCGTGCTGGCGGCCGCCGTGCTGCACGCGCTCGACCACCACGTCGAGCGCCTGGCAGGCGACCATGCGCTGGCGCAGCGGCTGGCCGAAGGTCTCGGCGGCATTCCCGGCGTCAGCGTCGAGCCGCCGCAGACCAACATCGTCTTCGTCGACGTGAAGGGCGAGCGCGCGGCGACGCTGCTCGACCACCTGAAGTCGCGCGGCGTGCTGGCCACCGGCCTGTACCGGCTGCGCTTCGTCACCCACCTCGACGTCGACGCCCAGGGCGTGGACCGCGCCATCGCCGCCGTGCGCGAGCACATGACCGCCTGACCCGAGAGCCCACCATGCCGATCAGCAACACCGAAGCCCTGGCCCGCGTCATCGACCACCGCGAGATCTTCCACGACGAGATGCTGACGCTGATGCGCCGCATCATGAGCGGCGACATGTCGCCGGTGATGATCGCGGCGCTGTCGATGGGGCTGCGCGTCAAGAAGGAGACCATCGGCGAGATCGCCGCCGCCGCGCAGGTGATGCGCGAGTTCGCGACGCCGGTGACCATCGCCGACAAGCGCCACCTGGTCGACCTGTGCGGCACCGGCGGCGACGCGGCGCACACCTTCAACATCTCGACCGCCGCGATGTTCGTCGCCGCCGCGGCCGGCGCACGCGTGGCCAAGCACGGCGGGCGCAGCGTGTCGTCCAGCTCGGGCAGCGCCGACGTGCTCGAGGCCTTCGGCGCCAACGTCAACCTGAATGCCGAACAGGTCGCGCAGTGCCTGCAGGACAGCGGCATCGGCTTCATGTTCGCGCCCAACCACCATGCGTCGATGAAGCATGCCGGGCCGGTGCGCAAGGAGCTCGGCGTGCGCACCATCTTCAACATCCTCGGGCCGCTGACCAACCCGGCCGGCGCGCCCAACCAGCTGATGGGCGTGTTCCACGCCGACCTGGTCGGCATCCAGGTGCGCGTGCTGCAGCGCCTGGGCTCCGAGCACGTGATGGTGGTCTACGGCATGAACGGCATGGACGAGATCTCGCTGTCGGGCGAGACGCTGATCGGCGAGCTGAAGGACGGCGAGGTTCGCGAGTACGTGGTTCACCCGAGCGACTTCGGCATGCCGGTGTACGACACCCGCGTGCTGAAGGTGGCCGACAAGGCCGAGTCGGTGCAGTGCATCCAGCGCGCCTTCGCGAACGAGGACGGCCCGGTGCGCGACATCGTGCTGCTGAATGCCGGCGCGGCGCTGTACTGCGCCAACGTGGCCGGCTCGGTGACCGAGGGCGTCAAGATGGCGCGCGAGGCGGTGGCCTCGGGCAAGGCACTGGCCAAGCTGAGCCAGTTCGTCGCGGCGACCAACAAGTTCAAGGCAGCAGCATGAGCGACATCCTCGACAGGATCGTTTCGGTCAAGCGCGACGAGATCGCGGCGGCGCGGCGCCTGCGCGACATCGCGTCGCTGCGGCGCGATGCCGAATCGCTGGGCGGCGTGCGCGACTTCGCGCAGGCGCTGCGCGGCAAGATCGCCGCCGGCAAGGCCGCGGTGATCGCCGAGGTCAAGAAGGCCAGCCCCAGCAAGGGCGTGCTGCGCGAGCACTTCGTGCCGGCGGAGATCGCCGCCAGCTACGAGAAGCACGGGGCCGCCTGCCTCAGCGTGCTGACCGACAGGCAGTTCTTCCAGGGCTCGGCCGACTACCTGCAGGCGGCCCGCGCGGCCTGTGCGCTGCCGGTGCTGCGCAAGGACTTCATGGTCGACGCCTACCAGGTGTTCGAGGCGCGCGCGATGGGTGCGGACTGCATCCTGCTGATCGTGGCCAGCCTCGACGACGCGCTGATGGCTGACCTGGAGGCGCAGGCCCACGCGCTCGGCATGGCGGTGCTGGTCGAGGTGCACGACGGTGCCGAACTGGATCGCGCGCTGCGCCTGGCGACGCCGCTGGTCGGCATCAACAACCGCAACCTGCGCACCTTCGAGGTCACGCTCGACACCTCGCTCGGGCTGCGCAAGCACGTGCCGGCCGACCGGCTGCTGGTGACCGAGAGCGGCATCCTCGCGCGCGCCGACGTGCAGCGCATGCGCGACGCGCAGGTCAACGCCTTCCTGGTCGGCGAGGCCTTCATGCGCGCGCCGGACCCCGGCGCGGCGCTGGCCGCGCTGTTCGGGTGAACGCACCGTCGCTGCAACTGCAGCAGCCGCTGGCGCAGGTGCTGGACGGCGTGCCGGCGGCATGGCGGCACGAGGTGCAGGCCTGGCGCGAATCGGCGGCGGGGCAGGGCCTGGTCGGGTTCGTCGACCGGCGCGTGGCCGACGGGGCGGTGGTCTACCCGCCCGAGCCGCTGCGGGCGCTGGGCCTGACGGCGCTGGCGGACGTGCGCGTGCTGATCGTCGGACAGGATCCGTACCACGGCCCCGGGCAGGCGCACGGCCTCGCGTTCTCCGTGCCGGCCGGCGTGGCGCTGCCGCCGAGCCTGCGCAACATCGTCAAGGAGCTGCTGCGGGACCTCGGCGTCGCCCCACCCACCGGCGACCTGTCGGGCTGGGCTGCGCAGGGCGTGCTGCTGCTGAACACCACGCTGACCGTCGAGCAGGGCGAGCCGGCCAGCCACGCGCGCCACGGCTGGGAGCCGCTGACCGAGCGCCTGGTCGGCGCCGTCGCGCGGCGGCGCCAGCCTTGCGTCTACATGCTGTGGGGGGCGCACGCCCAGCAGTTCGCGCCGCTGGTGCGCGACGAGGGCGAGCCGGATGCGCTGGTGCTGATGTCGAACCACCCGTCGCCGCTGTCGGCGCGGCGGCCGCCGGTGCCGTTCCTCGGCAACGGGCATTTCGGGGCCGCGCAGCAGCACCTGCAGGTGCACGGCGGCCCCATCGACTGGGGCCGCTGAAGCGTCAGTTGAAGTAGTAGCTGACGTAGGCGCCGATGTGGCTGCCGTCGTACTCGGGCGCGGTCGAGTAGCCCTTCAGCTTGTACTTCTCGTGCACGCCGCGCAGCTTGAAGGCCAGGTTGCGCGTGGTGAAGTACTCGACTTCCAGCACGGCGCCGGTCGACGACTCGAACTCGACGTTGCCGACGTCGAGCGCACCGCTGGACGAGAACTTGGCCTTCTGCGACCAGCGCGCGCCGCCGCCGATGCGCCATTGGTCGTTCAGGTCCCAGTGGCCCAGCACCTCGATCGGGTAGCGGTCGAAGGTCTTGCGGCCGTCGTCGCCCGACGAGGTCTCGCCACTGACCGTCTGGAAGTGGTATCCGACGCTCAGCTGCACCGACAGCGGGCTCTCGAAATGGATGTCGACGCCGCCGCGCAGGTCGACCAGGCCGCCGGCACGGATGTTCACGTCGCCGCCGTGCTCGAACTGGACCGTGTCGAGCCGGTCGCCGCCCCAGGTCAGGCCGAGTGCCGCGAACGGCCGCAGCCTGATGCCTTGCTGGTCGTCGGACTGGGCGTGGGCGGTGGCCGACAGGGCCAGGACGGCAGCGGCCAGGATCGTCTTTCTCGTCATCGGGATACCTCCTCCGTGTGTGCTCCGCGACAGTGCGGGCCGGCGGCAATTATCCAGGGCTTGTCCCCGGCCCCTGTGGCGCCGGGTGTCACGCAACTTTCACGGGCCCCGGTTTGCCAGTGCGCCCATCTCGATGTATAGTCCCGAGTTCGCCGCGGAGGGGTGCCCGAGTGGCTAAAGGGGGCAGACTGTAAATCTGTTGGCTTACGCCTACGCTGGTTCGAATCCAGCCTCCTCCACCAGCGAGAGAAGTGTCGTATTGATGAGTTTGTGGTGAGCTGGTAGCCGTTACGGCACCTGGGTCGGCCGTTGAATCACACCCGACGCGGGAGTAGTTCAATGGTAGAACCTTAGCCTTCCAAGCTAATGACGCGGGTTCGATTCCCGTCTCCCGCTCCACAGGCGCATCATCGTCGGCAAGCAAGAATTTCGCCCTTGTGGCTCAGTGGTAGAGCACTCCCTTGGTAAGGGAGAGGTCGCGGGTCCGATTCCCGCCAAGGGCACCACGGCTAGTGTTGTGATCGTTACTTTTTTCGGAGTCGAAAAAAATGGCAAAAGGTAAGTTCGAGCGGACCAAGCCGCACGTCAACGTGGGCACCATCGGCCACGTGGACCATGGCAAGACGACCCTGACGGCGGCGATCACGACCGTGCTGTCGACCAAGTTCGGCGGCGAAGCGAAGGCCTACGACCAGATCGATGCGGCGCCCGAAGAAAAGGCCCGCGGCATCACGATCAACACCGCGCACGTGGAATACGAGACGGCCAACCGCCACTACGCCCACGTGGACTGCCCCGGCCACGCCGACTACGTGAAGAACATGATCACCGGTGCCGCCCAGATGGACGGCGCCATCCTGGTGGTGTCGGCCGCCGACGGCCCGATGCCCCAGACGCGCGAGCACATCCTGCTGGCCCGCCAGGTGGGCGTGCCCTACATCATCGTGTTCCTGAACAAGTGCGACATGGTGGATGACGCCGAGCTGCTGGAGCTGGTCGAAATGGAAGTGCGCGAGCTGCTGTCCAAGTACGACTTCCCCGGCGACGACACCCCGATCGTGAAGGGCTCGGCCAAGCTGGCGCTGGAAGGCGACAAGGGCGAGCTGGGCGAGCAGGCCATCATGAAGCTGGCCGAGGCGCTGGACACCTACATCCCGACGCCCGAGCGCGCGGTGGACGGTGCGTTCCTGATGCCGGTGGAAGACGTGTTCTCCATCTCCGGCCGCGGCACGGTGGTCACGGGTCGCGTGGAGCGCGGCGTGGTCAAGGTCGGCGAGGAAATCGAGATCGTGGGCCTGAAGCCCACGCAGAAGACGACCTGCACGGGCGTGGAAATGTTCCGCAAGCTGCTGGACCAGGGTCAGGCCGGTGACAACGTCGGTATCCTGCTGCGCGGCACCAAGCGTGAAGAAGTCGAGCGCGGCCAGGTGCTGTGCAAGCCGGGCTCCATCAAGCCGCACACGCACTTCACCGCCGAGGTGTACGTGCTGTCCAAGGACGAGGGCGGCCGCCACACGCCGTTCTTCAACAACTATCGCCCGCAGTTCTACTTCCGCACGACGGACGTGACCGGCGCGATCGAGCTGCCGAAGGACAAGGAAATGGTCATGCCCGGCGACAACGTGACGATCACCGTCAAGCTGATCGCCCCGATCGCCATGGAAGAAGGCCTGCGCTTCGCCATCCGCGAGGGTGGCCGCACCGTGGGCGCCGGCGTCGTCGCCAAGATCATGGAGTGATGGCGATGGCACAGCAGAAGATCCGCATCCGCCTCAAGGCCTTCGATTACAAGCTGATCGACCAATCCGCCGCCGAGATCGTCGACACCGCCAAGCGCACCGGCGCGATCGTCAAGGGCCCCGTGCCCCTGCCGACCCGCATGAAGCGCTTCGACATCCTGCGTTCGCCGCACGTCAACAAGTCGAGCCGCGACCAGTTCGAGATCCGCACGCACCAGCGCCTGATGGACATCGTCGACCCGACCGACAAGACGGTCGACGCCCTGATGAAGCTGGACCTGCCGGCCGGCGTGGACGTCGAGATCAAGCTGCAGTAAGCCTGCGGTCCTGATCCCGCGAAAAGGCCGCCCTCCCGGGCGGCCTTTTCCTTGCTTGGCAAGCCGGCGGGAAGACTGCTACAATTTCTGGCTCCGCGCGTCTTCGGGCGCGCTGAGCTTTTATCAACCCTCTTTCGATCGCCTCCGGCGAAACGTGGCAGCCAATTGCAGCGGCC
>Ga0102590_1001165_pt1 | contig 42319 bp, 20 predicted proteins | sample AraplaMF_Col_mMF_FD_76859 | JGI IMG/M metagenome (GOLD analysis project Ga0102590, IMG submission 76859) | Arabidopsis root microbial communities from the University of North Carolina, USA - plate scrape MF_Col_mMF | ecosystem: Host-associated > Plants > Roots > Endosphere | place: USA... | reverse complement strand
AACCGCCTTTGGGAATAGATAAACTTTCCCATTGATCCTTCAGCAGCATTTTGCCAATATACAGTATCTGTCCCACATGATAGGGAATATGTGCCAGCTGGCGGTTGATCGCATCCATAGCGATCAGTGGTTCGCTGCGGATGGTAATGGTTTTTTCCAGGTCTGCTTCCTGCAGGCTGTCAAAGGTCTGCATCATGCAGTTCCAGCCCTTTTCCCACATAGCAATGATTTCCGCTTTGGATGCGTGCCCGTCTGCAAATTCGGTATCCCTGTTGCGCCAGGGCTTTTCTCCATCGCTGCTGAGGAAATCTGTCCACCGCGACAGCATGTTCCCGCTGATATGACTGACGATACAGCGAATGCTGTTGGAATGCTCGTCCGGCTGCCAGTTCAATTGCTGCTCATCCAGCCGCTCCAGGGTTTTATCGCCCAGTATCTTATAGGTCAGGAAACGCTTCTTGATACTATCAAGATAGATCTTTGCAATAGACATAACTTAAATGTTTAAGGTTTGATGTTTGAGGTTTGACGTTCGTTGGAAGTTTTAGAAGTTCCAGGTAGGTTTCTTTCTTTGAACATGCAACCTTTAACGAACCTCCAACCTCAAACTTTTTAATATCCTGCCGCGCTGTCGTCTCCCCTGCTATCCCCCACTGCTTCCAGCATCCCTTTATTATTTACCCGGATCACTTCTGTGCGCCCGATGGTGTTGCGCCTGGGTGTTACTTTATAACCCATCTGTTCCAGTGAGCTGATGATGCCGGCGGGGAAATCAGGTTCCACATCTACCTGGTCCGGCAGCCACTGATGATGGAACTTGGTCTCATTCACGGCCTGTGCTGCCGGCATGTTGAATTCAAGTATGTTGATCAGTGTTTGAAAAACAGAGGTCATAATGGTAGAGCCGCCCGGTGTACCTACTACCAGGTAAGGGCGCTTGCGCTGCAGTACAATAGTAGGCGTCATAGAGCTGAGCATGCGCTTGCCCGGGGCAATGGCATTGGCCTCATTGCCTACCAGTCCGTACATGTTGGGCACACCTGGTTTTACGCTGAAATCGTCCATTTCATTGTTCAGGAAGAAACCTGCGCCGCCTACCACTACTTTGCTGCCATAGCTGCCGTTCAGGGTGGTGGTCACCGATATGGCATTGCCCTGGTCGTCCATTACGGACAAGTGCGTGGTTTGTTCGCTTTCATGCAGGGGCGCACCTGCTTTTGTTGCTACACTGGTACCGGCTTTATTGGGCACATAATCCGCCATGCGCTGCTCCAGGTATTTTTTATCCGTCAGCTGTTTAACCGGCACGTTCACAAAATCAGCATCGCCCAGGTATTCTGCGCGGTCTGCATAAGCCCTTCTTTCTGCTTCCACCATCAGCTGTATGGCCTGTGGTGAGTGAAAGCCCCAGGTGGACAGCGGATATTGCTCCACCATGCCCATCATCTGCTGTAATACAATACCGCCGCTGGAAGGCAGGGGCATGGTGATGAGGGTGTAATCCTTATAATTGAAGACGATAGGTTTCCTTTCTTTGGCCTTGTAAGCCTTCAGGTCTGTTGCGGTGATGATGCCTTTACCGCGTTGCATTTCATCTACTATGAGTGCTGCTGTTTCACCTCCATAAAAACCTTCCATGCCTTTGTCCCTGATCCTTTTCAGGGTGTTGGCAAGCTCCGGCTGTATCAGGGTATCGCCTGCTTTCCAGGGCGTATTTTTAACAAAGCGGGTGGGCCTTGTATTCAGCCGTTTGAATAGGGCTGCCTGTCCGTTCAGGCTGTTGGCCTCTCTTTCTGTGATGGTAAAGCCTTTTTCTGCCAGTATGATGGCAGGCTGTATCAGTTTGCGCAATGGCAGTTTTGCATAGGGGAGAGCCGCGAAGATGCCTGCTACGGTGCCCGGCACGCCGGCCGCCAGGTGTCCTTCCTGGCTGAGGGTTGTATTGGCGTTGCCGGAGGCATCCAGGTACATGTCGCGATTGGCCTTTGCAGGCGCCATTTCCCGGTAGTCGATAGCAATGTCTTTGCCAGTACTGAGATGGCCTACCAGGAAACCGCCGCCGCCCAGGTTACCAGCGCCGGGATATACTACTGCCAGCGCCAGCTGCGTGGTAATAGCTGCATCTACGGCATTGCCGCCCTGCTGCAATATACGGGCGCCCGCCTGGCTGGCCAGCGGATGAGCAGAAACAACGGCGCCGTGTTGTACGGTCACCTCTTTCTGAATAGTATAATGATACGGATCAGTGCTAAGTGCAGACTGGGCAAAAGCATGCGTTCCAATCACGAGTGTAGGTAAAAGCAAAAATCTGAGGCGCATTACAGGCATTTGTTTGAGCCTAATTTACTAAACATTTTTCGGCATTAATTAGTAAATTAGAACATAACCAAATCTAAACCCTCTAATCTGAATCGCTATGAAACTACCCTCAAGGCCTTTTCTGTTACTGTTGGCATGCCTATTCACCCTTTTCTCCGCCGCACAGGCGCAAACCGGTACCATACAGGGAACGGTAACAGATGGAAAAGCGCCATTGGCCGGCGCCACCGTACAGATAGAACGTACTAACAAAGGCGGTTACACGAATGCCGCCGGTAGTTATACGCTCAGCATCATCCCGGGCGAATATACCGTAACGGTCAGCTTCGTGGGTTTTGCTTCCCAACGCAAACCGGTCACTGTCACTGCCGGGCAAACCGTACAGCTGGACTTTTCCATGGTGACCAGTACTACCATGAATGAACTGGTGGTGCTGGGCTCCCGCAGCCTGCCACGCACGCAAACGGAAACGCCCGTACCGGTGGATGTGATCGACATCAAAAAAGTGGCGCAGGATGCGCCACAGGTATCTATCAACCAGATACTCAATTACGTAGCGCCCTCTTTCAGCTCGGGCACACAAACAGTAGCGGATGGTACTGACCATATTGATCCGGCTTCTCTCCGCGGACTGGGCCCTGACCAGGTGCTGGTGCTGGTGAACGGCAAACGGCGTTACAACACCGCCCTGGTGAATGTGAACGGCACCTTTGGCCGCGGCGCCGTAGGTACGGATATGAACGCCATTCCAACATCCGCTATCGACCGTATTGAGATCCTGCGCGACGGCGCTGCCGCACAGTATGGCTCAGACGCTATTGCAGGTGTGATCAACATCATCCTGAAGAACAGCGTAAATCGTTTGAACGTGAACGTTACCACCGGCGCTAACTTCACTTCACAGTCCGTAGATAATATCGACGGACAAACCGTGCAAACCGGGATCAACTACGGTATTCCGCTGGGTAATAAAGGCGGCTTCATTAACCTGGGCGGCTCTTACGATTTTCGTAATTACACCAACCGTTCCGGCCCCTGGGCAGGCCCTGTTTACCGCGCTTATCCCGGCGGTGCAGACAAAACAGATTCCTTCCTGCTGGCCAACAAGATCACCCGTGATGATATCCGTATGCGGGTAGGCCAGTCAAAACTGCGTAGCGGACAACTCTTCATGAATGCCAGCATCCCCATGGAGAACAATGCGGAGTTCTATCTCTTTGGTGGTCTTGGCTACCGCAACGGTCAGGCCGCAGGTGTTTACCGTTTGCCCAACGACAGCCGTAATGTGCTTGATATCTATCCCCTGGGCTTTTTGCCGGAGATCCATTCAGATATCTATGATAAATCACTGGCCTTCGGCATCCGCGGTAACCTGGGCAACTGGAAAGTGGATGTGAGCAATACCTTCGGGCAGAACCAGTTTATTTTCAGCGTAGCAAATTCGCTGAATGCATCGCTGGAAAAAGCATCTCCTACCACTTTCAATGCCGGCGGACCGGTATTCACACAAAACACCACTAACCTGGATTTCTCGCAGCGTTTCGATGTATTACAAGGCCTTGATGTGGCCTTCGGTGCAGAGTACCGTTTCGAGCGCTACCAGCTGGTGGCTGGTGAAGAGAACTCCTACACTGATTATGGCCGCGCTACCAAGATAGGGGAGGACGGAAGCGGCCGGCCCATTCTCATTCCCGATCCGCAGGGCTCCATCAATACTAAGTTCGGTCCTGATGGTACGGCCCGTCCCGGCGGCGCCCAGGTGTTTCCGGGCTTCCGTCCGGAGAATGCCGTGAATGCTGCCCGTAGCGCCATTGCAGGTTATGCAGATGTGGAAGCAAATTTTAGCAGTGCATTCCTGCTGGGTGGTGCATTGCGTTTTGAGAACTACAATGATTTTGGCTCTACCTTGAACGGCAAGCTGACTGCCCGCTACAAGCTCAGTGAGCGCACTGCTTTACGCGCCTCCGGCAGCACCGGTTTCCGTGCACCTTCACTGCATCAGCGTTTTTACTCCAGCACCTCTACACTGTTTGTAGATGGCCAGCCTTATGAAGTAGGCACCTTTACCAATGATAGCCGTCCGGCAGAACTGCTGGGCATTCCCAAGCTGAAACCGGAGAAATCAAAAAGCCTCAGCGCCGGCTTTACCGGTACTTTTGGTAAGTTCAACCTGACGGTAGACGGATACTACACACGTATCAACGATCGCATTGTGTATACTGACCAGTTCTCCGGGCGTAACGATTCTGCCGCTTCCCCGGTAGATAAGGAAATCTATCAGCTCCTGTCGCTGGCCAATGCCAACCGTGCTGCCTTCTTCGCTAATGCCATCAATTCTGAAACAAGGGGAGTGGATGTAGTGCTCACCTATGGCGCCCGTTTGGGTGGCGGTAGTTTCCGCGCAGATCTTGCAGGTACTTATTCTTATACACAACAGGTAGGAAAGGTAAAGGCGTCCGAGAAACTGGCCGGTAAAGAGAATATCTATTTCAGCCGCGCCAGCAGGATCTACCTGGAAAGAAGCGTGCCCCGTGAAAAGATCAATCTTACCTTAACGTACAACATCAACAGGTTTAACGTGTTTGTGCGCAACGTGTATTTCGGCAGCGTAGAAGAAGCTACCAACGATCCTGCTTTCTTCCAGACCTTTGATCCTAAAGTAGTAACAGATGTATCAGTAGGTTATAAGTTTACGAAAGGTGTGAAGCTGAGCGTAGGGTCTAATAACGTGTTTGATATTTACCCGGATAAAGTGGCCAACCCGGCTAATACTACCAATAACCAGTTTATTTACAGCCGCCGGGCTACGCAGTTCGGTTATAATGGCAGGTTCCTGTTTGCGAGGCTGGAGTTGAATTTGTAGGAGTAAAAAGAAAAATGATTATCCGGCACGGATCACAAATGTTGTCATCAGGCATTTGTGATCCGTTTTTTTTACTACGATCTGGCTGTCCTTTACCGTTAGTAAACAAAACACTACCGTTAGTTAACTAGTGCCCCCCTGCCAGTTTTTCCTTTATACATTTGCCGCTGTTAACCGTAACAAGAGTCCTTATGCCTGTTTTTAGACCGGGAATTACCAGTCTGCCTGTGAGAATGCTATGCTTTTTTGTTTTTAGTCTGCTGACTATAAGCAGTTCTCTGGTAGCCCAAACTTCTCCAAAGGATACAGGTGTTATTGTGTACGGCTCACACCGGGATGAAGGGCCGGAAATGATTGACAGCACTTACTTTATCACCCGAACGGGTTGCAAGTCGATGCTCGTTGTTCCCATTCCTCCTTATCCGAAGCATTATGATTCTGTCAGGACGCTGGTGATACATCCATCAACAAAACCAGCAGCCCTGCCTGTTATCATGCCGCAACGCAAGCCATTTCTGGTAGTGCATGGAAATGTGATGTATGATTTTTACTACCAGTCAAATGCAGACACTCCGTACCTGGAGAAGGAAATATATCAACACACGGTACAAACTTCGCTGGAAGTGACCGTAAGGGATCGGTATCCCCTAAGGGTAGCATTTTCTACCATGAGGGGGAACTCATACCTGTTCCGGGACCTCACGGGAGCCAATATGCAGTATACTAACCGCGACTTTAAAAATATCCTGCTGCAGAATGCCCGGCAATGGGATGCAGATCAGTTAAAACAGTGGAAAGAGCTGGAAGAGCTGAAACTACGTATCGCTGCACGCCTGAAGGAAATCAACCGTTTGAAAAGCTGGAAATCCGGTCCGTCTGCATTACAACAGCTGATTGAGGAAAGGGAAAGGAAATTGTACGGAAAGGTGAAAGATAGCGCGTCTTTAAATACAGCCGTGCAGGACAGCCTTGGCAAGTTCACTGCTCTGAAGGATAAAGCAGACAGCCTTAGCCGTAAGGTAAAAGACACTTACGATTCGAACGCCGCCAAACTGGATTCGCTGCAGAAAGAACTGGCCCGCTGGGAAGACCTGTACCGCGAAAAACGACAGCTGTTAGGCGCCAGGAAACAGCAATTGATGGATGTGCTCAGGAAAAGCCGTAACAACAAAGAGCTGGCCGATAGCCTGGAAGCTATGCACCTGCCCGATTCAGTACTGCCACGCGGTTTCCGCACGCTGCTGGCTGTCAGATCGGTAGGTATCGGCAGAACGCTGGTAGACTATTCTGAGCTGACCGCTAAAAATATCAGCATCACCGGCGTACAGGCGGAATATAACCCGTCTTATTACGTAGCCTTTGCTACGGGCGCGGTGGATTACCGCTTCCGCGATTTCGTGGTGAATGACAACCGGGTGCGTCAATATCTGAACATGGTGAGAGTAGGCACCGGTATGAAGGAAGGGAACAATGTGATTCTCTCTTTCTACACCGGCAAAAAGCAGGTATATAATTTTAATACATCCGCCGGAGGCGTAACAACCGAAGCACCGGATTATAAAATAATGGGAGTGTCCCTTGAAGGAAGGTGGCAAATCAATAAGAACAATTATATAATAGGAGAGGCAGCTAAATCATCCATGCCATATTATAAAAGAGAGGAGCACAGCCAGGGACTTGGCGCCAGCATGGTGAGCATGAGCGACCACTCGAATGAAGCATTTTCCGTTACCGCGGGATCTTTTGTACCGCTTACCGGCACCCGTTTCAGTGGTATGTTTAAACGAATGGGCGCCAATTTCCAGTCGTTCAGCCTGTATGCAAGTGGTGCTGCGCAAAGCGCCTGGATGATAAAGGCAGATCAGCCCTTCTTTAAACAACAGTTAATGCTTACCGGGTCTGTCAGGCAGAATGTTTATACCAGTGTTTTTGAAAATGCCAGCTACCGCAGCAATACCATTTTCAAAAGTATACAGGCCACCTTTCGCAGAAAGAAATGGCCGGTACTGTCACTGGGATATTTTCCCAGCTCGCAGCTGATGAAGCTTAGTGACGACAGGTACATAGAGAACCTGTTCTATACCATGGTGGGCACCGCCAGTTATTTCTACCAGTACCGGGGCATCAGTATGAACACGATCGTTTCCGGGACCAGGTTCTATAATCATCAAACAGACAGCGGGTTTGTGTACTTCAACAGTACCAACCTTCTGCTGAACCAGACAGTCTTCCTGGGCAAGTTTACGGTGAACGGAGGATTGTCATCCGCCACCAACCAGGACTACGCAGTATACGGAGCAGATGGCAACCTGCAGTACAGAGCCTTGTCATGGCTGGAACTGGGCGGAGGATTGAAATATAATTATCAGACAACATACCGTTTGCGGCAAACCGGTTACACGGCCAATGCGAAGGTGAACATCCCTAAGATCGGTGAGATAGCATTGATGGCGGATCAGGGATTTGTACCCGGTGTGAATAAACAGCTGGTGCCTAACAAAACAGGGCGCCTTACCTATACGAAGATTTTTTAAACAGGAGATACTATGAAAAGATCCCTATACCTATACCTGGTTTTAACCATGCTGGCTTTTCGTGCGGCCGCACAGGTAAGTATGACCGTGCAGCTGCCCCCGGCAGGAGTGTTGCAGAAAGCCCAATTGTGGAATATAGTATTGGTGTCTGCCTCTGATGCGCCGAAGAATGTTAAGATCACCATGCGTTTGATGGACGCTCAGACCAATCAGCCTGTGCTTACAGGCATCACACGTACCATCATTATGAATAAAGGTGCAAAACAGCTTCGCATAGGAGATGTGATGCCGGTGCAATATGAATATCTCTCTGCCGCCATAGACCGGAGTGTGAACGGCATGCTGCCCGCCGGCAGCTATGTAGCCTGCTACAGCCTGGTGGTGATCAACGATAAGGATGGCAATCAGCCTGGTGAGGATTGTATCCCCTTTGCAGTGGAGCCTGTAAGTCCGCCGCTGTTGAACACGCCCGCCAATGAAAGTATATTGGAGTCAAGACTGCCCCAGTTCACCTGGCTGCCACCGGCGCCGCTCAATATGTTCAATGACCTGAATTATGAAATGACCCTGGTGGAAGTACGCCCCGGGCAGTCTGCGCTGGAAGCCATCCAAACGAATATTCCGGTGTACAGGGCGCCCCGGCTCAGGAACATCTTTGTTAACTATCCAGCCGGCGCTGTAGCCCTGGACACTGCCAAACAATATGCGTGGACGATAGTGGCCCGTAACGGCGCTCTGTTTGCCGCGCAAACGGAAGTATGGACTTTCCGTATCAAAGGCGTGCACAAACTGCTGAACGCCGGGAATGGAGCATATGTACAATTGAGAAAAGAGCTGGACGGCGCCGTTATCAGCTGCAGTAATCTGCGTTGTGAATATAACAATGAAACTGCCGATAGTACGGTACGCTACGAAGTGATTGCCCTGGAGAATAACAATGATGTGGTAAGTACAGGTAACCTCAGCATTCAACGCGGGGCCAATAACCTGGATGTGCCGTTGAAGAAAGGGCTGGATGAAGGAAGGAGTTATCTCTTCCGCCTGCGTAACACCCGTAATGAATACTGGCAGGTGAAATTCATTTACACCCGCGAACAACTGTAAAAAGATAAGATAACACCTTATACCTATAAATAAAGCTGAAATGATACTGGCTCTTGTTGCAAAAGGGAAGAAAAAGATTGCGTGTGTAATGCTGGCTTTGATCTATTTTGAAACGATCATCCCTTCCTATGCTTTGGGTACTTCTACTTCCCGAAGGGTTTATTATAGTAATGTGGTGAAGGCGCCCAAGGGTTCCAAACCCCTGGAGGGTTTTGCAGCCCTTGCAGCTCCCAAGGCCGCTCCGCGCAGCGTAAAGAAAACCGAAGACCTTGGCGGCCCTACTCAGCCCGAGAGCCAGGCTTTCCAGTCGGTGAATAACAGCAACATGGTAGACCTGTTCAGCGGTGACCTCAATTATAGCATTCCCCTGATGGATGTAGGCGGATACCCCCTGGCCATTGGCTATAACAGCGGCATTACCATGGACCAGGAAGCCAGCTGGGTAGGCCTCGGCTGGAATATCAACCCCGGTACCATCACGCGTAACATGCGCGGTTTGCCGGATGATTTCAATGGCGGAGATGATGCTATCACCAAAACAGCTACCATTAAAGAGAATAAAACTATTGGAGTTACTGCCGGTGCAGATTTCGAACTGGCGGGTATGCCACTGAACCTGGGTGTTTCGCTGGGCGTACTGCACAATAATTATCGTGGTTGGGGAATGGAAGCCGGTATCAGCGCTGGTATCAACTCAGGGGCCAGCTCCTCGGGTACCCTGGCCGGCGGCCTGTCCCTGACTAACAGTTCCCAGAACGGGGTTACTATATCGCCAAGCCTGTCTTATTCATTGATGGAAAAAGATGCGAAAGAAAAAGGTGGTTACGCGGGAAGCGTATCTACCGGACTATCATACAATACCCGGTCCGGTATGAAAGCATTGCAGTTCTCCGCAGGGGTAACGCAATACTATAGTATGGACAGGATCAGAAGGGCCACAGGAAAGAAAGAGAACGAAGCGGTTGATCCAATTGGTTCTTCTGCGGTATTCGGCAGCAGCCTCTCTTTTGCCTATCCTTCTTTCACCCCTACTATCAACCTGCCCTATACCAGCTACCTGTACACCGTTACCGTGAAAACGGGTGGTGAAGTAAAGGTGGGGCACCCCAGCTTGTTTATCAGTGGCTATGTTTCCAAACAATATATAGATGATGAAGATAAAACAATGCGCCTGCCAGCCTATGGTTATTTGAATTACCAGAACGGCTCGGCCAACCCCGGCGCATTGCTCGATTTCAACCGGGAAAAGGAAATGGCTTACCGCAGTAAGCCTGAGATCCCCAATATTGCTATACCTTCTTACACCTATGATGTGTTCAGCATGTCTGGCGAAGGAACCGGCGGCTCATTCCGTGCCTACCGAAGTGATATTGGTTACGTGTATGATCACGCCATGCGGACCAGGGACAAGTCTGGCGGCGCCAGCGTTGACTTTGGCGGCGGCGACCTGGTGCATGCGGGCGTAGACATCAACTACACTTCGGCCAATACAAACAGTGGCCCCTGGAGAGCAATGAACCCATTAGGTAAAACCATTGCTTTCACAAAATCTGATACAAACTACGAAGCGGTTTATTTTAAGAACCCGGGTGAGAAAACGATCAACACCCGCGACTTCTATAAGGCCATTGGCGATGATTACGTGGTAGCACCCAAGCTGACACAGAATAGCGGTTCATCCTATATCGCCACCACCAATTTTCTAACAAAGTATGCCGGCGGAGAAAGTAAGGGGGATGTAAAACTAACGCCTGCTACTGCCGTCAAGCAGGACCGCGACAAAAGAACGCAGCTGATCACCTATCTCAGCGCGCAGGAAGCGGATATGGGAGCGCTGAATAAATACATTGAGAACTATAGCCGTAATAAATACAGCCTTAACAACTGCGACAGCAAACTTCCGCTGGATTACCTGAGCCAGCCGGGAACCGGTTTGGACGCAGCGTATTACCGGTTTAATCGCAGAACGAATAGTACCACAGACCTTATTTTTAAAAGACATGAGGCATCGAGTGTTCACTTCGAAAATCCTGCTGATTTCATGAAAATGCCCAACTGGCCGGCCGGACTGTATTTGGCGAACGATTTTGGTATCACCTGGAAAGGACTGCTCAAAGCACCTGTTAGCGGACCATATATATTTTATCTGAAGAGTGATGATGGCTCCCATTTAAAGTTTGAGGATATTAATTTGATCGATGCGTACTGGGAAGGGCACATGGATGCGAAGTCTGACAAGCAGATATTATGGCTGGAAGAAGGACACTTTTACAATATCGAGGTGAAATTTTCCCAGTTCGGCGGCGGAGAAACTGGTTGCCGCATGTCATTTGACTGGTCATATCCCGGGCAAAGCCGCCAGGTAGTCCCCATGGAATATCTCTATCCCAAAATAGAGCAGGACAGTTTCCCCGCTGATCCCAACGCTCCGCTGCATAAAGAAAACAGGGTGAACAACTTCCGTAAGGGCAATCACATGTCTGAAATTTCCGTGCTTAATAATGACGGCAAAAGATATGTATATGGTATACCCGTATATAACCTGAAGCAGAAGGAAGTGAGCTTCTCTGTTAACAACGGGACTGGCAATCCGGAGACGGGTCTTACAAAATATGTTTCCCGCCTGGACCCCGGCCATCAGAATGATGGAGATGACTCTACTACCAACATGAACGGTACCGATCGCTATTTCACCAGCGAGGAAACACCTGCTTATGCACACTCCTTCCTGCTCACCGGCGTGCTATCTCCCGATTACGTGGATGTTACAGGTGACGGTGTCACTGATGATGACCTGGGCGATGCGGTGAAATTCAACTACACCAAAATGGCGGGTCAGTATAATCCGTATGAATGGCGTACGCCCTATTCAGATTCAGCCAACTACAATGAAGGACTGAAAACAGATACCCGCGATGCCAAGGGCAGTTATGTGTATGGTCAGAAAGAGCTGTGGTATCTCAATTCCATTGTATCAAAGAATATGATCGCCACCTTCAAGCTGGGCCCCCGTAAAGACCTGGCGCCTATCAATGAAAGAGGCGTAAAGGACACCGGATACCACCTGGCGCAAAAGCTGGAAGAGATCAACCTGTATACAAAAGCAGACTTCCTGAAGTATGGCGCCAACGCCAGGCCGATCAAAACAGTGCATTTTGATTACTCTTACGAGCTTTGTAAAGGCATCAATGCGCCGAAAGGCAATGATGGTAAGCTTACGTTGAAGCGGATCTGGTTCACTTATAACGGTAATAATAAAGGCCGTAAAAATCCTTACATATTTAAATATCATCCTAACAACCCGGACTACAATACAAAATCGTACGACCGTTGGGGTAATTATAAGAATGCCCTGCAGAATCCGGGATCCTCTGCCGGTAACCTGATCACCAATGCAGAATTTCCCTATGCCCTCCAGGATAGCGCCAAAGCAGCTTATAATGTTGCCGCCTGGACCCTGGATACCATCATTCTGCCTTCTGGTGGCCGTACCACGATCACCTATGAGAGCGATGATTATGCCTATGTGCAGAACCGCCGCGCTGCCCGCATGACAAACATTGCCGGCTTCTCACAGGATTGGCCAACGCCGGGCAACCTGACCAACCGCCTGTACGACCGTGGTGATAACCTGTTCATTGCCATCAATGTATCAGACCCGGTGCACTCAAAAGAAGAAGTGTATAATAAATACCTGGAAGGTTGTGACACTATGTTCTTCCGCCTGAATGTAAAAATGCCGACAGATAAATTCGGCAGAGGCTATGAATATGTAACCGGTTATGCCCGCCTGGTAAAAGGTCAGTATGGTTTCTTCCCGGGTGGTAAGACCATTTGGGTCATGGTACAGGGAATCGATAATAACGGCAATACAGGCGGCAACCTTAGCCCCATGGCTAAAGCAGCCGTGCAGTTCCTGCGCCTCAACCTGCCATCCAAAGCCTACCCCGGGTCAGATGTGGGAGATAAGCTCGACCTGATAGACGGCGTGAAAATACTGTTCTCTATGGCGGCAAATGTGAAAGAACTGTTCGTTGGCTTTGACAATATCGCGAGAACCAGCGGATGGGCAAGAGATGTAGACCTGAGCCGTAGTTTCGTCCGGCTTAACGCACCCAATTACAAGAAACTGGGTGGTGGCCTGCGTGTAAAACGTATCGTGATCAACGATAACTGGAATGCAATGACCGGTAAGGCTAAGAAGGAATCCACCTACGGTACGGAGTACCTGTACACTACTATTAAGACCATCCATGGAGACAGTGTAGAGATCAGCAGCGGGGTAGCTGCCTACGAACCTGTGATGGGCAATGAAGAGAATCCCTGGCGCCAGCCGATTGAATATACCGAGCAGGCGGCAGCCCTTGCGCCCACCAACATGGGCTATGTGGAGCAGCCTTTGGGAGAATCCTTCTTCCCGGCTGCTTCAGTAGGCTATAGTAAAGTGCGCACCAGGTCTATTAAGACAAAGAATACCCGCTCCGCTAACGGATATGAAGAGACCACTTTCTATACGGCATATGATTTCCCCACCATTACCGAGCACTCACTGCTGGGTAGCGGTAACGGCACCAAACGCACATATAAGCCCCTGCTGGGCAGCCTGCTGCAGATAGATGCCCATAACCACCTGGTCATGAGCCAGGGCTTTAAGATTGAGCTGAACGATATGCATGGAAAACAGCGGGGACATGCGGTATATGCGGAAACAGACAGTTTGCATCCTATTTCTTATACAGAAAATTATTATCACGTAGACAATGTTACGGATGAATTCAAGCATCTCAATAACACTGTATTGTCAATGGACCCCAACGGTGTAATAGATACCGCAGCAGTGATCGGAAAAGATATGGAGCTGATGATGGACATGCGTCAACAGATATCTACTACCGCCGGAATGAGCGCTAATGTGAACGGAGATGTATTCACCTTTGGTCTCCCTCCTGTGCTTGGCTGGCTGTCGCTGATACCAAGGCCGCAGTTCGAAGAGAACCTGTTCCGCTCAGCCGCCGCCACCAAGATCATTAGCCGCCACGGCATACTGGATAGCACCATTGCCATTGATAAAGGCAGCAAGGTAACTACCAGCAACCTGCTGTACGACGGAGAGAGCGGTGATGTGCTGTTGACTGCAGTACAGAATGAATTCGGAGATTCCATCTACCAGTTCAATTATCCCGCCGCCTGGGTATACGATGGTATGAGCGGAGCTTATAAGAACATTGGCTTCAGTACAGACAGTGTTACCATCAGGAATGGACGCATCGTTGCCGGCCTTACAGCTGATGAAGTGAAACAGTACTTCGCCTCCGGCGATGAGATCTTTGCCTACTCCCGCAATGTTGTGAACGATGACAACATGTGCAATCCGCAGCTGGCTACCTTCCGCAGCACTGCAAAAATATGGGCGGTGGATGCGAATGCCTTAGCAGGCGGTTCTCCTGATATCTTCTTCATGGACCATGACGGTAATCCCTATTCAGGCAACGATCTGATCCTGAAAGTGATCCGTTCCGGCAGAAAGAACCTGTCTGCCAGTGTAGGCTCGGTCACCATGATGGCCAACCCGCTTAAAAAGGATGGCAGCGGTAAGTACAGCCTGATCATCAACAAGGATTCCAAAATAATTAATGCGGCAGTAACAGAGTTCAAACAGAACTGGCAGGTGGATGATAAGAAGAAGTCTGTAACCAGGTGCTCTTTCTAACTGTAAACGCTCAACGAATAAAATCAGCAATATGCTTATAAGAAGATTCTTTATTGTATTGGTAATGATGCTGACAGGCGCCGGCTGGCTGCGGGCGCAGGAGCCTGCAACAGACGCTGCCCGTTTGCAGGGTGAATGGCAGCTGGAGCATGTAAAGACCGCATTATATACCCAGGAAGGAAATAAACTCCTGGAAGAAAGAACATGGGTGGCAGACAGTACCCAACGCATGAATGTTTTTGTGCCGCTGGTCATCCGGCTGATGAACGGGGAGTGTACTATTGAGCATAAGGCAGGTATGGAAGAAGGCAACTTTACCGTGCCGGTGAACGGCATGCTGAGATATGAAACAAAGAACCAGCCCGCTGTGATATATGACTACCAGTTGCCGCAGCCGGCAATGCTGGTGCTGAATATGCCGACAGCTTTTTACAAGGATAATACCAGGCGGCAGGCAGTAAAGCTGGTATATACATGTTATTACCGGAAAAAACAGTAGTGCGACCATGACAAAGAAGCATATCAATAAGAGACATATAACGCTGCTGGCTGTGCTGATCCTGTTGCTTTCAGCGATAAGATCGCAGGCGCAATGTTCATGGAGCATTTCAGCTACTTCGACTGAATCTACCTGCGCTGCCAACGGTACGGTAACAGCAACGCTTAATAATCCCGGCGGAGCAGTAACGGGTATCCTGTACAGGCTGGCGCCGCTGTCAAATTCATTTGAGATACCGCAGAAAGCATCGAATGTATTTTCGGGTGTGCCCGCTGGCACCTACAGAGTGGTGGCCACCGGTGTATGCAACGGCGTAGAGGATTCTGTTTCCTCCGATATCACAGTAACAGGTGATTATGTGCCGTTCTCCGCAACATCGACGAAAACGAGAAGCTCGCTGAATGGCTGTAATAATGGCCAGATCATCTCCAGGCCGGTAAATGGCCGGGCGCCGTATACTATTAAGATCAACAGCGCTCCCGGAGCTTATACAGGTCCCACTACTTTTACTACCAGTGAATCTGAGTATCTGATCGATAACCTGGCGGCCGGCGCCTATACATTAGTATTAACAGATGCCTGTAATTCAACAACAGATCCGCAAACAGTAACTATACCCTCGCTGGCATTGAGTAGCAGCCAGTTCTCTGTTTTTCCTCCCACGCAGGGAGCAGACAGCTGTAATAAGCTGATCTTCTCACGCCCTGTATGGCGGGCATCCGGCGAAAACTTCCAGGATATCGTACAGTACAGCATCACGGTGAATGGGGTTTTATCAACTTCTATGAGATCGATCTGGGAAGATCCGGAAACTTACAGGTTGCCGGCAGGCCAGACGTTGAAGTCTCTGTGGGGTAAAACGGCGGTCTATAACTTTACTTCGAGCTGTGGTGGAAGCGCTGCAATAAGCGTTTCGTTGTTCACGCCCTCGCTCAGCACCACTGCCATTCTTACCTGCAGAGGCAATTATAATATAAATATTGGTACCAACAGCAGTATGCTGGTTTGCTATCCCATTACCTATACTTTAAAAAATAACGCCACCGGCGTAATACAAACCAATATATCAGGCGGCGGTTGGTCTCTCCCTGAATACGCACCCGGTAACTATGATGTTACCGCTACGGATGCAAGCGGCAATGTGATAGGAACTAAAACAGCCTGGGACCTGCCTGTGCCCAATCCTGCCAATCCCTACACGATCAGTGCGCAGCAATATGATGGCAATGTCGGGAATGACAGCGCTACTTTTTTCACTATCAGGAGGGGAGGGGATATTATGCCTGCCGGTACGAAGGTGGAATTGATAGACAATGACCGTTACGTATACTCCAACACTTTTACATTTGATATGACAGGCCTGAACATTTCCCAGACTTCCGACGGGATGGGAAATTATTTTAAACCTGGCTTCTATAAATTCAGGATCACAGACGGCTGTACTGACTCGGTGTACGAGCTGCCGATCACCGTTTATCCCGAAGATGTATATATCTATACCACCAACATCACTACAACAACTGTTTGTAACGGGCTGCAAATAACGCCTGCGGGTACCGCAAAATATAAAGGCACGACTTACGCTGTCTGGTTTCAGATCACTTCCGGTCCATCGGGATATGATAACAGTGTATTGCCTTCAGGATCTACATTCACTGTTACCAACCCGGGTTATTATGCGATAGGAGCCACTACCCTGAAGGGCCTGATGTCAACATCCGTATTGAACCGGCGATTAGTGCTGTACGACTATCAGCCATTGACAATAGATGCCAACCGCACATACGGATGGGTGTGTCCCGGAATGCCAGCAGATTCTGGTTACATAGTAGCTACTGCAACAGGTGGCAGAAAAGGAACCGGCAGTATCTATACCTATCAGCTGGCTGCCGAAGGTCAGGGCGCTACGGGGCCTTACCTGGCAACCAATACCAACGGCAGGTTCAGTACTACTGCTTCCGGTGGCGCTTATGTGCTCACAAAAGATCAGATCTATGATGTGAAAGTATCTGACGATTGCGGCGCATCGGTCGTGCAACCCATCAGGATAGCAGACCTGGCTACCGCACAGATAGCCAGCGTTAACCAGCCTGAATTTTGTCTTGGTGATCTTATCGCGTTCCGTGTGATCAACCTGCCCTCCACGGCCATTACCTACCAATGGACAGGGCCGGACAATTTTAGCAGCAACCTGCAGAATCCTGTGAGAAGCCCGGTTACGGAAAACAGCGGCGGTACCTATCACGTTACCATCAGCGCAGATATCTGCAGGCAGCCGATCAATGCAGATGTGGAAGTGAAGCTGGCGTCTTATGTGACCAGCTGTTACAGCGCATTGACAGATACCAGCGTAAACCCTTATGCCTACGGGCTCCTGGGTGCATGGCGCCCGGTACGCAGCTACACCTATTATGGTGCACGCGCGGAATCTGATCCCAGCCAGGGCACCAACATCCGCAAAGACGGCGCCTTTGACGAGTTCACGGCTTTCTGGGAAAAGCAGACCGCAGGATGGCAGCCACAAACTACCGATAATAACTGGGTATGGAATTCTCAAACTACCCTCTTTAATAAGAAAGGTTTCGAGCTGGAAAACAAAGATCCGCTGGGCCGTTATAATGCCGGTATCTATGGTTATGATAACGCCGTGCCCGTGGCAGTGATCCAGAACAGCCGTTACAGCGAATCGGTATTCGATGGTTTTGAAGACTACGCCTTTGTAAGCAGCAATTGCGACGACGGTAAATGCCCGGTAGACAGGCGCTTTAATCTCTCCGGCGCCGCCTCCAGGATTGTTGGCACTGACTACCACTCCGGCAGGTACAGCCTGAAAGTGACTGATAATGATAAAGACAGTATTGCGATCATGATGCCGGTTACCGAAACCGCTACGGATCCGTCAGATCCTGTATTCAATATGATGTACGGCAATTGTCCACCTTATGACCAGGAGCTGGAAAGCGTGCGGGCCGACAGGAACGTGCTGCTGCCGCCCATCTCCCTGCTCTCCGGTAAGAAAGTAGTGGTGAGCGCCTGGGTGAAAGAAGCACAGGATTGTAAGTGCACTTCCTATACCAACAGCTCCATCAAAGTGGTAGTGAAAGGTGCAGATGCTGCTGGCAGCGCTATCTATCCGGCAACGCCCACCGGGGCTATCATAGACGGCTGGCAGCGCATTGAACAGGTGGTAGACCTGCCCGCGGGGACAGAAGCCCTTTCACTGATCCTGCTGAACACCACCGGTACCGCCTACTTTGATGACATACGTGTGCATCCTTACAACGCCAATATGAAATCATTTGTATACGATGCGCAGAACCTGCGCCTCATGGCCGAGCTGGATGAGAACAACTATGCCACTTTCTACGAGTATGACGACGACGGTACTTTAACCCGCGTGAAGAAAGAAACAGAAAGAGGTATTAAGACCATTAAGGAAACAAGGAGCGCTTTGATAAAAGCAGCAGCAGATACAGACCCCAATATTGACATTTACTAATATGAAGATGCGCAGGATATTTTTGATGATCGCAGTATTGCTGCCAGCTATGATCCGGCAGCAGGCAAAGGCGCAGACCGCCAGTGACACCGCTGCCTTGTTTGCAGAGATGAAGCAGATGAACGAGACCTACAATCGCAAGCTGTCATTCGGCATCAGGATCACCTATGCCAGTGAAAAGCAGCCCGGCATTATACAGGACTCTGCCAAAGGCGGGATAGAATATGCAGACAACAACTACCACTACTGGCTCGACAGTGTGGAAACCTTTGTTAATAAAAGCTACAGTCTTACCCTGTTTAAAAAAGACAAGGTGATGTACCTGTCAAGGCCTTCTTCGCTCGGCCCGATGCCTGATCCCGTGCAGCAAATGCGCACGGTTTTGCAGAAAACGGGCTATAAGCGCTGCACGGTCACCCAACAGGGTGCTGTTAAAACACTGCGCATCGATTTCGGTCCGGATGGCGCTTACAGACAATTGGAGATGAGCATTGACAAGAAGACCGGCTACGTTACATCCATGCGCTATCTGATCAAGACCATGATGTTGCTGGGAAACAACGCTGCAGCCAATGCAGACCAGGTTAATGCGGAGTACGGGGAGTATGCTATTGTACAAACAACCTTTGATCACTATCAGCTGCTCCCGGCAGATTACACCGGCGTTAATGAAAGCAGCTTCTTTTATAAAGACGGACAGGAGTTTAAAACTACTGCCGCTTACAACGACTTTAAAATTTTTACAGGATCGCCTAACCTATAGAATATGAGCCCTATTTTGAAGAAACTGACTGGTATATGCTTTTTATGGATGCTGTTGCTGGCGGTTGTTAATAAAGTACAGGCACAAACCAGTCCCGGAATTGTACTGAAGAATGTGCTGGATGGCGCAAAAGGCCAGCTGGCAAAAGACTCTTCGGTTACAGTACAGGATAGCGCTTATTTCGACAATGCGCTCCGTAGCAAGCTGGATACACCCTATCCGGTACGGAATATTGTTACCCTGAAGATCAATGAATATTCTCCGCTCTATCTGGGTGCCGCCTTCAGTGCTACTGCACATGTGCGTATCATCTATACAACGCCCCAGATGAACGAGGAGTCAATTGAGCAGGATCTTACTATCAACTACGATACCGCCAATGCCTATACTATGCGCAGCAGCTTTGTATTTGCCCATGCGCACAAGGTAAAGGTGGAGCTAATGAGCATCACTACGGATGCTGCTGCCAATGTGTTACCTGCCCTCATGCTGGAGAACGCAATAGAACTGCATCCCGTGTATAAATGGTCATGTACAGACAACGCCGTACAAGGCTTTCACGCAAATACGGCGCTCAATACCGACTCTACGGATGAACTGCAGGTAAGCTGGGACGTGGCAACCGGTGCGGATGAATATGACCTGGAATGGGCGTATATAGATTCCAGCGCCTTATCACGTTACGGTAGCCCCATCAATGCAGACCAGGTATTTGCTTATAATACCACCCGCGTAACTATCGCGGGCAACAGTTACAGGATCCCCTTGCTGTATGATGATGGCGGTATTTTATTTTACCGTGTAAGGGCGGTGCAGGAGAAAGGAAGCAACCGGCGCCTGGAATCAGTATGGAGCTCATATTTCGGTGGCGGTTTAGGCGCCTGGAGCTTCGTAGGACACCAGCGCCTGCTGAACTGGCAATCTTCCATTGCCTATGCGGAAGACGGTAAACGCAAGGTAACCGTTCAATATTTTGATGGCAGCCTCAGGAGCCGGCAGACCGTAACGAAAGACAATACCACTGACACCACCCTGATTGCGGAAACAATGTACGATTACCAGGGCCGCGCCGCCATACAGGTATTGCCTGCGCCTACCCTTAGCAATGTGCTGAAGTTTACCCGTAATGTAAACAGGGAAATTAACGGTGCTGAATATGATAAAGATCACTATGACTATATAGCGACGCCCGAAGACTATCTGACTGCCAGTGCAGCGCCGATGGATACTACCTCAGGTACGAACCGGTATTATTCATCGATGAACCCTGACAAGAATAATGGCTTCAACAAATACATCCCTAAGGCAGAAGGTTATGCCTTCACCGAAACACAATATACCCAGGATAACACCGGCCGTATTGCCAAACAAAGCGGGGTGGGGCCCAGCTTCAAAATAGGCAGCAGCCACGAAACACAATATTTCTACGGTTCTCCCGCCCAGGAAGACCTGTACGCATTGTTCGGTACGGAAGTAGGTGATGTTACCCACTATTTTAAAAACATGGTGGCAGATGCAAATGGTCAGTATGCAGTCACCTACCTCGATATGCATGGCCGTACCATTGCTACCGCCTTGCTGGGGTCACCGGAAAACACCAGTTTGTCTGATATTCCTAACAAGGAGACAAGGATGGTGACCGACAGCCTTTCCGGTCCGGGTAAAAATACCTTGAAAGACCTGGTAATGGAAAGCAAAACTTCCATGCTGGTAGGAGAGGACAGCACTTATCACTTCATATACATATTACCTAAACCTGTGCTCAGGAAACCGGATTGTGACGGAGACACTATCTGCTATGCCGGGTTATATGATCTGAACATCAGGATCACAGATAATGTCTATAACCAGCATCTGCCCGGGAAACAGCCTTTTGATACTTCCTTTCATAATTACGAAGGTGGCAATGTTATACCCGACTGTAATCCTAAGCCCGACACCATCAGGTTTGATCTCTTCCTGAAGAAAGGTAATTATGAGATAACCAAGTCGCTCTCTGTGAATAAACAGGGAATGGAGTATTACCGGGATAGTCTCTTCCTGACATCTAACGTATGTACCTCGCTGGAAGAAGAAATTGAAAAGCAGAAAGTGATACAACGCACAGTGAGCTGCTTCCCCGATTGCGCCAGCTGTAAGGCCAACCTGGGCAGTTGGGATAATTTCCGCGTAAAGTATGTGCTTGACGCAGGTAATAATATAGCAGATACCGCGCTTTTCAGGGACGATGCCTACGCTGCTTACCAGGCCGCAATGCAAACTTGTAAGGTCTTGTGTAATGAGAACACCGAAACTGACGATATCAGGTCCCTGATGCTGGCAGACATGTCTGCGCCTTCCGGCCAGTATGCTAACCCCTCCATCGATTCCCTCTATAAGTATTCTATATTCTATAAAGCCAATGTCGATGCAATACCTAAATATCAGCAGACGGACATCGTGTACCTGGATGAGAATGGCAAACCCGATATGGTGTATGATGATGATCAGGGCATTTATGTAAAGCCGCAGCAGCTGGGTAAGCAACAGTTCGCAGCCCTGTTCAAGCCTTCCTGGGCAGAAGCCTTGCTGAAATTCCATCCCGAATACTGCAAGCTGGTAGAATATAATAAATACCAGGCCAGCAACCTTTGGGACAGAAGGATGGAAAAGATCGACTCTTATCAGCAGGCAAAGGATTCCGGCTTTATCAACCCCCTGAATAACCAGACGATATTCCCTAAAAGCAATATTGACCCAATATTATCGCAGTTGACTGCCAGCAGGAAACAGCAATGGATCAACCTGGTGAATGGCTATGTGACGAACCAGAATCCTTTCAGGTCGTACTCCATGTGGAGCGTTGCAACGATCAGCATAAAATGCGGTAAGGATGACCGTAACTGTACAGATACCTATAATTCTACTGCAAAAGCATTTGATGAAAATGCATTGTGCCAGGGCGACCTGGATATGGCGTGGCGTTCTTTCCGCCAGACTTACCTGCGCGAGAAACGCAAGATGATGGATGGCCTGATCCCGGAATGTGCGCAGGATGCAACAAACAAAGCGCTCTCAGATGCAGGGAAGATGCCCCGCTTCTATACCACCGCCGGCGCTGCTGAAAGCACCGGCCTGAATAGTCTGCCAACAAGCAAAGATGCTGCAGCTACCTATTCCGACGGACAATTGAAACAGCTGATCGCCGATAACTGTCACTCCTACGTAGAGTACTGGGTACATCAGCTGAGCGCCTGCTATGGAGAAACAGTGGTAAGAAATGAGCTGGCGCCCTTGCTGGAAGAGGTATGTAAGGAAGGTGGCGATATGGATCACGTCAGAGGCGCCAGCACGGTAGCACCCGGCAGCCTGTATAAATATAAAAGCTTTGCAGACGTAATCGCTGACTTCAATAATACACATAGCCATCCCGCAGATCAGTACATCTGTAACGCTGAACTGCTGACCATTCCGCAGCCTTATGACAAACAAACGGCTTATGTGGACAATATCAGTTACAACAAACCCACTGAATGTGAATGTAATAAACTAACCAACCTGAAACGGGAATACGATGTGCTGAAGAGAACAGCAGATACTACTTTCTCCGCTTATCTGTTCCGTACCAGGAAACTGAAGATCTCACAATCCAGCCTGGATCAGCTGCTGGACGCTTGTACTGCTCCCGCCAATTCCTGCACCTGGTTGCCTAAACCCTTGACGATACCTGTCTTTATGCAGTGTAACGTTACAAGTGCATGCGCTACCTGTGAAGAAGTGAACACACTGTATAACAGCTTCCTCAGCACCTATCCAGGTGTAGTGCCCCAGGTTGGAGATGTAGACTCTACACAGCAATTGAAGAATGAGCTCTTTGCCAACTATATGAACAACCGTTTGGGCTACACCAAACAAACCTGGGAATATCTCAGCTATATTAATGAATGCAGCCAGGCGCCTGCACCCGGAGACGGCGTAGTGGTTTGCCAGCCTGGTGGCTCAGCCGGCCAGCAAATGGTGAGCAGCTACAATAATGGCGGCACGGATGTGATCACTGACATTCAGCGGACACCGGATAATGGCTACATCATGGCAGGTGCTACAACCGGCTGCGGCAAAGGCGCTAAAGACGCTTATGTGATCAAGGCCGACAGCAAAGGAGCGCTGGTATGGGCCAAAACTTATGGCGATGTGCAGAATGACGAGTTCACCAGCCTGGTGCCAACAGCTGACGATGGTTATATCGCCATTGGAACCACCTCTTCTTATTGTTACGACCTCGGTGCGATCATGATCGTGAAAATAGATGGCAGCGGAACGGTGCAATGGAATAAGACCATCGATTTTGCAGGATATGGCGCCAAAGGGTCTGACATCATACAAACCGCGGACAGCAGCTATGCATTCTCCGGTCTCCGTACCAATGCAGGCATTAATACCGATTGGGTGATCGGTACCCTCTCCCAGACCGGTGAGCTGAACTGGATGAAGCGCATTGGCAGCACCGCCAACAGAACGGCCGCCAGCTTAATGGAAGATACTCTTTCCAGCCGCTATCCACAGCCCCGCCTCTTTGCGGCAGCATCTATTCAGGGTGGAGGCAGTTCTTACCTTGACGCGGTAATATTGGCTTTCAATACCGCCACAGGTGAACAGGTAGGCAGCAAGCAATTCCAGGGTGACAATGGTGATGAGAAAGTTCTGGACATTGTAAACCCCGGTACCGGTTCTTCATACAGGCTGGCAGTCGAAGGGTATATCAGTACCCTGGACAGACCAGCTCCGTTCCTCCTGGACCTTGATTTTAATTATGGGGTGCAGTCCTACCGTTCCATCGGTAACGCCAGCTCCGGCTGGATGACAAGTGATGCATTCTGCATATACCCGGCAACAGACAGGGGAACATTTGCGGCAATGACTTTCTCCGGCAACGTCGGAGGAACAGATGTTTACTGGAATAAGCTCAACAGGGAAAATTCCCTGCAATGGAGCACACAAGTAAGGATAGACGGAAACGAGCGTATTAACAAGATGTTGGCCAATGATAACGGTACACTGGCTGGTGCAGGTGTTTACAATAACGCTTCCGCCATGTTGATGCTGGCCACGGCATCCGGCAAAACCGGCTGTAGAGATACGATTGCCAACATGGGTGAGCCGGTGTCGCTTACGCTCACACCAGTTGCACTGGCGGCGCAAACAGACAGCGCGCTGGGTACTAATTGTATCAGCACCGTAGTGATTGGCGAAACAGTATGTAACCCGGTACGGACCATTGTTAGCTGCCCGGGTCTGGATAGCTGTTTTACTGTAAAAGACAGGCCGCTGCTGTGCGGCAATGCGGAAGCAGTGTTCCCGCAGGTAGAGCCTAATCAATCCAGCAACTGTTCTGACAGCACCTACTTTGCTACCCAGGCAGGTACCGTGAAGTACAATGCCTATGTTGATTCTGTGAAGAATGATTTTGAAGAAAGCTATAAAGCGGAAGTACTGAAGGCGCAGAATCTGGAGAAATTTGCCGTTACCTACTCTAGCAGCGAATACCATTACACATTATATTATTACGATCAGGCAGGTAACCTGGTGAAAACAGTACCGCCGGCCGGTGTGGTGAAAGATCGTTCTGACGCATGGATCAACCAGGTGAAAGCAGCAAAAGCAGCTGATCACTACTTAGTGCCTGCGCACAAGATGGCTACAGAATATCGCTTCAACACACTAAACCAGGTAGTAGCACAGAAAACACCGGATGCAGGTAAGAGCCACTTCTGGTATGACCGCCTGGGCCGTTTGGCAGTATCACAGAACGCTAAACAAATAGGTACAAATGCTTACAGCTATACCATATACGATGCTTTGGGACGTATTTCGGAAGTAGGGGAGATCAGCAGTGGAACAGCGATGACAGACGCCATCAGTCGCGATACTACCAATCTCTTTAACTGGATCGATGCCGCCGCTTTGTCCAAAAAAGAGATCACCCGCACGGTGTATGACATCGCTTATGACCCGCTTACCCTGGGAATGCTGAAGGCCTCCAACCTGCGTAACAGGGTAGCATGGACGGCTATCTATAATGATGCCGCAGCCCTGGATACGAACGGATATTCAGCAGGTACCTTCTACAGTTATGATATTCATGGTAACGTAGATACACTGGTGCAGGACTTTAAGCTGGGTGGTATGAATGTAAACGGCAACCGCTGGAAGAAAATAGTGTACAGCTATGACCTGGTAAGTGGTAAGGTGAATATGGTCAGCTATCAGCCTGGCCAGAAAGATGCCTTCTATCACCGCTATACCTATGATGCAGAGAACAGGATCACCAATGTGGAGACCAGCCATGATAGTGTATACTGGGAGAATGATGCATTCTACCAATACTATAAGCATGGTCCGCTGGCAAGAGCGGTAATAGGTCAGCAGCAGGTACAGGGCTTAGATTACGCCTACACGCTGCAGGGATGGATCAAAGGTGTGAACGGCACCAGCCTTATCCCAGGATCCGATATCGGTGGAGACGGCGCTAATGGTGGTATCACCGCCCGCGATGCGTTTGGTTTCTCACTAAACTACTTTGGTGATAATGACTATAAACCAATTAATAGCATCGTTAAGCCTTTTGCGAGTGTAACACCTTCCGGCAGCGAATTGAAACCGCTGTACAATGGTAACATCGCCGCTATGAGTGTGAATGTGCCGAAAGTAGGTGTGCCGCTGCTCTACCAGTACCGTTACGACGCCCTGAACAGGATCGTTGGTATGGACGCCCAGCATGGCCTGGATGTAGCTACCAATACCTGGACACCGGTAACGGTACCTGACTTCGGAGAACGGGTAAGTTATGATCCGAATGGTAATATCCTCCGTTATAAGCGTAACGGTAACAACACCTGGGCGGGTAAGTCGCAGTTCATGGATAGCCTGACCTACCATTATGAGCCTGGTAAGAACCGTCTGAATTATATCCACGATACAGTAGGAGTGGCTAATTACGAAGAGGATATCGACAGCCAGTTGGCGGATAACTACCAGTATGATTCTATAGGTAATATGGTGAAAGATGTCGCCGGCAACATTAAGAGTATTGAATGGACGGTGTATGGTAAGATCAGAAAGATCATAAAGAATAATAACGATACCATCACTTATACGTATGATCCTGCTGGTAATCGTATCAGTAAGGAGGTGAAGGGTGTGGAAACCTGGTACGTGAGAGATGCCGTGGGTAATGTGATGAGTGTGTATGTAAAAGGAAATGATTCTGTCAATAACGGCGCCTTGAGCCAGACGGAGGTACATATATATGGTAGCAGCCGTTTGGGTATAACAACGAGGGTGACCAATATGCAGGATAGCACTGACGCTGAGCCTGTGAATATAGAAGGCTTGGGTAATGGAGCAAATCTTAACTTTATAAGGGATGATAAGTTCTTTGAGTTAGGTAACCATTTGGGTAATGTGTTGGCGACGGTGACTGACCGGAAGGAAGCGGTGTCTGAGGATGGTAATCTGATAGACCATTATGAAGCGGATGTGGCATCGGCACAGGACTACTATCCGTTTGGTATGATGCAGCCGGGCAGGATGGTGAGTGCCACCAGCTACCGGTATGGATTTAACGGTAAGGAAAATGATAACGAGGTGAAAGGAGAAGGAAATCAGCAGGATTATGGAAAGAGGATTTATGATTCACGAGTGGGAAGATTTTTGAGCAACGACCCTCTTACAGCAAGTTATCCAATGTTAACGCCGTACCAATTTGCGTCAGATAGACCGATTGATGGTGTAGATATGGATGGTGAAGAGTGGTCGCAAAGCCATACTTATGTTTTCGATGGAGTACAGTTTAAACCAGTAACAACCAATGTTTTAAAAGTTAAAGTTGTGAATGAGTCGAAGCTTATTACCGCTCCCAATATTATTAAAGCAAAAGCTGAGATGTTTAAAAAAGCGATAGAAGAGAAGTATACTAACTTTCATCCGCCTATGGCAGCTCCCGATGAGTACATTAACACCGAAGTGCTGTTGGATTTTTCTCCAGAGACGCCGAATGATCCCAACATAGCGTACTTGCGTTTTGATGACAGAAAAAGTAAGCTCGTTCAGCCACCTGGAAGCATCGTAACATATAAGGAGATAACTAGCGGTGATACACGTGGAGAAATTAACGGGTTTTCCATCGCTATTGGTTTGACAATTGACGGTAACCCGGTACCAGATAACGATCTTATTGAAACTATGCAGCATGAGGCCGGCCATTCGGCGGGATTGAATCATCCATGGAAGTTAAGTCAATTGGAGAAAAGCTTGTTCCCGAAGCTCGATCAAAATGGTGCTAATAGGGATACGAAGTTAATTAAAGTCAACCTAATGAACTCAGATGAGAATACGGATCCTAGCCTTAAGGGTAACGGTGATATGCTGTTAGACTCTCAGCAAGAATTTATAAACAGAAACATTCGTACAAAAAGCCTATGGACTGTAGAGGAACTTCAGGAAATGAACAGGCAGGCAAATGCTCCGAAAGCTCCTGGAACTCATTAATTGTAAGTATATGATTAGGTCAAGGGATTTTATGTGTAATATTCTAGCACCTGCTTTGCTCTCAGTTTTTTCATTGAGCATCGGCTGTTCTTGTTCTTCAACAAGACACTCTGATGGGTTTGTTAAAGAACCGCTTGTGACAAACTACGACACAAGTGAGCAGGACCAGCCCATTGTTTCGTGGATCAATACTGATTCAGTAGCAATAGGGCTTTGGGGTGAATATAATGATACAGTGGAAGTTTTTGTGAATCACGAAAAGATTTTGCACATGCTTATTGAAGACAAAGATAACCCGTATTCGGGACTTGATTTTGCTGGAAAAACTGTTTGGATTACTGACAACACCAGAATAAAGATAGTTGAGATAAAGCTGTTGCGGAAGAGAAGAAAAATCAGTTTTTCGCTCGATAGAAATTACCCGCTCTGTAATGTCAAGCACATGAATGGAAGCTGGACGGCTTCGTACAGGAGCCGGTATAAATCGACTAACGTGCTGAGAAGCTATAGATAAGCTTTTTATTAAACTGAGGATACGTTATACAATTGAAAGATTACCACTTAAACAAAAGACAAATAAAACATTCTATACCATGAAAGCACTATTGTGCGCTGTCGCGTTCGTTTTCCTGGCCAATTGCTGCTTCGGTCAGAAAGTTCCTAACATCTACCAAATCCGTGCTGACACCGTCCGCATCTACAATACCTGCGACACCGCAGAATTTGTGCTGGAGAACCGCACGAAAGACACCCTCGGCTTTCTTTTCAACAAGGGCAAAGGCCGTACTGAATTCCGCCACCTCGGCCTCGAAAGAATCGGCGCTTCCCAGCTTGCCATCAAAGGACAGGACACCATTGATCTCGGTTTCTCCTCCTTCGGAGACACCCGTTACGACCTCCTGTCTACCAACTTCGTCACCATACCTTCTGGCGACAGTCTGCTGTTCGCCCAATGGCCAAATATGAAGGTGGTTGGTTACGATGCCTATAGCAGCCCCGATATGCCGGTTCTGTCCAGGCAGGCTATTCAGGGCATGGGCAACAAAACATACTATAACGGTCTTGTTGTAAGAGATGGCAACAGTGGCTTTGACTTCGCAGTAAACTGGGACGGTGAATTAAACGGTCCCAACGGTGCCTTTTTAAGAACAAAAGACGACACAAAACAAGCCTGGAGTAAGTGGCGGGAACTGTTGTTCAAAGACTATGCAGATACCACTTATGCGCCAATTAGAGGATCAGGGAATTATATACAGAATACAACTACAACTCAAACCGCCGCGAATTCAACCATAGACGGGATAGCTACCTCTGCTCGCGTAATTACAACAAGTGGTACAACTGCCGGAGGATTGGTGCATATGAGCCTTAGGACTTCCGCATTGAACAGATGGGGAATAGGTCTTAATAACGCAGAAAGCACAGGAAACGCTGGTTCTGACTTAACTATATGGAGATATGCAGATGATGGCAGTACCATATTAGGCGCAACTATAGCTATAACACGCTCAACCGGCCTGGTGAGTTTTGCTGCAACACCAATGGCATCAGGTAATACAATGTGGCATGCAGGCAACCACGCGGCAGGATCTGCATTCACGCCAATCCTTACTGGGGCTAATGTATTGAGTGCATTTACTACTAACGCAGCTGGTCATGTGACCGCATTAACAACAAGAACATTAACAGCTACCGATATAAGTGCAGCTCCTTCGTCTGGTTCAGGCAGTTATATCCAGAATCAAAATACATCTGCTCAATCGGCTAACATGTGGATTAATGGTGCTGTATCTGCCCCTGTTTTTTCTTCAAATCAGAATACCGGAATTGTTAGCATAATGGGAGGCTTGTCCGGTGGTAATCAGGGTGGACGTATAGATTTGTATGGTGGAACAAGTTCATCTATACCGGGAATGATTCTATTTCGTACGGGTACAGGTATGGGTACTCAACCAGAAAGAATGAGAATTAAAGATAATGGACGTATGCTTTTTAATTCAGGAGGATCACTTTATGCCTACACTTTCGGCGATCCTGACCAAGGTGGTGGGTATCAATTGAACTTGTCACCGAGCACCGCCAACAATGCAGTATCTTTTGTTGCCACAACTGCGGGCGGTACGCCTGTCCGTTTAGGTTTTACAGGTTATCCTACCACATTCACAGGGGGCGTTGGGTATTCTATCGCATCAACTTCCGCCTCCAGCATTACACTGGATACTACACAACGTACATTATTAGTGAATACAGCCGGGGCAGCCACCGTCACATTACCGGCTGCTATTAGCAACAGTGGTAGAGAGTACACTATAAAAAAGATTAGCGCGGCCGGTAATAATGTAACAATCAATGTTAGTGGTGGTGGTAATATTGATGGTAGCACTTCTTTTATTATACAGACACAATATGCTGCTATTACTGTTCAAAGTGATGGTTCGCAATGGCGTATAACAGGTGCATGGGTCGCAGGTAAGACAACTCTATAGTATGAAACTATGCCGGAGGTATTATATAGCCCCGGTACATTGCGTCGAATTATTTAAATACTCTATACAATGAAAGCACTATTGTGCGCTGTCGCGTTCGTTTTCCTGGCCAGCTATTCTTTCGGCCAGAAAGTCCCTCAGATCTACCAGATCCGTGCAGATACTGTCCGTATCTACAACACCTGCGATACTGCAGAATTTGTACTGGAGAACCGTACCAAAGACACCCTCGGTTTCCTCTACAACAAAGGCAAAGGCCGTACCGAATTCCGTCGCCTTAGTTTAGAAAAGATCGGTAACTCCAAGCTGGCAATCATCGGTCAGGACACAATTGACGTGAACTTCGGCGTAACCAGCTTCAACGGCGCCAGTGGTGCTATTAGCTATGCGCCTACATTGCAGAACGTTACCACCAACGGTAGTATCACTACAGATACCATCAGGGTAGATTCACTGAGCATCGGAGGCATTTACCAGTCGCCGGGGTATACAGGTATCAGGCCAACGTTCTGGTCAACGGCTACCTATATGATCATGGGGCATCCTGGCCCTACCCAGCACACCTATATCTCAGCAGGAAATGCAGGGGATGTTTATATCAGGCAGGCCAATAACACCAGTACTAACCAGCTCGTGGTACCCGCTACCGGTGTTCCTTATATGGGGACGACTACCAGTAACATATTGCTAACAGCAAACAACCACCCGGCCGGAGCTCCTTTCACTGCAATGCTGACCGGCGCAACTGTGATTAACGGTATTACCACCAATTCAGCGGGTCACGTAACGGGCGTAAACACAAGACCATTGACCCTTTCTGACCTCGGCGCTGCACCTGCCAGCGCTTCCGCTAACTATATTCAGAATCTGTCCTCCGGTATCCAAACGGCTAACTTCTCCATCAACGGAACGGGTAATGCAGGCACAGGTTTCTCCTCTCCCTTGTTGTTCACTAACAATTCAGCCGGACAATTAAGCCTTGTAGGAGGTGCTGTTGCTACAAGTACTGGCAACCTCCGCGGCGCAGAGATCGATTTGATGGGAGGCAGCGCAGCCACTATCCCTGGTGAAATTTCATTTAGAACAGGTACAGGCGGTTCCGGTGCTCAGCAACCGGAAAGAATGAGGATAGACGCAAATGGTAATGTCGGCATTGGTACTTCCGACCCTATCAGTCCGCTACATGTAGTCGGTGCTGCAACTGTTACTACCATGAATGGTTCCGGCTCTGCTACTCTGCAGATCTCCAGCGGAGGCTCCGCACAGGCGATGGCTCTGATGGGGGGAGCTACTTCCTCTCAATCAAATCAAGGCGGTGCGATAACGCTGTTTGGCGGCGCGCACGGCACGCAGCCAGGTATGATCACATTCTATACCGGTACCGCAGTCGGCGGCACACAACAGCCTGAAAGAATGCGTCTTACGGCAACCGGTAGCCTGGGTATAGGCACAGCTGCACCAGCGGCACGACTGGACGTAAATGATCCCTCCACAACGGCAAATACCACAGAGGCGATATTATCAAGGTTCATCGGTGATGGTAATTTCCGCCTGGAGGCTAGAAAAGGTATCGCCACTAACACCATTGGCGGTGTAGCCACGAAGTTTGGTCTGACCTATAACGGCACTGAGAACGCCCTGATCAACTTCCATCGTGGAACCGGTGGTACTGGTGGTTTCATGTCCTTTAGCACAAACGATGGAACAGAAAGAATGAGGATCGATGGAGCTGGAAATATCGGGATAGGTACAAGTGCCCCGGCATCCAAATTAGATGTTTATACCAATACCGACACCTATGCAGCATCATTTGGCGACGCCGCTAATTCCAATCTGAAAATCGCCGGTACAGCAGGAGGAGCAACAGGATATGGCCTGATACAAACATTCACAGGAGGAACTACCGCTGGTGGCGTGTTGTCCTTACAACGATTAGGGGGAAATGTGGGTATCGGCACCACCGCACCTGCCGCCAAGCTGGAAGTGAACGGAGCTGCGCTCGTGAGTGGCGGTGCTAACCTGACCTTTAAAGCTACATCCAACGACCCCGGTGATCTTGTCTTCACAGATGGCAGCAATGTAGAGTATGCAAGGATGTACGCAGCCGCCGGAGGTGCAAGCCTCAATCTAAGCGTGGGCTCCACACCAAGCCCAAAGCTTACAGTTACAAATACAGGAAGCGTAGGCATCGGCATTACCGCTCCTACAAGCCCTTTACACGTAGCCGGCGCAGGCCTCTTCACCGGCCAGGTACAGGCAACCTCATTCTATCAATCTTCTTTGAGAAGCCTGAAAAAAGATATCAAACCTTTCACAGCATCCGCCTTAGATATCTTCAAAAAAGTACAGGTGAGAACATTTATATTCAAAGCTGATACCACCGGTAAAACCAATATTGGTTTCATTGCCGATGAAGTGCCCGATGAAATGGCCACTCCAAAACGTAACGGAGTAGACCAGGCCAGTACCGTAGCATTATTGGTAAAAGCAGTACAGGAACTGACAGAACAAAATAAAGTGCTGCAGCAGAAGATCAGTGCACTGGAAGCCAAAATGAAAGAAAAATGAGAAAAGGAAGATCACTAACTTTTAGGAGCGCCTTACTATCACTGGTGGTAATGGCGCTCTGTTTTCAACAGGCAGCTGCACAAACGCTTTTTGCCGCCAATACAGTTTTCGCCAACTATTCAATATCACAAGGGAAAATACAGCTGCTCCCGGCAACAAGAGTAATGAGCCCGCTGACTATAGGAACCAATTACCTGGTTTCCCATAACGAAATAAACCAGAAGCTTTCAGAAGGATACTTTCTGAAGAGGCCGGGTATAACAGTACCCGCTGATAACCTCTGTATAACAGTGGATGAGGCGAAGACCTGGCTCTACCTGGAGGAATCGCTTCTACCCACCAATGGCCGTATGCCCCTGTGGCAGGAGCTGGTACCGCTTATTCCAACGGTTACGGTCTCATTTACGCTTGCGCCCTCAAGCGCGCCCGGCCCGATGCTTATGGAAGTACGATTCAGCAACGTTACCCTGGCTCCGATAAGCTTCAAATGGGGATACTGTGTTTATAACACTACCATTCCTGTGCAATCCTGTTATGGCTTTTCGGGCGCTTCAAATGGAGGAACACCAACGCAAACAACGATTCCAACAGGCACTATGGGGTATACGCAAAACAGCTCCTCTAATACGATAGGAGCAAATTACGGGTATATAGTTAAGATAGTGATCTATGACATACAGGGGATACCTGCTTCCAAGATTCAGCTGGCTGCAGGACAGAACTACTCGCTCGTTTTTATGTAAATGGATAAAGGATAAATTGTGCCTTTTAGCCACCTAATTCCCTATCTTAGATACACAAAATCTAAGTGAAGGTATGCGGAAATGCTTTTTGCCGGTATGGTTACTCCTACTGGCGTATTTGCCTGGCTTTACACAATCCCTCCCTACTCCGGACCAGTTCCTGGGATACCGTTTAGGCAGCCACTTTACCCCGCACTATAAAGTGCTGGAGTATTTTAAAGCCGTGGCAGCCCAGACGCCCAACATGCAGCTGCAGCAGTACGGCGCCACCTACGAAGGCCGGCCGCTGATGATGGCCATCATCGCCTCCCCCGAAAACTTTAACCGCCTTCAGGCCATCCGGGAACAGAACTTGCAGCTCGCCGGCGGGAAAGGCAGCAGCAATAATGACAACCCGGTCATCGTATGGCTCAGCTATAACGTCCACGGCAACGAAGCCGTATCCACCGAAGCCGCCATGCGTACCCTCTACCTCCTGGCAGATAAGAACAATGCCCAGACACAGGAATGGCTCAAAAATACCGTCGTGATCATAGATCCCTGCCTCAACCCCGATGGCAGGGAACGATATGTCAGTTTCTATAACCAGGTGCAAAGCTTTCCGCCCAATCCCCTGCGCTATGCCTGGGAACATAACGAGCCCTGGCCGGGCGGGCGCGCCAATCACTATTATTTTGACCTGAACCGCGACTGGGCCTGGCAAACACAGACAGAATCCCTGCAGCGCCTCAGCGTATATAACCAGTGGATGCCCCAGGTACATGTGGATTTTCATGAACAGGGTATCGACGAGCCCTATTACTTTGCTCCCGCAGCAGAGCCCTTTCACGAAGTGATCAAGCCCTGGCAACGGGAGCTGCAAGTACTGATCGGCAGGAACAACGCAAAATATTTCGACGAAAAAGGTTGGCTCTACTTTACCAAAGAACGTTTCGATCTCTTCTATCCCAGCTACGGAGATACCTATCCTACCTATAACGGCGCCATCGGCATGACCTACGAACAGGGAGGCAGCGGCGCCGCCGGACTGGCCGTGCTGAAGCAGGATAATGATACCCTTACGCTGACAGATCGTATAGCCCACCATGTTACTACCGGACTGTCCACCATTGAGATCGCCTCTCAGCAGGCCCGGAAGATAGTAGGGGAGTACTCGAACTACTTTAAAAATGCAATGACCGCACCAGATGGTCCGTATAAAGCATATGTAATAAAAGCTGCCGGTAATGCCGAGAAGCTCGCCAACCTGGCAACACTGTTAAGGCGGAATAATATCGCCTTCGGTTACGGTGCCGCTACCGCCAAAGCCACCGGACTGAATTACTTCAGTAATAAAACAGAAACCTTCGATATAGCGAAGGAAGATATGGTGATCAGCGCCTTCCAGCCCCGGTCTAACCTGCTGCAGGTACTGTTCGAACCACAATCCCGTTTAACCGATTCCGTTACCTACGATATCACCGCCTGGGCCATTCCCTACGCGTATGGCCTGCCCGCTTATGCATTGCGCCAGGATCTTCGTCCGCGGTCTGATTCCGCGCCCGCTATTGTTACAACGGCCGCCGATGTGCAGAAACCCTACGCTTACCTCGCATCCTGGAACAGCGTCAAAGATGTAAGATTCCTTACGTCCCTGCTGCAGCAGGGCGTGAAAGTACGCTATGCAGAAGCGCCCTTTACGATGGGGGGCCGCAGCTTCTTACCCGGCACGCTCATTATACCAAGAGCAGGCAATGAACAGATGGGTAGCCGCTTTGATACCAATATCCGCACAGCAGCCACAGACGCAAAAGTGACCCTGGACGCAGTCGCCACCGGCTTTGTGGAAAAAGGTACCGACTTCGGCTCCGATAAAGTGCGGTACATCCAGCCGCTGAATGTAGCAGTGCTGGCAGGCGAAGGCGTATCATCACTCGGCGTTGGCGAAATATGGCATTTCTTCGAACAGCAGATAGGATATCCCCTCACACTGATTAATGTCAAAAACCTTCGCCAGGTGTCCTGGAAAGATATCAATGTGCTGATCCTGCCGGATGGTAATTACGATTTCCTGAATGATAAAACAACAGCTACCCGCCTGAGAGACTGGGTAAACAGCGGCGGAAGGCTGATTGCCATGCAGAGCGCCCTGACGCAGCTGGCAGGAGGGGACTGGGGCATACGCCTGAAAAGAGATAAGGAAAAAGAAAAAGACGACGATAATAAGCACAAACAGGAAACAGATAAAGATGTCTACGCCGCGGTAAAGCCCTACGCCAACCGCGAACGGGAAAGCGTGAAACAGTTCATTCCCGGCGCTATCTACAAAGTGCAGCTGGATAACACCCATCCCCTGGCCTTTGGTTATACAGACGCTTATTATACCCTTAAACAGGACGATAATATCTACGAATTCCTGGACGATGACGGCTGGAACGTAGGCATCCTCAAAAAAGATAATTATCTCAGCGGCTTCGTTGGAGTGGAAACACGGGCACGGCTAAAGGATGGCCTGCTGTTCGGCGTAAAAGATATCGGTAACGGCAAACTGGTGATGCTGGCAGATGATCCGCTGTTCCGCAGCTTTTGGGAAAACGGGAAATTATTATTCAGTAACGCTGTGTTCCTCGTATTTTAGAACCGTTTGATATTGCAGCCCAGGGCTGAGGTGTTATTGGTTTTTACCTGTCCGCCGGCCAGCGTTTCATTGATCGCATTAAGCAGGTGTTTGGCCTTTACGGCATCCGCATTACCGGGGTTATCGTCAATAGCGCCCTTGTAAGAAAGACGGCCGTTCTTGTCAAACAGGTAACACTCCGGCGTATGACTGGCATCAAAAGCTTCTGCGATCTCCGCTTTTTTATCTATCACATAATACCAGCGGTATTGCTGTTCAGCAGCATAGGCCTTCATAGCTTCCAGCGACTCATCACCGTTATGCAGCGTAGTATTGGAGTTAACCAGGATAACGCCTATCTGGTGCTGCAGCGCATATCCGCAGATCTCAGTGGTCCTGCCCTGGTTGCGTAATACATAGGGGCAGCGGTTACCGGTGAACATCACCAGCAGGCCGTTGGCGCCTTTGGCTGTATTCAGCGATATTTCACGGCCGCTGATATCATTCAGCTTTATATCCGGTTTGGGAATGGGGGCGCCTATATCGAGGGAGCTTGGTCGGAAAGCAGAAAGCAGGATGACGGTTATCAGTACACGAAAGGTACTTTTCATAGTAATAGGTTTGGTTGAGCAGAATCCAGGGATATGGATAAAGTATTTAAAATAAAGATAATGTAATGTGCGGTAAATCCCAAATTTTCAGGAAAGGCCCTGTACTTCAATCGGTTGATCTTCCTTTCGTGCTGCAGCTATTTCCTTCAGTGTACGTATGCTCGCATTCAGCTCAAAGCCCACCAGCAGGATAAAAGAGTTAAAATAGATGAACAGCATCAATATCAGGATCGTACCGATGGAGCCGTAGATCTTGTTATAGTTCACGAAATTATTTACAAAATAAGAGAAGCCCAGGGTAACCAGTATCATCAACAGGGTGGCGAAAGTAGATCCCGCAGTGATGAACTTCCATTTCTTTGTAGTAGCCGGCGCAAAGCGATAGATCACCGCCAGGATGGAAAAGAACAGCATCGCGATCAGCAGCCAGCGTACAATATTCACGCTGTTCCTGATAAAAGGGCTTTGCACGTGCAGCACATCAAAGATGTAGCGCAGCACGGTACCCTGTGCAATGATCAGCACAACGGTGATCAGCAGCAGCAAAACCAGTATGGCGGTCATCTGCAGGGCCAGCAGCCTGGTTTGCCACCACTTACGCCTTCTGAAGCCCGGCTGCAGTTTGTTGAAGGAGCGCATGATCCCCATCAGGCCGTTGGACGAATAAAAAAAGGCCATCAGGAACGCGATAGACAACAAGCCGGTACGGTTGGTGTACAGGAAATCGTGTATCATGTTCCTGACGATCATATAGGTGTTATAGTTAGGCGTCACATCTTCCGCCAGCCGGTAAAGCGTGGGCTCAATGCTTTTCACGGGAATGAAAGGCACGAGGGTGAACAGGAAGATGAAGAAAGGAGGAATGGACATCAGGAAGTTGAATGAGATCGCTGCTGCCCGCTCACCCAGGCTTTTGCTTTTGGTCTCCTTGAAGAAGAATTTAAGTACGTCGTACAAAGGCAGTCCCTCAAAGCCGGGCAGTATCAGTTCCTTACTGATGCCTACCAGCTTGCGATAGAGGGTGGTACGACGTATAATTCTCTTCACCATAACTTTTATAATCCCATGTTGTTCAGTGCAGCCTGGTATTTATGGGCATTCTCCAGGTGTTCCTTGTAAGTGGCTGCAAACGCATGATAACCCGAAAAATCAGACCGTGCACAAAAATACAGATAATCTGTTTCCGGGGTGTTCAGCACAGCGTCCAGGGTTTTAACGGAGGGCGTGCAGATCGGGCCGGGTGGTAAACCGCTATAACGGTAAGTATTATACGGTGAATCAAACAGCGTATGGTTTTCGCGGATGCGTTTCAGCCCAAAATCCTGCAGGGCGAATTTCACGGTAGGATCTGCCTGCAGCTTCATGCCTTTGCGGTAGCGGTTCAGGTATACGCTGGCTACCAAAGGTTTCTCGTCGTTCTTGTTGGTCTCTTCCTCTACTATAGCGGCCAGTATGCTCACTTCATTCATGCTCAGGCCCAGGTTACGCGCCTTGGCTTTCCTTTCGTCCGTCCAGAATTCTTCCCGGGCCTTTTCCAGCTTCTTAAAGGCAGTTTCGGCAGAAGTGTTCCAGTAATATTCGTAGGTATTAGGCATGATGGCGCACATTACTGTGTTGGAATCCAATCCGAACTGGCGGAGGTATACCTGGTCCTGCATCAGGATCCGCAGGGCGGTGGAGTCTGCCTCCAGGTTGTTGCAGATCTTCCGTACAAAATCATCCTTGGTGCGTATTTTGGTGATCACCAGCTGTACGGGCGCCTGTCTGCCTGAGCGCAGCAGCTTCACGATCTCGAAATTGCTCATGCCGCGGTAGATCTGGTAGCGGCCGGGCTTTACCCGGGTAGGGTAGCCCAGTTTACGGGCCACGAAATCAAAACTGTTACGGCTTTGTATCACTTCCTGCGTTTCCAGCCCTTCCAATACATCATTGTAGGAGCTGCCGCTGCGCACATAGAAATATTTCTTGTCGCCAAAAGCCTTGGTATTAGGGCCAAACACACGATACGCGATATATACCGCTACGCCTGCTATCAGTGCGCAGATGATCACCAGCGAGCGCCGTATCCATGTGGCCCTGTTCGTCCGTTTAGTAGAGCTGTTTTTTTTGTTTGCCATAATCCAGGTTACAACACAAATGGTAATTGTGCTTTAGGTATAAGGTATAATTAATTACATAAAAAAACCTCGCTTTTAACGGCGAGGCTATTAAAATAATTTTGCGAAGCGCGTTATTTAGTTGGCGCTGGTTGTTGCTGTTGTGGCTGCGGTGCAGGTGTGGTGTTAGGCAGTGTAGCCGGAGCCGACTGCTGCTGTACTGGTCTGCCTGCATTCTGTTCCATAATGGTCCTGTCCTGGCGGGCCGCACTGTTCTTATCTATAAAAAAGGACGAGGTCAGACAAAGCACTGCAATGATGGCAGCGAGTACCCAGGTGCCTTTTTCAAGTACATCAGTAGTTTGGCGAACGCCTATTACCTGATTGCCAAAGCCGCCGAAAGAGCCGCTTAAACCGCCGCCTTTAGGGTTCTGGATCAGCACGAAGAAACCAAGCAGCACACAGGCCAGAATGATCAGTATACCAAAGATTAATAACATAGATATTATCGTATTTCCTGTTAACTTTTATTAGCTTCAGATTGCGCGAGTTGCAGCTCCTGAATCTTTTGCGCAAAATAAGCGCTTTTGTTGGGATTAAGCAAACTTAATTTTTGATATATCTGGATGGCGGTCTGGTACTGGCGCTGCCGGGCCCAGATCTCGGCCAGGGTCTCAGATACAATATCATCATTCAGGGTGATGGATTCCATGGCCATCTTTTCCACCGCCTCAGAAACCTCCGGATCGTCGTCCACATAGAGGCGGTGCAGCTGCTGGTGATACCAGTCCTTATCGGCCTTCTTCGCGAAGCTCTGCTTCATTTCCCGCAGCCAGTCGGTAAAACTTCTCATATCTGCCATACCTTTCGCATTTAACTCATCTGCGCTGCCGGGCTCCTGTAGCCGTTTATACGCAAAATAATCGTCCGTGTACAAGGGTTGGAAGGTAAGGGTCGTTTCCTCTTCAGGTATTTCCAGCGGATAGATCTTGATCGGTTCTTCTGCAGCAGTAACAGTAGGTTGATTAACAGGCAGTTCGGCTGCAGGCGCTGCTGTCTCTTTTTCTTCTTCTTTCACTTCTTCCGGGCTTGCTTCGGGAGTGTCTGCAAGCGCTTCCGTCACAGGCTCAACAGTATGATTAACCGGCTCATCCGGCTGCTGGTTACCCACTGTGAACTCCCAGCTATCTTCTACCCCGGAGCTGGCATAAGTAATAGGTTCTTCCAGCGCCTCCTCCTCAAATGATTCCGCCTGCGGGGCAGACGCTTCCAGCTCCTCAGGCTGCTCACTGTCAGCTGTCAGCTGAACACTATTTTCCGGTTCCTGCTGAATAGTATGTCCGGAATGGTTAGCCTGCACTGCCCGCTGTTCTTCCTCCTCCTTTTCCTGGGCTTCCATACGTTTGATGGCGGCCCTGATCTCTTCCCGTTCCCTGATCATGAAATCCAGCTCACCCTCAGATTCCCTGCGGGTGATGGTATCCCAGTTAGGCGTAAGCGGTTGTTTTTCAACCGGTGCGGGCGGTATTACCGGTGCAGCGGTAATGGGAGAAGGTGTATAATCAGTAGAAGGTGTATAACCGGTAGAAGATGTATAATTATACGTATCAGCGCCAGTATCGTTTTTCTTCAGCTCTCCTGTCAGGAACTGATAGAAGTAATGCGGATTATTGGTATATAGCTGCGCTTTTTTAACAGCCGGTGAATGCAGGTTCGGATACTGTTCATAGTTTTTCTGCGCCAGCAACAGGCGGGCCGCCGTAAAATACGGGTATTCGTCTACCACGCCCTCCAATGTAACGATAGACACCCGGTCAAGCTCCGGTTGCTGAAAAATCTGCTCAATGATCCTCTTTGCGGTCATAGCTGCTAAAGTATGAAAAAAAGATATATATGGTTGTTACCAGTTTGCAAATGCCCGGTTGAAAATAGCGTCCGTCAGCTGGGGCAGGATAGTCTCGTCCAGCAGCCGGTTCTCTACCTGGCTGATCACCTGGTTGGCAGGGAAGTCGGCAGATTGGGAGAAGGGTTGGGTCCAGCCCTTTTTATCGCCCACCCGTTTTACGAATACCACGTTCACGGTAACCGTCAGACGGGAAGTTGCGGCCTGGTCCACATTGGTTACAGCGGCGTTGGAAACGGTATAGCCGGTAACGGTCGATTTGAACTCATAATCAGCGCCTTCATCGTTCACCTGCGTCAGCTTGGTTTGCGATTGTACCTTCAGGCGCAGTCTTTCTGTTACCTTCTGGGCCAGGGTCGGGTTAACGATAGGCGCCCTGTTCTCCACAAAGCGGATGTTCACGGTCTTTGCCCCCTGGTCTATACTGGCCCCGGAAGCGGAATATTTAATACTGCAACCGCCCAGCGCAAAAAGCACTGCTGCGGCGATTGTTCCTGTCAATAATCTGATCATTGGCATGTGGTGAATGGTGATTAAACGGATCCCCTGTGCAAATGTAACATCAATCCCCGATGTTATATTCCTTCAATTTACGGTAAAGGGTCCTTTCTGAAATGCCCAGGTCCAGGGCGGCATCCTTTCTTTTTCCCTTGTGTTTTTTAAGGGCCTTAACGATCAGCTCTTTCTCCTTATCGGCGATGGAAAGGGTTTCCTCCACTTCCTCGTGATGGTCTATATTATGCTCCGGCAGGATGATATGCTGTGGCGAGGTCAGTACGTTGCCATGCACGGCGGGCTCTGTTTGAGCAAAACTGTGCAGCACATCATGGTGGTCGTTCTCCTCAAAATGAGCGGCGTGCGCAATGTTCGGGTTCTGCAGGATGTCGAAGAACATTTTCTTCAGTTCTGTTACATCTTTCTTCATATCGAAGAAGAGCTTGTACAGGATATCCCTTTCATTGGCGAAATCGCCGGTGTTCTGCTGCGGCGCTGCCAGCATGGGCAAACGGGATGCATGCGGGATATCAGGCAGGAAGCGTTTCAGCTCCTGCGCCGATACCAGCTTGTCCTGGGCCAGTACTGACACCTGTTCCGCCATATTCTTCAGTTCACGTACGTTACCCGGCCAGGTATAGTTGACAAGCATGTTGCGTGCTTCGTCATCCAGCTGGATAGAAGGGGTTTTATAACGTTCTGAGAAGTCTATGCAGAATTTGCGGAACAGCAGGGGAATATCCTCCTTCCTGTCGCGCAGGGCGGGCACCCGGATGGGCACCGTATTGAGACGGTAGTACAGGTCTTCGCGGAACTTACCGTGCTGGGTATGCTCCAGCAGATCGCGGTTGGTGGCGCCTATTACCCGAACATCTGTTTTCTGTACTTTGGATGAACCTACTCTGATAAATTCGCCGGTTTCCAGCACACGCAGCAGGCGGGCCTGTGTGCCCATGGGCATTTCCCCGATCTCGTCCAGGAAAATGGTGCCGCCGTTAACAGTC
>Ga0102590_1001164_pt1 | contig 42460 bp, 39 predicted proteins | sample AraplaMF_Col_mMF_FD_76859 | JGI IMG/M metagenome (GOLD analysis project Ga0102590, IMG submission 76859) | Arabidopsis root microbial communities from the University of North Carolina, USA - plate scrape MF_Col_mMF | ecosystem: Host-associated > Plants > Roots > Endosphere | place: USA... | reverse complement strand
GCGGTCGACGACTTCCTGCTCGCCATAGCCCGCGATCTCAAACGCCTTCACCATCGCTTCCGGCACGTGGTTGCGGATGCCGCCCGAGGCGATCTCGTAGCCGTTGCAGGTGATGTCGTACTGGAACGCCTTGATGGTCAGCGGATCCTGGCCCTTCAGCGCGTCGAGGCCGCCCTGCGGCATCGAGAACGGGTTGTGCGAGAAGTCGACCTTCTTGTCGTCCTCGTTGTACTCGTACATCGGGAAGTCGACGATCCAGGCGAGCTCGAACCGCTCCTTGTCGGTGAGGTTCAATTCCTCGCCGACCTTGTTGCGGGCAAGGCCTGAGAACTTCCAGAACTTGTCGGGGTCGCCGGCGACGAAGAAGGCGGCATCGCCCTCCTTGGTGCCGATCTGCGCGCGGATCGCAGCAGTGCGCTCCGGCCCGATGTTGTTCGCGAGGGGGCCAGCGCCCTCGCCGCCCTCGCGCCACATAATGTAGCCGAGGCCGGGCTGGCCTTCGCCCTGCGCCCACGAGTTCATGCGGTCGCAGAACGCGCGGCTGCCGCCGCCCGTGGCCGGGATCGCCCAGACCTGGTTCTTGGGATCCTCCAGCATGCGCGCGAACACCTTGAAGCCGCTTCCGCGGAAGTGCTCGGAGACGTCCTGCATCTCGATGGGGTTGCGCAAATCCGGCTTGTCGCTGCCGTACTTCCGCAGCGCTTCGGCGAACGGAATGCGGCGCCAGTTCTTGCTCACCGGCTTGCCCTTGGCAAACTCTTCAAAGACGCCTGTGATCACCGGCTCCATGGCCGCAAAGACGTCTTCCTGCGTGACAAAGCTCATCTCGACGTCGAGCTGGTAGAATTCGCCGGGCAGACGGTCGGCGCGCGGGTCCTCGTCGCGGAAGCAGGGCGCGATCTGGAAGTAGCGGTCGAAGCCCGACATCATCAGCAGCTGCTTGTACTGCTGCGGCGCCTGCGGCAGCGCGTAGAACTTGCCGGGATGGATGCGCGACGGGACGAGGAAGTCGCGCGCGCCTTCCGGCGACGACGCAGTCAGGATCGGCGTGTTGAACTCGAAGAAGCCCTGCCCCTCCATGCGCCGGCGCATCGACTTGATGATCTCGACGCGGGTCATGATGTTCTGGTGCAGTTTTTCGCGCCGCAGATCCAGGAAGCGATATTTGAGCCTGATGTCTTCAGGATATTCCTGGTCGCCGAACACCGGCAGCGGCAGGTCGCCGGCCGGACCCAGCACCTCGATCTCGCTGACATAGATCTCGATCTTGCCGGTCGGCAGCTCGTCATTGTCGGTGCCATCGGGCCGGCGGCGCACCTTGCCGTCCATCTTGACCACGAATTCGGAGCGCAGCTTCTCGGCCAGCGAGAATGCCGGCGAGTCCGGATCGACCACGCACTGGGTCAGGCCGTAATGGTCGCGCAGGTCGATGAACAGCACACCGCCATGGTCGCGAACGCGATGGACCCAGCCCGAGAGGCGGATGGTCTCGCCGATGTTGCTCTCGCGGAGCGCGCCGCATGTATGTGACCGGTAGCGATGCATGGTCGTCCCAAAATCAATGTCGGAGGGGTCGAATCGGACGGCCTGAAACGACCGGTCCGAAGTTGCGGCAGGGTTTACCCGACGAGGCCCAAAGCAGCAACCAAGGGAACGGCCTGATTTGGACCCGGAAGGCCCATTTTTGGCCGATCTGGCCTCAAGGCTTTGCCATCGGGTGTTCCCCGCCTATCTTTACCTCCATGACCGTCCATTTCCCCTTCCAGAACTCGTATTCGGCCCTGCCGGACAGCTTCTTTGCCCGCGTCGCGCCGACCCCCGTGGCCGCCCCCCGGCTGATCAAGCTCAACCGCCCGCTGGCGGTCCAGCTCGGGCTCGATCCGGACCTGCTGGAAACCCCGGAGGGGGCCGCGATCCTGGCCGGCAAGACGGTCCCTGCCGGGGCCGATCCCATCGCCATGGCCTATGCCGGGCATCAGTTCGGGCATTTCGTGCCCCAGCTCGGCGACGGCCGCGCCATCCTGCTCGGCGAGGTCATCGACCGGGACGGCGTCCGCCGCGACATCCAGCTCAAGGGCTCGGGCCCCACCCCGTTCTCCCGCCGCGGCGACGGCCGCGCGGCACTCGGGCCGGTGCTGCGCGAATACATCGTCAGCGAGGCGATGTTTGCATTGGGCATCCCGACCACGCGCTCGCTCGCCGCAGTCGTCACCGGCGAGCACGTCATCCGCGAGACCGCCCTGCCCGGCGCGGTGCTGACCCGCGTCGCCTCCAGCCACATCCGCGTCGGCACCTTCCAGTTCTTCGCCGTCCGCCGCGACACCGAGGCGATCCGCCGGCTCGCCGACCACGTCATCGCCAGGCACTATTCGCACCTGCTGCATGCGGCGCGGCCCTATCACGACCTGCTCGCCGCCGTCGTCGCCCGCCAGGCCGACCTCGTCGCGCGGTGGCTCCTGGTCGGCTTCATCCACGGCGTGATGAACACCGACAACAGCTCGATCTCCGGCGAGACCATCGATTACGGCCCCTGCGCCTTCATGGACGCCTACAATCCTTCGCAGGTGTTCTCCTCGATCGACGAGATGGGCCGCTACGCCTATGCCAACCAGCCACGCATCGCGCTATGGAATCTGACGCGGCTCGCCGAATGCCTGCTGCCGCTGTTCTCGGACGATCAGGAGAAGGCGATCGCCGAAGCCCAGGACATTCTCGGCGCCTTCGGCGAGATCTTCAGCGACGCCTATCAGGCCGGTCTGCGCAGGAAGGTCGGCCTGTTCACGGAACGCGACGGCGACGAGGCGCTGATCCAGGACCTGCTCGATGCAATGGCAAAGAACCAGGCCGACTTCACCCTCACCTTCCGCAAGCTCGGCGACGCCGCCGCCGATGACGGCGCGGACGTGCGCGCACAGTTCATGGAGCCTGCCGCCTTCGACGAGTGGGCCGGACGCTGGCGCGCGCGCATCGCGCTGGAACCGCAGAGTGCCGCCGAGCGGCAGGCGGCCATGCACGCCGTCAACCCGATCTTCATCCCGCGCAACCACCGTGTCGAAACCGTGATCCAGGCCGCCGTGAACAACGACGACTACGCGCCGTTCGAGGAGCTGGTGAAGGTGCTCGCAAAACCGTTCGAGGACCAGCCGGATTATGCGGCTTATGCCGATCCGCCGCTGCCGGACCAGCGGGTGTTGCAGACGTTCTGCGGGACGTGAGGCGAACTCGGTGCGTAGGTCCGTAGGGTGGATTAGCCGAAGGCGTAATCCACCACTTCTCTCGCCGCAAAGAAGATAAAGAGCGTAGGGTGGATTAGCCCGCGGCTGCGCGAAGCGCAGTCCGCAGGCGTAATCCACCACTTCTCTCAACCAGAGGAGAGTAAAGAGGTGGATTACGCTTCGCTAATCCACCCTACGGGGACTGACGCAGCCGCGATCATCACGCCCGCTCACCGAACACACCTTTCATCTCGGCATCCCCAGCCCAATCCTCCGGAAACAATCCCGCCCGCACGTCCCGGTGAAACGACGAGTACGGCCAGTCGCACACTCTCGACACATGACCGTGCTTGACGGGATTGTAGTAGCAATACTCGACATGGCGCGCGTAATCCGCCTCATTTCGGATCAGATGCTCCCAGAACCGGCGTTGCCAGATGCCACGCTCATTCCGCGCGATACGGATTGCGCTCAGCCGCTCGTCCGCCTGCAAAGCCTTCGCGAACCGTGTCTTGATCAGCCGCCAGCGGACGGAGAAGTCGGGATCGTCGGGCGGCAGCCGCCAGATGGCGTGGAGATGATCTGGCAAAACGACAAAGGCATCGATTTCGAAAGGATGGCTCCGGCGCGTTGCAGCGACCGCGTCCCGCAGGATTTCGATCCGGTCGGTCAAAAGAGCTTTCCGCCGATCGAGCAGGTTGACGGTGAAGAACCAGCATCCTCCGGGGATGAATGCGCGACGGTAGTTGGACATTGATCATAATAGCACAACTTTAGGCTGCCCACAGTGGTGGATTACGCCTCCGGCTAATCAACCCTACGCACCCGGCGTTGTGGACACGTCCCGTCCTCGGGAACCGCTGTCATCAAACTGAAACAGACGCACTCTAACGGGCTGGCAGGGCCGTCTTGCCGGAGGCGCCCATCCTCCAACACTCCCGACAAAGCGTGCCATGCCCTTCAAGTTCATCCACATCACCGACACGCATCTCGCGAACCCCGGGCTGAAGCTCTATGGGCTCGATCCGCGCGCCCGGCTGGATGCGGCGATCGCCGACATCAACAAGCACCAGTCCGATGCGGCCTTCGCCGTCGTGACCGGCGATCTCGCCCATTGGGGCGAGGCTGAGTCCTACGCCAATTTCGCCGACGCGATGGCCGCGCTGAAGATCCCGTACATCGCCATGGTCGGCAATCACGACAAGCGCGTCGCCTGCCTCGACGGCCTGAAAGCCGCTCCGCGCGATTCCAACGGCTTCGTGCAGGGCACCCGCACCACCGAGCACGGTCTGTTCGTCTTCCTCGACACGCTGGACGAGACCAGCCACGCCGGCGAGATGTGCGGCAAGCGCCTCGGCTGGCTCGCGAGCACGCTGGCTGCGGCGCCAGCCGATCAGCCGTTCGTCGTGTTCATGCATCATCCGCCCTTCCCGGTCGGTGTGCACGCGATGGACGAGATCGCGCTGAAGCAAAGTGCCGAATTCGCCGAGGTGATCGCGCCCTACCGCTCGCGCATCCGTCACCTCTTCTTCGGCCATGTGCACCGGCCGATCTTCGGCAGCTACGGCAAGATCCCGTTCTCGACGCTGCGCGGCACCAACCACCAGGTCTGGTTCGAGCTCGACGCCAAGGCTACCGACCATCTGGCGAGCCACGAGCCGCCGGCCTATGGCGTCGTCCTGATCGACGATGAGAACCTCGTCGTGCACAGCCACGATTTCCTCGACACCAGTCTGCGCTTCCCCTTCGAGCCACCGGCCGGAGTGGACGGCCGCGACTATGCGCTCAATTTCCCGGCGCGATGAGATGAGCCTCGCTGAACCCGCGGCTCTCCCGGTCGCGACTTCGGCGGCACCGCGTCTGCACGTCCTGAAGCGGTTCTCGAACCGCTTCAAAACCTCGCTGCCGGCCTATCTGCTGCTCCTGCCCTCGCTGGTCTTCCTCGCGCTGTTCACCTATGGCGCGATGGGGCGCGTGTTCATCGACGCGCTCTACCAGCGCGCCACGCCGAAGGCACCGGTTCGCTTCGTCGGCCTCGACAACATCAACGCCGTGCTCGCCGACCCCGCCTTTGTCGGCGCCGTCGTCAACAATTTGATCTATGCCGTCGGCACGGCGATTCCGAGCATCGGACTTGCGCTGCTGTTCGCACTGGCGCTATCACGCACCCATGCCGTGAACAGTGCGCTGCGCGCCGCTCTCTTCCTGCCGGTGCTGATCCCGATGGTCGCGGCGTCGGCGCTGTTCCTGTTCATCTTCCTGCCCAATGTCGGCCTGCTCGACCACTACATCGGCCGGCTGCTTCCGGTGCTGCCGAACTGGCTCGGCGACCCCGACATCGCGCTCTATGCGATCATGGTCATCACGATCTGGAAGAACGCCGGCTATTACATGCTGTTCTTCCTCGCCGGCCTCCAGGCCGTGCCCGAGGACGTGATGGAAGCCGCGCATCTCGACGGCGCGGGACCTTATCAGCGGCTGCGCCACATCATCCTGCCGGAGCTCAAGCCCACCTTCCTGTTCGTCATCGTGATCGCCACGCTCAACGCGGTGACGCAGGTCGACCACGTCTTCGTCATGACCAAGGGCGGGCCGTCCAACTCGACCAATCTTGTGCTGTTCTACATCTACCAGCAGGCCGTCGAGCACTACGACATCGGCAAGGCCTCTGCGGCGACGCTGCTGACGCTCGCCGCGCTCATGGGCCTCACCGCGCTCTCCTTCCGCACCATGGCGAATCGGGAGGGCGGCCCATGAAGCTGCTCGATGCGCTCTGGAAGGACGCCCCGCTCGCCACGCGCGGCGAGATCACGCCCAAGCTCGGCTTCCTGCTGACCGTGCTGCTCGCGATCGTCTGGCTGATCCCGTTCCTGTGGATGGGCGTTGCGACGCTGCGCCCTGCCTCGGACGGCATCAACGCGATGGCCGAGCTGATGCCGAGCCTGAAGCCGACGCTCGACAATGTCAGGGATGCCTGGGAGATCGGCGACTTTCCGCGCTACGCCCTCAACACCACGTTCATCTGCGCGGGCATTCTCCTCGTGCAGTTCGTCACGATCACGCTCGCCGGCTTTGCCTTCGCGCGCCTGAGCTTCGCCGGCAAGACGCTGATCTTCCACATGTTCCTGATGCAGCTGATGCTGGTGCCGGTGCTGCTGATCGTGCCGAACCTGAAGCTCGTCGCGCAGCTCGGCCTCTTCGACACGCTGACCGGCGTGATGATGCCGTTCTTCGCTTCGGCCTTCGGCACATTCCTGATGCGCCAGGCGTTCGAGGCGATCCCGACCGAGCTGGAAGACGCCGCGCTGATCGACGGCGCCAGCCTGTTCCAGCGCATCCGCCACATCTACGTGCCGCTGTCGATGCCGAGCTTCTCGGCCTTCGCCATCATCTCCGTCACCAGCCACTGGAACGACTTCCTGTGGCCGCTGATGGTGATCAATTCGCCGGACAAGCGGCCGCTCACGGTCGGACTTTCGGTGTTCACCGCGACCGCGGAAGGCACCCAGGCCTGGGGCACCATCGCCGCGGGCACGCTGATGGTGATCGCGCCGCTGCTCGTCACCTTCCTGATCTTCCAGAAGCGTTTCATCAGTTCTTTCGTCACCTCAGGCATCAAATAGGAGAGTTTTCGATGCTGTTTACCCGCAGGCTCATGCTTGGCCTTGCCATGGCAGGCTCCATGGCTGCCGCCCTCGCCGTCCCGGCGATGGCCGAAGGTCCGACCGAGATCGACCTGTTCTTCCCCGTCCCCGTGGACGGCAAGCTCGCCCGCGACATGGGCACCTTGATCAAGGAGTTCAACGAGACCCATCCCGCGATCAAGGCGACCGCCGTCTACACCGGCTCCTATGACGACACGCTGATCAAGACGCGCGCGTCGATCAAGGCCGGCAAGCCGCCGGCCGCCGTGATCATGTCGGCCAACTTCCTGCTCGACATGCAGATCGAGAACGAGCTCACCAATCTCGATCCCCTGATCGCCGCCGACGGCACCACCAAGGACCAGTTCCTGGGCCAGTTCTTCCCGGCGCTGCAGGGCAACGCGGTGATCAACCGCTCGGTCTACGGCGTTCCCTTCCACAATTCGACGCCGCTGCTCTACATCAACGCCGACAAGGCCAAGGAAGCGGGCCTCGATCCGAACAAGCCGCCGCAGACCTGGGCCGAGCTCACCGACTGGGCCAAGAAGCTCACCAAGCGCGAGGGCGACAAGGTGACCCAATGGGGCATCGCGATCCCCTGCGCCTATGACTATTGCGGCTGGATGATGGAAACGCTCACCATGAGCAATGGCGGGCGCTACTACAACGAGGAGTTCGGCGGCGAGGTCTATTACGACACGCCCTCGATGCTCGGCGCGCTGACCTGGTGGAACGACCTCGTCACCAAGCACAAGGTGCATGCGCCCGGCGCCACGCCCGGCCCTGCCGTCAGCACCTCCTTCATCTCCGGCAATGCCGCGATGATGATGCTGTCCACGGGCTCGCTGACCTATGTGCGCGACAACGCCAAGTTCAACTACAAGGTCGCCTTCATCCCGCGCAACGTCCGCAACGCGGTGCCGATCGGCGGCGCCTCGCTGATCGTGCCGGCAGGCCTCGAGGCCGACAAGCAGAAGGCCGCCTGGACACTGATCAAGTGGATGACCTCGCCCGAGAAGAGCGGCTGGTGGAGCCGCGCGACCGGCTATTTCGCGCCCAACATGGCCGCCTACAAGACGCCCGAGATGGTCGACTTCTTGAGCAAGAACCCGGACGCCAAGACCGCCGTCGAGCAGCTCGACGTCGCCAAGCCGTGGTTTGCGACCTACAAGACCGTCCCGGTCCGCAAGACCCTCGAGGACGAGGTGATGCTCGTCCTCAACGGCAAGAAGCAGCCGAAGGAAGCCCTCGCCGCCGCCCAGAAGGCCGCGGATGAGACGCTGAAGCCGTACAACGCGGAGACCTCGCTGAAGCTGCCGTAAGGCTGCCGTCTCTTCGTAGGGTGGATTAGCTCGCGGCTGCGCGCAAAGCGCAGTCGCGGGCGTAATCCACCTCTTCTGCCACCGCGGATATTAACAGCGGTGGATTACGCCTTCGGCTAATCCACCCTACAAACCACAAACGCGATCTCGTAGGGTGGGCAAAGGCGCACAGCGCCGTGCCCACGTCTTTCCCTCGATCAATGCACAGGACGTGGGCACGCTTCGCTTTGCCCACCCTACGGCACCTCAGATCGTCACGACGATCTTGCCGAACTGCGCGTTCGACTCCAGGAAGCGATGCGCTTCAACGATGTCGGCGAACTTGAACGTTCGCGCGATAATCGGCTTCAACGAACCATCCGACAGACCATCCAGAATAAACGCCTTGGCCCGCGCAAGGCGCACTGCGTCGCGAATGATCTCGTGCACGAGGTAGCCGCGCAGGACGAGGCTCTTGGTCAGCACGTTAAAGAGCGGAAATGGCGTCGGCTCGGGGCTCAATCCGCCATATTCGATCAGGATGCCGCCCGGCGACATCGCGGCGGTCAGCGGCTCGAACGCGGGACCGCCGACGGCGTCGAAGACCACACGCACGCCATTTGAACCGGCGATCGCCTCCAGCTTCGCGCGGATGTCCTCTTCATCCGAGGCGACGACGTGGGCCGCGCCGGCATCGCGCAAGGCCCGCCGCTTGGCCGAGGTTCGCGTCAGGGCGATCGGGATCGCGCCGATCCGGTTCGCGATCTGGATGGCGGCAAGCCCGACGCTGCTCGATGCAGCAGTTATCACGACGACATCGCCCCGCCCAAGTCCGGCGATGTCGACCAGAGCGCCGTAGGCCGTCAGGTACTGCATCCACACCGCAGCCGCCGCCTCGAAGCCGAGCTCCGGCGGATGCTTTACGACGAGCTCCGCCGGAAAGGTCGCGACCTCCGCATAGGCCGGCCATCGCACCATCGACAGTGGCGGCACGATGCTGACGGCATCGCCTGGCACAATGCCGGCCACGTCTTCCCCGATAGCCGCGACAAGCCCGGCTGCCTCCAGACCGAGGCCCGACGGAAATGTCGCGGCCTCGATATAGGCCCCTCTCCGCAACAGGGCTTCGGCGCGGTTGAGGCCGAGCGCCTTGACCCGGATCTGAACCTCGCCCTTTGCCGGCGGCGCAACATCGACGGTCTCGATGCGGAGCACCTCGGGGCCGCCATGTTGATGAAAACGAACGGCACGGGCCATGGAAACACTCCAAATCAGTTGAACTGAATGGACCTATGCCGTCCCCGACGAAGCGGATAAATCGGCGGGATAGATGAACAGTCGAAACCAGGAGTTTCCAATCATGGACCGCCTGACCAGCATGGCCGTCTTCGTCAGGGCCGTCGATCTCGGCTCGTTCGCGGCTACGGCCGACGCCCTGGAGATGTCGGGGCCGATGGTCGGCAAGCACGTGCGCTTCCTCGAAGAGCGCCTCGGCATTCGTCTCCTCAATCGCACCACGCGCCGCCAGAGCCTGACCGAGGCCGGCCAGGCCTATTACGAACGCTGCCGCCTGGTGCTGAGCGAGGCCGACGCCGCTGATGCCGTCGTTGCCGACGCGCTGTCCGAGCCGCGTGGCCGGCTGCGCGTAACCATGCCGGCCCTGCTCGGGCGGCACTGCATCGCCCCCTTGCTGATGAAGCTCGCCCGAAAATACCCGCAGCTCGAGCTCGACCTGTCGTTCGGCGATCCGATCGCCGACGTCATCGAGGCCGGCTATGACCTCGCGATCCGAACCGGCGATCTCGACGACCAATCCGGCCTGATCGCACGGCGCATCGCAAGCCAGCGCATGGTGGTGTGCGGCGCGCGGTCGTATTTGCGCACGAACGGCAAGCCGAAATCGATCGACGATCTCGCCGCGCATCAGGCGATCATCTACCGCCGCTCGGGGCGGGTCCGGCCGTGGCTGTTTCCGCAGGAAGGCGGGCCCGTGCGCGAAATCATGCCTGCGGGCAGGCTAAGGCTCGACGATCTCCAGGCGATCGCGGATGCGGCCGTGCAGGGGATGGGTCTCGCCTGGCTGCCCTACTGGCTGGTCCGCGAACGCCTCGCCGCCGGCATGCTGGTCGGTCTCTTCGGTGGCCAACCCGAATTCCTCTACGACTGCCACGCGCTGTGGCCGCGTTCACCCCGCATGCCGCCAAAGGTCCGCGCCGCCGTGGATACGCTGGCCGCAGCCTTGCCGAAGCTGATGACGTGAGAGGTCGCCGCCGGCGCCATTAACTCTCCGTCCACCATCCGGCCCGCCCCTCCGCCGGTAACCATCGCAATTAACAGACCCTCAACGCACCGCCGACAAATCTAGCGATGTTTCTGGAGATTTCCGCCGTGGATCTGTTGGTTTTCGAGTTCCTGGGGCTGGCACTTGTGGCCATGTGCGTGGTCGTGGTGGCGCTGCCCTGCGCCCGCAAATCCTCGCACCGGATCCGCTACGAATAGGAATTTCGTCGGAAACAGGCGATTCCGGCCCGATGCAAGGCTCGAATTCGCTTAGAGCCCCTTGACATCACAGCACTTTCGGCAGAACGGCTGATACCAAGTGTCATGGGCCGTTCATGGATTTGATTACCACCACCGCTGACCTCGCGGCTGCCTGCAGCCGGCTGGCCAAGCACCCCGTCATAACCGTCGATACCGAGTTCCTGCGCGAAACCACCTATTACCCGCTGCTATGCGTGGTGCAGATGGCGAGCGCCGAGGAAGCCGTGGTCGTCGATGCCCTCGCCGAGGGCATCGACCTCAAGCCGTTCTTCGAGCTGATGGCCAACGAGGGCGTGCTCAAGGTATTCCACGCCGCCCGCCAGGACATCGAGATCATCTGGCACCAGGCCAACATCATCCCGCACCCGGTGTTCGACACCCAGGTCGCCGCCATGGTGCTCGGCTACGGCGACAGCATCGCCTACGACCAGCTGGTCGAGAAGGTCACCGGCCACCGCCCCGACAAGACCCACCGCTTCACCGACTGGTCGCGCCGGCCGCTGACCAAGGAGCAGATGCATTACGCGGTGTCCGACGTCACGCATCTGCGCGACGTCTTCGCAGCCCTCGACGCCGACCTGAAGAAGCGCCGCCGCAGCGAATGGGTCTCCATCGAGATGGAGATCCTGACCTCGCCACGAACCTACGACTTCCACCCCGAGCGGGCCTGGGAGCGCCTGAAAACGCGCGTGCGCAAGCCCAAGGACCTCGCCGTCCTGATGGAGGTCGCCGCCTGGCGCGAGCAGGAAGCACAGAGCCGCGACGTACCGCGCGGCCGCGTGCTGCGGGACGAGGCCATCACCGACATCGCCACCCACGCGCCGAACACGCTGGAGAAGCTCGCGAACCTGCGCTCCGTGCCGAAGGGTTTTGAAAAATCCAAATGGGGCGCTGACATCGTCGCCGCGGTCGAGCGCGGCCTGGCGCGGGATTTCTCGACGCTGCCGAAGCTGGAGAAGCCGCGCAACAACAACAATGGCGCGGCCATCGTCGAGCTCCTGAAGGTGTTGCTGCGGATGACCGCCGAGCGCCACGCGGTGGCGAGCAAGGTGATCGCCACCGTCGACGACCTCGAAGAGATCGCGGCCGACGATGCCGCCGACGTCCCCGCCTTGCGCGGCTGGCGCCGCGAGCTGTTCGGCGAGGCCGCCCTGAAGCTCAAGCGCGGCGAGCTGGCGCTCGCGATCGAGAAGGGTCGCGTGATCGGGGTTCAGCGGGCGTAGGCCCGCTGCTAACTATCAACGCACGATAATTTCACACCGTCAATCCTGAGGTGCGAGCCGTGCGGTGCAAAGCACCGCACGGGGAGCCTCGAAGGATGAACGGCCATGCCGCCGCTCCGGGAGAGCCGGGCCGTCGCCCTTCGAGGCTCGCCGAAGAGGCGAGCACCTCAGGGTGACGGTGATAGAGTTGGGCCCAGCAGTTACGCCGGCGTCAGCTTCGCCACTTCCGCCTTCATGTCGTTCAGCACGCCCGCGATCGCGGCGACCAGATCGTCGATCTGGGCCTTGGTGGTGATCAGGGGCGGACAGATGGCGATGGCATCCAGCATGTTGCGCGAGATCACGCCGCGCTCCTGCAGCATCCGGCTGGCGATGCCGCCGACGGCGCCGGGTGTCGCCGCGGCCGTCTTGCGGGTCTTGTCGAGCACGAGCTCGAGCGCTGCGATCATGCCGACGCCGCGGACCTCGCCGACCAGCGGATGGCTGGTGAGCTCGCGCAGCTTGCCCTGCATGTAGCCGCCGAGCTCGGCGGCATGCGCGACAAGGCCGCGCTCTTCAATGATCTTGAGGTTTTCCAGCGCGATCGCCGAGCCGACCGGATGGCCGCCTGCGGTGAAGCCGTGGCCGAGCACGCCGATCTTGTTGCTCTCGTCCGCGATCGGCTCGAACATGCGGTCGTTCATGATGATCGCCGAGAGCGGGAAATAGCTCGAGGTGATCTGCTTGGAGACCACGATCGCGTCCGGCTTGATGCCGTAGGTCTCGCAGCCGAACATCTTGCCGGTGCGGCCGAAGCCGCAGATCACCTCGTCGGCGACCAGCAGGATGTCGTACTTCTTCAGGACCGCCTGGATCTTCTCCCAATAGGTCGCCGGCGGCACGATGACGCCGCCCGCCCCCATCACCGGCTCGCCGAAGAACGCGGCGATCGTGTCCGGCCCTTCCTTCTGGATCAGCGCGTCGAGCTCCTCGGCCCGGCGCGTGGCGAACGCCTCCTCGCTCTCGCCGGGTGCGCCGTCCTTGTAGAAATGCGGCGAGCCCGTGTGCAGGATGTTGGGCAGCGGCAGGTCGAACGAGCGGTGGTTGTTCGGCAGGCCCGTGAGGCTCGCCGAGGCGATGGTGACGCCGTGATAGGCGCGCATCCGGCTGATGATCTTCTTGCGCTGCGGCTGGCCGAGCGCATTCGAACGATAGGCGATCAGCTTCAGCACGGTGTCGTTGGCTTCCGAGCCGGAATTGGTGAAAAACACCTTGCTCATCGGCACCGGCGCGAGCGCCACCAGCTTCTCGGCGAGATCGATCGAGGGACCGTGCGACTTGGCGGAGAACGTGTGGTAGAACGGCAGAGCCTGCATCTGCTTGTGCGCGGCCTCGACCAGGCGCTTCTCGTTGAAGCCGAGCCCGACGCTCCACAGCCCCGCCATCGCCTCGAAATAGCGCTTGCCCGCCGCGTCGAACACGTACGGACCATCGCCGCGCTCGATCACCAGCGGACCGGCCTGCTGGTGGGTGCGGGCATTGGTGTAGGGATGGAGCTGGTAGGCCACATCCCGGGCCTCTTGCGAATTGGGCAGCATGGACATTGCGGGATTCCTTGAAGTCGTCACGTCGCAGGCACAGCCAGCGATCATCACGCGATGATCAAGTTACTTGGCCAGTTACTTGGCTATTGCGACAGCGCAGAACTTGCAACGCCAATTCGTCGGCAGCAAGCGCTCGGCAGCGTTGCACAAAGCCGCATGCGGGCCGGCCCTCAGGCCGCGCTGTCGTCATCCCCGTCGTCGGAGGCGGCTGTGGCCTCCCTCACCTCGACCAGCGCCATCGAAAGCAGATAGACCGTCGTGGGCAAGCCGACGCGGCGCGCCGCCTCGACGGCACGCGACAGATCGCTCGCCAGCTCCTTGAGATCGTCTCCCCGTGACAATGTCCAACCCCATCCGCCGGTCGCGGCCGCCTACACCGCGACGGCGCCGCTGGTTCTGATCAGTTCGGCGCTGGGCTGGATTGTAGCAAAATTCCCGACCACATTCACTACCGCTTGCTTGTAGGCGGCAGCATCCCCTACGCCCGGTTTCCGGCAGGCCACGGCATCGGCAACGATCTGGTAGCGATGGCTGCGGTGAAACCCGTCGACGGCTGTCGCCAGAATGGTTTCGTCCAGGGAGAAGCCGACCAGGACACAGCGCACGCTGCGGATGTTGGACATGTAATCGACGAACCGTGACGAGCTGTAGGCCGACGGCAGCGGATGCTCGAACGTCATCTCGCCGGGCCTCGGCTTGGCCTCGGCGATCCAATCGGTCAGCCTGGATGCCGGATTGAACCAGGCCGCCTGCGCGATGCGCTTCAGATGCATCACCGGCCAGAGATTCTGGCGCCACATTGCCAGGAGTTCCAGGCAGCGCATGGTGGCGGCCTCGCCGTCGAGGATGACGTGGCGGCGGCCGGGGGTCAGATATTCGGCCTGGAGATCCGCACAAACCAGGATCGGCGGATCGTCGGTGATGGATGCCAGCATTATCTTGCGTTTGACTGCACCAGTTTCAACGATCGGTGAGCGCGAGGTCCCGCAGCGGCGAAGTCACCGCCCGCCCTGCCGAGGCATCGAGTACGCCCGGCCGGTCCCAATCGCCCTCGGGACGGATGATCACGTAAGGATCGCTGTCCAGCGTGATGGCGTCCGGCCCCGGCTCGATCTCCAGCAGCATCTCCGTGTAGGAGAAATCCGAGAAGGTGATCTTGCGGTTGTGGCCGAGCGGCTTGGCGCCGAAATGAGCCCAGAAATCGACCAGCCGGTCCTGCGCCTGGCCGTAGATCTTGCGAAACCCCTTGCGCTTCACGTAGTCGACGCTCGCCTGCACCAGCTTGAACGAGACCCGCGAGCGCCGGTACTGGTGCCGCACCGCGAGCCGCTCCACCTTGGCGAAATCGCCGAAGAAGCGGACCCGCAGACAGCCGGCGGGCTCATTGCCGACATAGCCGATGAAGTGCGCGGCGACCATGTCGTTGCCGTCGAACTCCTCCTCGAACGGACAATCCTGCTCGGCGAGGTAGACCGCCGAGCGGATGGCGGTCACCAGCATGAGATCGCCGGGATCGCGCGCGAGGCGGATGGTGATGGCGCGGGAGTCGGGCTTGGCGAGAGGAATCCTAGTGCCGTGCATCTGCAAAACTCCTTGTTTGGATCATCACGCCCGGCATGCGCATCGGCTGCCGGTGCCAGGGGCGCTCGTAGCACCACAGGTCGGGTTGGAAGCTCGGGACCGGTTCGAACCCGGTCGCTCTCATGATCTCGCGTCCGGCCACGGTTGATGGCTGCGCATAGCAATCCGCGCCGCGAAATCTTACCTGCCGCAGATGAGCCGCCGCCTTGCCGAGACCTGCGATGCCCCGCCCCGTTGCGGCGATCGCCCAGATGTAGATGGCTGCAACGTCGTCCCTCGCCGAAGCGAGGTATTCGGTCTCGGGGGCGGTGAGGCAGATCTCGTCAAGCAGCAGCGCGTCGTGCCCGCGGTCGTTGAGGAACAGGAAGGCCATGCCGCCGAGCAGACGGCCCTTCCGGCTGAATGTCAGCATGCTCTCGGGATCGAACGCGTAGTATTTTGCAAGATCCGCCGTCCCGATCCGCACCCCCGGCACCAGCCGGCGCGCCATGTCGGAAAGCACGGCAATTTCGGAAAATTGCGCACAGCGGACATCGACCTCCGGACTGAGCGGCAACGCGTCGAAATCATGCCTTGCGGCAAACGAGCCCCTTTCCATACCCGGATCGCCCCTCTATCGTTCGCGGCTTTCATGCCCCGCTATGTCGACCTTAGCGGCTGGGGATCAGGAGTATGCAGCAGTTATTGCACCGGGGTGCTGCGATGATGCAGCACCGTGAAGAAGCCCTGGGCGCGTCCTGGGATGATTTGAAGCTGTTTTTAGCGTGCGCAAAATATAAAAGTTTCCGCAACGCCGCCGAAGAGCTTGGCCTTACCTCGACGACGCTGATGCGCCGGATCGATCGGCTCGAAGAGAGCATCGGCTGCAAGCTGTTCCTGCGCGACCAGAGCGGGCTCACGCTCAGCGACGAAGGCACCGCGATGATTGCCGACGTCGCGCACATGGAGCGTCACGCCTTCAACGTCTTCCGCCGCGCCTCGCGCTCGTCGAACGATACGTCGGGCACCGTGCGCGTCGCGGTGACGGAAGGCCCCGGCAATTTCTGGATCCTGCCGCGGCTGATCGATTTCCAGAAGACCTATCGCAAGATCACCGTCGACCTGCGCTGCGCGATGGAGCAGGCCGACGTCGCGCGGCTGGAGTCGGACATCGCGATCCAGCTCGAGCCGCCGACCAACCCCGACCTGATCGTCGCCAAGCTCGGCCGCCTGCACATCTATCCGTTCGTCTCCAAGGACTACGAGAGCCTGTACGGCCTGCCCGCAAACCTTGCCGACTTGAAGAACCATCGCATCATCAAGCAGAGCGCGCCGCAGGTCGACGACAGCGCCTACGCCCGCGTGCTCGGGCTGAAATCGCTCGAGGGCATTGTCGGCATCAAGACCAATTCATCGGTCGGCGTCCTCTATGCCGTGGAACGCGGCGCCGGCATCGGCTTCCTGCCGACCGTGTCGATCGCGCTCGGCGCACCGCTCGTCGCCGTCGATCTCGGCGTGAGCCACCACGCCGACCTCTGGCTCACCTACCACAAGGAGTTCCGCGGCTCGGAGCGCCACAAGATCGTGGTCGACTGGCTGAAGAAGATCTTCGATCCCAGGGTCCATCCCTGCTTCCGCGACGAGTTCATCCATCCGAACGCGCTGGTGTCGATGATGGCCGCCGCGCGCGAGGGTTTTGGATTGACCGGCTACGTCGCGGCAACGCCGATTTAATCTGGTTAGCCGAACGGGTCCGACGGTGCGTTGCCGGCACGAATTGAACCGTTCTGCGGCCGTACGGTTCTCGGCCGGCAACCTGACTGCAAGCCAAGCATCAACCGAAACGCACGCCGATGCGTTTCGGCTTGCGCCAGACCACGGTGCAGCGTCGCTCAGCCGATTCCATTTCAATCACCAGGCGGAATGTGTCGGGAACCAGCGCAAGATTTGCATCCTCGATGGAAGCGCCGCTGGCGGAAATATCGCGCACCATGCAGGTGAGCCTTTTCCCGGAAAAGGTGATCTTGGCAGCGCGTGTCACGGCACGCCGCGGTAGCTTGCGATTATCGCGCCCGCTGGTCGCCTCCTTCTTGCCTCGCGCGCGGATCGATCCGATGTCATCCGGCTGCTTGGCGGCCGCGCTCGGCCTGATCAAGCCCGAGAAGACAGTCGTGGCCTGCATCCTGAAATCGCCGACCACCTGGCGACGCGTGTTCACGTTGGTCAGCTGCAGCGACGCAAGGATTTGTTCGACGGCCCCGTCACGGCCAAACGGCAGTAGCAGCCGGTGACAATCCACGCGTTGACCGTTGGGGCCAATGGTCGAGATGATCGCGTAAACGGCCGCCCCCTTGGTCGTGCACTGCTTTGCGGCATCCAGGGTCACGCGCCGCAGCGACATCGGCACGACCTCTTCCATCGTCTTGCCGGCCCAGTCCGAGTTGAAAGCCTGCGATACGTTCTCGCCCTGATACAACGCGCGGAATTTCTGGCGAGGCCTCTCGCCCTCGACACTCCAGACGACGAGTTGCTTTGGATCGTGCGGCAACGCCATTGCGTCGAGCTCAGTGAAGGCCGGGAAGCGCCGGCTGTCCGCCAGCCGATCCCAATACGCGGTGAGCGCGCGCTGCGAGGGCGATTTGATCGCCTCAGGCGATATGAGCTTGAGCGTCATCCGGTTCATCCGACCTGCGTGAAGAGCAAACACTGTCGGAAGTGACTTAAGGATGGCTGAAAACTACCCTCGAACCGCTCGTCATGCCGATACCGATTTCGGTCCTGGCGTTCAGTCGGCCTACCAAGATACCGCGCCCCGGCCCCTAGACTCTTGCTGTCTTCGTCGCGAGCGACCGCGTTCGGTGTTGATGCTTCGCATCACCACCGGTATTCGAAGCCGACCGTGCCCTGATGCGAGGTCAGCTCGTTGCGGAATTTGCCGTCGTAGTTGACGTAGAGCCGCGCGGTGTTGGTCAGGCTGAGCGAGGCCGAAGCGCCGGCATCCATGCCGTAGCGGCTCTCGCCGATGCCGGGAACGATGATGCTCTGGGTCCCCAGGCTGACCTGCACCGACCCCAAACTCTGGTAGAAATTGTCGACGAACTTGCCATAGGCCGACAGGTCCAGGATCTTCTGGTCGAAGATGAAATAGCGCCCGATCTCCGCGCCGATCATGACACGTGCGCGCGAGAGTGCGGTCGAGCCGACGTTGAGCGGATCGAGCCCGCCGGCCTCCTGGAACGCTGCGCTGGTGGCGCGCACATATTCAAGCGCGCCCTTGGGCACGACGCGCATCTGATCCTTGGTCCAGTAATAGCTGATCTCGGTCAGTGCGCCGTCGACGGCGGCACGATAGCCGGCGGTCGCGAGGCCAAAGCCGGTATCGCGGCTGGAGTGGACCTTGCCGAAGCCGTGGACCACCGCGAAGGCCCATGTCCACGGCCCCTTGTCGACCGAGCCGTTGAAACCGAGCTGGGTCAGATCGAGTGTTGCCGACTGCAGCGCCAGCGGCACGTCGATGTCGGTGTGGCTCTGATCGATGGAGAAACCGAGATTGACGCCGGGTGCAACCCGCGCGCCGAAACCGGCGACGCCGCCGAACGTCCTGCGCTTGTCGCCGACGAAGTCGCCCTGGGCGTCGGTGCGGACCGAGATCCCGTAGCCCTCGAACCAGGTGCGGTAGCGGGGATCTTCGGTGCTGGCGGACGCGCCGCCGCCGCCGGGGTTGGTCCGGAACGACCGGTCGAAACCATTGGAGGCCTGGTTGCCCAGCCGCTCCAGGAATCCCGACCCGAAATTGAGCATGCTGTTGCCGGCCGACTGATTGAAATTGGTCGAAGTGGGCATCGGGACAGGGGTCGGCGACGGCGTGGGCGTCGGGGTCGGAGTGGGCGTCGGGCTTTGTGCGAGGGCGGGCGCAGCCGCAGCCATCGTCACGACCAGCGCAAGCGCGACGACTGCAAAAGTCCTGGCGACCGCAGCCCTCACCCGGACGCGGCCGAGCCCAATCATCTGCCGTGTCCCAAAGAGCTGCAAGGCGCAGCGCATGTCGACCAATCCCGAAGCAAATCGCGGCCCGCAAAAATGCAACATGGGCGGCTCGCGCATGGGGCGATTTGTGCCGAACTGCCACGGAGGGTCAACCGGTTGGCACGCTGACGCCGAGGCTATTGCCTCGATTGTGGTTCCGCGGCCACAGGTCACAAATAGCAGACGATGGCGCCCGCCCCGGTCTTGAAATTCGCGCGCTGCTTGCTAACGCGCGATTTTCGTGTTGCAATATCCGACACAATCGGAATTGGCCGCTCGGCTGTGCGTTTCGCGACGATGAGACTCGAACAGACTTCCGGAAGCCCGTTTGTGGCGTGGCACGCGAAAAAGCGGCCGCGTCTTTTTTCTGTCTAGTGGAGGAGACTGAGGATGCCGCAAAAGGGCACCGTCAAATGGTTCAACCCGACCAAGGGCTATGGGTTCATCAAGCCGAACGGCGGCGACAAGGACGTGTTCGTCCACATCTCGGCCGTCGAGCGTGCCGGACTCTCGACCCTCAACGAAAATCAGGTGGTTGAATACGACCTCGTGGAGAACCGCGGCAAGTCGTCCGCGGAGAACCTCAAGGTCTCCTGATTTTCTCTCACGACAAACGAGAGATCATGACGTTGCCCCCGGCTCTGCCGGGGGATTTCGTTTGGGGCGGTCGTGCGACTCGGCCCGAAGTCGTTCGAGCCACGTTTGCCAAGTCATGAATGTCGGAATGTAGTCGATGTGTCCCATCCGATCGATAAAGATGGGAGCGTTTCCAAGAAGCTGACCATCAAAATTGCCGGTCTCGATGAATTCACGGCTGTTGTAGAAGAATATCCACCCTTCATCGACCTCGACGGTGAACTCGGGCTGCAAAATTAGGCTCTGCTCACAATCGATGCCTATCTTCGCCACCTCGGCTTCAGCGAGTGCGAAAGCCTGCTCGGGCGACATCAGCCGCTCGCCACCGGCGCAATCAGGAAATTCTCGGACGCCGCACTGCCCGCCGTCTTGCAGACATCGCCCTCGATCTTGACCTTGCCGGTCGCAAGCAGGCTCAGGGCTGCAGGATAGATGCGGTGCTCGACTTCGAGGATGCGCTCCGACAGCGTGTCCGCGGTGTCGTGATCGCCGACGGGAACCGCGCCCTGCATCACGATCGGGCCGGCATCGGTCTCGGGGATCACGAAGTGCACCGTCGCGCCGGACAGCTTGACGCCGGCGCGCAAGGCCTGGCCGTGCGGGTCGAGGCCGGGGAAGGACGGCAGCAGCGAGGGATGGATGTTAAGCATCCGTCCGTACCAGGCCTTGGTGAACTCGGCCGTGAACAGGCGCATGAAGCCGCCGAGACAGATCAGCTCGATGCCATGCTGGTCGAGGGCTGCCTGCAGCACCTTCTCGAAACCGGCGCGGTCCTTGCCGAACGGCTTGCTCTCGATCACCAGCGTATTGACGCCGTTCGCCCTGGCCCGTTCGAGCCCGAGCGCATCGGCCTTGTTCGAGACGACGAGCGAGATCTCCGCCGGGAAATCCGCGGCTGCGGCTGCCTTGATCAGCGCGGCCATGTTGGAGCCGCGGCCGGAGATCAGGATGGCGACACGGCGCTTCATCACAGCGCCAGATCGAGGTGACCGTTATAGACGACGCGATGCTCGCCCTCGGCCGGGATCACGGTGCCGAGCTGTGCCACGGTCTCGCCGGCATCGGTGAAGACCCGGACGACCTCGTCGACCTTGTCAGGCTCGACGATCGCGATCATGCCGATACCGCAGTTGAAGGTCCTGAGCATCTCGAGCTCGGCGATGCCGGCCTGCGCCGCCAGCCATTTGAACACCGGCAGCACCGGCAGGCGCGCCAGATCAATGCCGACGCCGAGATCTTTCGGCAGCACGCGCGGGATGTTGTCGGTGAAGCCGCCGCCGGTGATATGGGCGAGCCCCTTCACCGCCCCGGTCTCGCGGATCGCGCGCAGGCAGGATTTGACGTAGAGCTTCGTCGGCGTCAACAGCGCGCCGCCGAGCGTCATGACCGGCGCGAACGGCGCAGGTGCCTCGAAGCCGAGGCCCGACTGTTCCACGATCTTGCGCACCAGCGAGAAGCCGTTGGAGTGCACGCCCGACGAGGCAAGACCAATCACGGCATCGCCCGCGGCGATATCCTTGCGCGGCAACAGCGTGCCGCGCTCGGCGGCGCCGACGGCAAAGCCGCCGAGATCGTAATCGCCATCCTTGTAGAGGCCGGGCATCTCGGCGGTCTCGCCGCCGATCAGCGCGCAGCCGGACTCGCGGCAGCCCTCGGCAACGCCGGCGACGATCGAGGCGGTGGCCTCCGGATCGAGCTTGCCGCAGGCGAAATAGTCCAGGAAGAACAGCGGCTCGGCGCCCTGCACCACGAGATCGTTGACGCTCATGGCGACAAGGTCGATGCCGATCCCCCCGTGCAGCCCGGTCTCGATCGCGATCTTCACCTTGGTTCCGACGCCGTCGGTGGCGGCGACCAGGACGGGATCCCTGAATCCGGCCGCCTTGAGGTCGAACAGGCCGCCGAAACCGCCGATTTCGGCATCGGCGCCCGGCCGCGCGGTGGCGCGCACCATCGGCTTGATCAGGTCGACCAGGCGGTTGCCCGCGTCGATATCGACGCCTGAATCGGCGTAGGTAAGGCCGTTTTTGCGGTCGGTCATGCCGGATTTCCAGTGGGTTTGCGGCTGGTTACGTCGAATTCCGGGGATGCGCAATGGCTCGCATGGCGCTCCCGGCCGTACTATGTAGATATCAACCGGTTCAGCCTCCCAGGGGGCCGGATTCGAGGTCAGACCGGGTGCCGGGAAGCGCTTTCGTGAGTATTCCGAACATCATCACGCTGGGCCGCATCATGCTGGTCCCGATCATCGTCTGGGCCATCGTGTCGAGCCAAATGGAGGTGGCATTTGCCGTCTTCCTGATCGCGGGCATCAGCGACGCCGTCGACGGCTTCCTGGCCAAGCGCTTCAACATGCGCAGCGAGCTCGGGGCCCTCCTGGATCCCCTCGCCGACAAGGCGCTTCTGGTCTCGATCTATCTGGCGCTCGGCATCTGGGGCGACATCCCGCGCTGGGTCGTGATCCTGGTGGTGTCGCGGGACATCATGATCGTCACCGCCGTGATCGTATCCTGGCTGTTCGACAAGCCGGTCGAGATGAAGCCGTCGAAAGTATCCAAGCTAAACACAGCCGCCCAGGTCGCCTACGCCGCGCTGGTGCTGGCCTCTCTTGCCTTCGGCTTCAAGCCCGCGCCCTATGATATTATCCTGATGGGCTTCGTCACGGTCTTCACGCTCTCCTCCGTGTCGCTCTACCTCGTCGAGTGGCTGCGGCACATGAGCACCATCGAGGCCAAATGAGAGGGGACGCGGCCCCGCAAAAGGCCAACTCCCGCTCGATACGTCCGATCTCTTCAAACGGGCCGGCCCGCCGGCATGGAGCACAGCAAGCGTGGCAGGCCGCGTTCATCCCCGACAATTGGCGTTCGCGCTTCCGCATGCGGAGAGCCTCAGCCGGGACAATTTCCTCGAAGGCCCCGCCAACGCGGCCGGTCTCGGCCTGATCGAAGGCTGGCCGGAATGGCCGAACCGGATCATGTGGCTGGCCGGTCCCGAAGGCAGCGGCAAGAGCCATCTTGCCGCGATCTGGGCCGAGATATCGGGCGCCCGCTCGACCACGGCCAATGCGCTGACCGCGGCCGGCGTGCCCGGCGCACTGGCAACCGGCGCACTGGTGGTCGAGGACCTCAAGGCCGGGGATTTCGACGAGCGCGCCCTCTTCCACCTGATGAACCTCGCCCGCGAGGACGGCGCCTTCGTCCTGTTCACCGGGCGCGAGGTGCCCTCGTCGCTCGAGATCGAGCTCCGCGACCTGCGCTCGCGCCTGCGCGCCGTGCCTGTCGTCACGCTGCTGCCGCCCGACGACCAGCTGTTCCGCGGCCTGATCGTCAAATTCTGCGCCGACCGGCAGCTCGCCGTGGACGAGAGCGTGGTCGGCTACCTCGCCACGCGCCTCGAACGGTCCTCGGCCGCCGCCCGGCAGGCCGTGGAGCGGCTCGACAGCGAGGCCCTGCGGCTCGGCCGCCCGGTCACACGGGCGCTGGCCGCCGAGCTGCTGCGGGACGCCTGACCTCGGCCGTGCCGGTCCGGCAACGCCGCTTGACGCCGCACCGCGGCGGAACATCAATGTCATCGAAACGTCATCGCTCTAACACATGCTCCCGCCGATTTTGCGCGTAAGCCGCAAAAGGGGGTGAACTGGATGGATCGACTTCTCATGGACTCCGTGCAAGCTGTTGAAATCAAAGACAAAGCTCCGGAGCCCGAGGGGCTGCCGGCGATCGCGTCGAGCCCGGAGCGATTCATCAACCGCGAACTTTCCTGGCTGCATTTCAACCGCCGTGTGCTGGAGGAATCGGTCAATCCCAGCCATCCCGTGCTGGAGCGGGTCCGATTCCTGTCGATTTCGGCAAACAACCTCGACGAATTCTTCATGGTCCGCGTCGCCGGCATCAAGGCCCAGGTGCGCGAGGGCATTGCCGAGCGCGCCCCTGATGGCCTGACGCCGTCCGAGCAGCTGGCGCTGATCAACCGCACCGTCTCCCAACTCGCCTCCGACCAGCAGGCGATCTGGCGCGACCTGCGCGGCACGCTGGCCGACGTCGGCATCGTGCTGGTGGACGGCAAGGACGTCACCAAGGCGGAACGGACCTGGGTCGAGGAATACTTCCTCAACAACGTGTTCCCGCTGCTGACGCCGCTGGCGATCGACCCGGCCCACCCCTTCCCGTTCATCCCGAGCCTCGGCTTCACCATCGCGCTCCAACTCACGCGCGCCGCCGACGGCAAGCAGATGAACGCGCTGATCCGCATGCCCGGCAAGATCGACCGCTTCATCCGGTTGCCGTCCGAGGGCAAGGCCGTCCGGCTCATTTCGCTGGAGCAGGCGACCGGCCTGTTCATCAATCGCCTGTTCCCCGGCTATAATCTCCACGGCCAGGGCGCCTTTCGCATCATCCGCGACTCCGAGCTCGAAATCGAGGAAGAGGCCGAAGACCTCGTCCGCCTGTTCGAGACCGCGCTGAAGCGCCGCCGCCGCGGATCGGTGATCCGGCTCGAGATCGACGCCAAGATGCCGGAAGAGCTGCGCAACTTCGTGCAGCACGCGCTGTCGGCCGCCGACGACGAAGTGTTCCTCGTCGATGGCGTGCTCGCCATGAACGAGCTCTCGCAGCTCACGCGGCTGGATCGCCCCGATCTCGAATTCACCCCCTACGTGCCGCGCCATCCCGAGCGCGTACGCGAGCATGGCGGCGACATCTTCGCCGCGATCCGGCAGAAGGACCTCGTCGTCCACCACCCCTACGAATCCTTCGACGTCGTCGTGCAGTTCCTGCAGCAGGCCACGCGCGATCCCGACGTCGTCGCGATCAAGCAGACGCTGTACCGCACCTCCAACAACTCGCCGATCGTACGTGCGCTGGCGGAAGCCGCGGAAGCCGGTAAGTCCGTCACCGCGCTGATCGAGCTCAAGGCGCGCTTCGACGAAGAGGCCAACATCCGCTGGGCGCGCGATCTCGAGCGCGCCGGCGTGCAGGTTGTCTACGGCTTCCTCGAATTGAAGACGCACGCCAAGCTTTCGATGGTGGTGCGCCGCGAGGGCGGCAGCCTGACCACCTACGTCCACACCGGCACCGGCAACTACCATCCGGTGACGGCACGTATCTATACGGACCTCTCCTACTTCACCTCGGACCCGACCATCGGCCGCGATGCCGCGCGCGTGTTCAACTTCATCACGGGCTATGCGGCGCCGAGCGATCTGGAGAAGATGGCGGTGTCGCCGCTGACCCTGCGCAAGCGCATCATCGAGCACATCCAGGGCGAGACCGCGCATGCGCGGCACGGCCGTCCCGGCGCGGTCTGGATGAAGATGAATGCGCTGGTCGACCCCGACATCATCGACGCGCTGTACGAGGCCTCGCAGGCCGGCGTGCAGGTCGAGCTCGTGGTGCGCGGTATCTGCTGCCTCCGTCCCGGCATTCCCGGCCTGTCCGAGAACATCCGCGTCAAGTCGATCATCGGGCGTTTCCTGGAACACGGCCGAATCTACTGTTTCGGCATGGGCCAGGGCCTGCCGAGCGCGAAAGCGGCTGTGTATATCTCCTCGGCCGACATGATGCCGCGCAACCTCGACCGCCGCGTCGAGGTGCTCTGCCCGCTGCAAAATCCGACGGTGCATCAGCAGGTTCTCGAACAGATCATGGTCGCGAATCTCAAGGACAATGAGCAGAGCTGGCAATTGTTGCCGGACGGGTCCTCAACGCGTATGAAGGCCGCGAAGGGCGAGGAGCCTTTCAACGTCCACAACTACTTCATGACAAATCCGAGTCTGTCTGGCCGTGGAAAGTCGCTCAAGGAATCCTCGCCGCGTCGTCTCACGCGCCGGAATGAACGTCACCAGTCCTGATCCGGGATCTGCGACGTGACGCGGCCGCGCAAGCGCGGCTCCAGCGTCGCCGTCATCGACATCGGTTCCAACTCGGTTCGTCTCGTCGTTTACGAAGGGCTGGCGCGGAGCCTCATTCCGATCTTCAACGAGAAGACGCTGTGCGGCCTCGGACGCGAGGTGCAGAGCACGGGCCTGCTCGCGCCCGATGCCGTCGACAAGGCGCTGACCTCGCTCAAGCGGTTCCGCGCGCTGTGCCGGGTGATGCAGGTCGGACGCGTGTTCGCGATCGCCACCGCGGCCTGCCGCGACGCCTCCAACGGCCCCGACTTCATCGCCAGGGCCGAGCGCATCTGCGCGGTGAAGATCGAGATCCTGTCGGGCCCGCGCGAGGCGCGGCTGTCGGCGCTCGGCGTGATCTCCGGCATCCATCATCCCGACGGCATCGTCGGCGACCTCGGCGGCGGATCGCTGGAGCTGATCGACGTGCGCCGGAACAGCGTGCGCAGCGGCGTGACGCTGCCGCTCGGCGGCCTCGCGCTGCAGGACCTCGCGCATAAATCGCTCAAGCGCGCCGACCGCATCGTGCGCGAGGAGATCGACGGGGTCGAGCTGCTTGCCGCCGGCCGCGGCCGCACCTTCTACGCCGTCGGCGGCACCTGGCGCGCACTCGCGCGCATCCACATCATCCAGAGCGGCTACCCGCTCCAGGTCATGCACGGCTACTCGATTTCCGCGGCCGAGGCGCTCGACTTCTCTCGTCGGTTGCGACGCCTCGCGGCCGCCGACATGCTCGCCGACATCGAGATCGTCGCCGATGCCCGCCGCCCGCTCCTCACCTATGCCGCCCTGGTGCTCGAGCACATCATCCGCGTCGCCAAGCCCAAGACCATCGTGTTCTCGACCTTCGGCGTGCGCGAGGGCCTGCTGCATGAGAAGCTGACGGAATCCGAGCGCAACAAGGACGGCCTGATCTGCGCCGCCGAAGAGCTCAACCAGCTCCTGTCACGTTCGGCCAAGCACGCCCGCGAGCTGATCGCCTGGACCGACCGCCTGGTGCGCGTGGTGAAGCTGCGCGAGACCGAGGAGGATCGACGCCTGCGCCACGCCGCCTGCCTGCTCTCCGACATCGGCTGGCGCGTGCATCCCGACCACCGCGGCGAGCAGACGCTGAGCCTCGTCGTCAACGGCAATTTCGGCGCGATCACCCACACCGAGCGCGCCTTCGTCGGCCTGTCCGTGTTCTACCGCTATGCGGGCCTCAGCGAGGAAAACCAGCCGCCGGTGACCATGCAGGAGCTGCTGACGCCGGCACAGCTCGAGCGCGCCCGCCTGCTCGGCGCCGCGTTCCGCGTCGCCCATCTGATCTCGGCGGCGCGGCCGGGCGTCCTGCCCGCCACGCATTTCCGCAGCCAGGGCCGCAAATTGATGCTGGTGTTCGAGCACCGGCTCGTCGATCTCGTCGCCGACCGCGTCGGCAGCCGCTTCAAGCAGCTCGCCCGTCTCGTCGGCCGCGCCGGCTCGATCGTCCGGCGGTGACCGGTTAGCTCGTCGCCATCCTGCCGGGGCGTCTCTTGAGCCACATGATCAGGCCCGAGACGAACAAGGCGAGAGGCACGAAGCCGGCGGTGAACACCAGCAGGCGCCCCGTAAGTCCGAACGCCGCACCGTTGTGAAGCCAGAGCTGTTCGGCGAGATAACGGTCGGCCATGGACATGGTGCCGGCGGTGCGGTCGTGCACGACGGCGCCGCTCCATGGATCGAGCCAGATGGTCCCCCGCGACCGCACGGCGGGATCGGCGCCGTTGGGCCGGAACTGCACACGCCAGGTGTTGCGCGCTGCGGTTGGCGGACTGAGGATTGCGATCGCGAAGCCCGGCTTTACCGCCTGTGCGATCCGCACGATCGCGTCCGCCGGGAGCTGCGGCGTCCCGGCGGGAGGCGGTGTCTCGATCCGCGGCGACGGGTCGGCTGTCGGTTGCGACAGGAGAGCAACGACCGGACGCACCGCGCCGGGAAAGATGATCCCTATTCCCGTGATCGCGATCACCACAAGCGCGAGCAGCGCCCAGAAGCCGGCCGCGCGATGAACATCGAGCGCGAACCGGAATGGCGATGCGTGCCTGCGCACTGAGACCGACCGCCAGAACTGGCCCGGCCTCGGCCACCAAAGGACGAGGCCCGACAGGGCGAGGCCAAGCAGGATGAATCCGATCACGCCGACCAGCTCCCTGCCCCACCACTCGTAGAGCAACAGCGTGTAGTGGAGACGATAGACCTTGAGCGCGAACGCGTTGACGTAGTCGCGCCGCCCGAGCACCTTCCCGTTCGAGGGATCGACCATGGTCGTCCAGCGGTTCGGATAGCGGCCCGGCGCGGTTTCATGCGCGTGGATCACGACCCAGACCGGCCAGGTCCGGTCCGGCGCCAGGACGGTGGCAATCGGCGCGGCATCCGCCGCCGCCGCGGCGTGCATCACCGCGGACACTTCAACATTATGCTCCGGCCCCGTCGGGGTGTAGAGCGCCGGATTCAAGGCGGCGTCGATCTCCCGGTAGAATACGATGAAGCTTCCGGTCAGACCGATCAGCACCATGACGATGCCGCCGGTCAATCCAAGCCAGCGATGGGCCCATGCGAGCGCGTGCCGCAAGCGTCCGGGCCGCATGGTTGCACGCGTCAAGGCCGGCCTGTCTCAGAAGTCCGTGGACATCGACAACAGCACGGTTCGCGGTGCGCCCTGCGACAATCCCGAGTAGCTCGCCACGCCCGCCCAGTAATTCTTGTCGAACACGTTCTGGACCAGCGCCCGCAGCGTGACCGGGCGGTTGTTGATGCGCGTGGTGTAGCGGGCACCGAGATCGAGTCTCGTCCAGGACGGAACGACCTGCGTGTTGGCGGCATCCAGATATTGGTATCCCGTGTAGACCGTGTTCGCGACCAGCGTCAGGCCGGGCGCGAACGGAGTGTCCCATTCCGCCGACAGATTGGCCTGCACCTGAGGCACGCCGATCGGCGTCTTGCCGAGATTGGCTGATGTGCTCGTCTTGGTCAGCTCCGGGTCGATCAGCGTCACGCCGCCAAGCACGCGAACGCCCGGCTGCACTTCGCCGAACACCGTGAATTCAAGGCCGCGATTGCGCTGTTCCGCGTCGGCCCGGAAGACCTTGTCGGCACCCAGCTGTCCCGACGGCTTGGTGATTTCGAACACGCTGATCGTGGTGGCGAGCATGCCGAGATCGACCTTGACGCCGGCTTCGTGCTGCTTGCTGAGATAGGGTGCGAGCACCTCTCCCTGATTGCTCGCAGTCGACGGCGCGACGTCGCCCTTGCTGAGCCCTTCGATGTAGTTGGCGTAGAGCGACACATTGCTCCAGGGCTTGACGACGACGCCGACCATCGGCGTGTACGCCGTCTGGTCGTAGGCGGCGGTGACGGCCCCCGTGGCGGTGTTGTAGTTGTTCGACCTGACGTTCTGTTGCCGGACGCCGACGGTCAGTTGAACTCGTTCCTGCAAGACCGACAACGTGTCGGCCAGCGCCAGGCCGGTCAATTCGGTGCCCGAGAGCTTCGGAACAGTCGCGGGAGCGGAAACGAGCTGCTCGGGACGGGCGATCGGCGCATAGATGTTGGACAGGACCGGCGTGCCCGACACCGAGCCCCGCGAGATCTCATCCGCGTAGTAGCTGCCCTGGAAACTGACGGCATGAGCGATCGCGCCGGTTTCAAACCTGGCGCGCACGCCGGCGTCGGCCACGTTCCTGTCGATGTCGAACTTGAAGCGCCCCGGCGTCGAAGAGGTATTGCCGGCCGCATTCAGGATCGTCGGCGTGCCGAACAGACGATCGACCTGGGTTCTGCCGCCACCGGCGTCGGCGAACACCGTCACGGAATCAGTGACGTCATATTCGGCCCGCCCCAGCAGCGAATTGTCGTGAACCTTGCCCCATTCCCAGGCCTGCGTGACATTGCGCCGTCCGACCGGAGCGGTCGGAACTGCAACGCCCGTTGCAACCAGAAACGGCCGCGTCGGCGCGTCGAACTTTTCTTCCTGTTCGATGAAGTCGACCGAAGCCCTGAATCTTTCGCCGCGATAGTCGAACGCAGCCGAGCCGACATGCGCTTCGCGGCTCTGGTTGTCCAGCGGCGTATCGCCGTTGTGGTAGCTGCCATTGACGCGAATTCCGAATTCGCGGTTCTCGCCGAACCGCCGGCTCACGTCGACATGCGTACCGAGCTGGCTGTTCGACGCGTAGTCGGTCGTGACCCGCGTGAGATCGACGTCGGAGGCACGTTTCGGCACGATGTTGATGGTGCCCCCGACGCTGCTGTTCGGAGCCATGCCGTAGAGCAGCGCCGTCGGGCCCTTGATGATCTCGATCCGCTCGACGTAATCGGTGAACACCCGATAGTTCGGCGCGACACCGTAGACGCCGTTGAAGGCGATCTCTCCGACATTCCCCTCGCCGATCGGAAAGCCGCGGATGAAGAAGGAATCGAGAATGCCGCCGGTCTGTCCCGTGAAGCGGACCGAAGGATCGTTGCTGACGACGTCGGCGACAGTGATGGCCTGTTGATCCTCGATCTTCTTCGCCGTGTAGCTGGTGACGTTGAATGGCGTATCCATGAAATCCTTGTTGCCGAGCAAGCCGACCTGGCCCCCGCGGGCCACCTGCCCGCCCGGGTAGGACGGCGGAAGTGAGCCCGGTCTAGGCGCGGCGGGATTTCCTTCCGCCTGAATAGTCGACCGTTCAGCGACGCGCGATCTGCCGCGGGCCGCCGTCCGGCCCGGATTGGAGCGGGAGCGCGCGCGCGGCTTTGGCGCGTCTGCAGTCACGGTCACCGCCGGCAACGCGGTCCCGCGCTCCGCCTCTGACGCTGAGCTTTGCGCGCTCGCGGACTGCGGCAATGCGGCGCCGAACAAGGCTATGGAGGCCACAGAGACCGCGAGAGCCTTCAGGCTGGAATGCCTCGGACGCGCTTTGACGGTGACGGCAAGGAGATCAACAGGACGGCAAATGACTCGCGACGACATCGCACCAGCTTCCGATTTCATGAACATGAACGACGGAGCGACGTGCCGCGGGCAGCGTTATCGAGTCAACGAATGTGGCCTTTTGTTTCAGCAGTTTAAAATGAGATAAACTCTAGATCGCCCGCAGGTTGCGAGCGCGGTGGGTCACGCTGCGACATGTCGAAGCGCACTGTGCACAATCACTTGACGAGAGAGTTCGGAGAGAAACGCGGAAAGCAGAAATGCTTGCCGGCGCGCTCGCGCCGGCAACACTGATCACGCGAACAAGTCAGGCTTGGGAATTATTCCGCCGACGCCTTGGCGTGCTGCTCGGACGACTCGAGCGCGGCCGCGCTCAGGCTGCGCCGGCGCCAGATGGTGCCGACGACCAGCACCACGAGGACGCCGAGCGCGGCGCAGAGATATTCGCCGCCCGACCCGCCATGGCCGAACTGCAGCGGGATGCGCAGGCCCGACAGCACCTTGTCCAGGGAGGCGCCGAGCGGGCCGTCGAACAGCGTGTGCAGCCTGGGGGCGACGCCGGGATCGGTCGCGATCACCTCGCCCGCGATCCAGCCGAGCAGCGCGGCACCGGCCCACACCAGCACCGGCAGCTTTGCGAGCAGCGCCATGATCAGCGCCGCACCGGCGACGATCAAGGGAACGCTGATGGCAAGGCCGAGGATCAGCAGCGGCACGCTGCCATTGGCAGCGGCAGCCACCGCAATGACGTTGTCGAGACTCATGACGATGTCGGCGACGACGACGATCTGCACCGCTTGCCACAGATGCGAGGCGGACTCGACGTCGTCCTCGTTCTCGTTTTCCGGCACCAGCAGCTTGGCCGCGATCACGATCAGCGCGAGACCGCCGACGAGCTTCAGATACGGCAGCTCCATCAGGCTCGCGACGATTCCGGTGAAGATGATCCGCAGCAGCACGGCTGCGCCGGCACCGAAGATCATGCCCCACAGCCGATGCCGCGGCTTGAGGCCGCGGCAGGCGAGCGCAATCACCAGCGCGTTGTCGCCGGAGAGGAGGATGTTGATCCAGATGATCTTGCCGACCGCGATCCAGAAGGTCGGCTCGGCCATCTCGTTGCGGAACTGGGTGAAGAATGCCCCGATCGTAGCGGGATCGAAGATCTGCCAGAGCCAGTTCACAATGAGTCCTTTCCCCCGTTCGTCTTAACTGATCGGCTGACGGATCAGCCGACGATCTCGTTGCCCGAGAAGAACTGCGCGATCTCGATCGCGGCGGTCTCCGGCGCATCCGAGCCGTGAGCCGAGTTCTCGCCGATCGACTTTGCGTAGAGCTTGCGGATGGTGCCCTCGGCCGCCTTGGACGGATCGGTCGCGCCCATCGCGTCGCGGTACTTGGCGATCGCGCCCTCGGCTTCCAGCACCTGGACCACGACCGGGCCCGAGGTCATGAACTCGACCAGCTCGCCGAAGAACGGGCGGGCCTTGTGGACGGCGTAGAAGGTCTCGGCCTGTTCCTTGGTCATGCGGATGCGCTTCTGCGCGACGATGCGCAGGCCCGCCTTCTCGATCACGGCGTTGACCGCACCGGTCAGGTTACGCGCGGTCGCGTCGGGCTTGATGATCGAGAAAGTGCGTTCGATGGCCATAATCTTGTCCTTGGAAGAAAGCGGTGGTTCGGAGTTGCGGGGCTTATATCGGCGCCTACGCGCTACGGCAAGCGACCCCCGAAACGGCCCGCACAGGCGCTTCGCCGCAGGCCGCCCCGCCCTGCCCCGGCCTGGATTACCGAGATTTCACCCAGATGAACCCAATCTGAAGCCCCCATTCAGGCTTTGGTTCAGCCTTGGCGGCGTAAGGTCGGGTCCATCGAAACCGAAGCCCGATCATCAGGCGGACCGTTTCGGCGGCCTTTCCATCGACGCGATAGCCCCGCGCCGGCAGTTTTGAGGAGATCACCATGTTGAGGAAACTTTCGCTTGCCGCTGTCGCCGCGGTTGCGCTGGGTGCCGCGCTGGCCCCGACCTCGGCCTCCGCGCACTGGCATGGCGGCGGCTGGGGCTGGCACGGTGGTGGCGGCTGGCACGGCGGCGGCTACCGCTGGGGCGGACCGCGCTTCTACGCCCCCGTCGCCTACGGTTATGGCGGCTGCTACGTGCGCCGGCTGGTCCCGACCCCCTGGGGACCCCGCTGGCGGCTGATCAACCGCTGCTACTGAGCCCGACAGCACATTTCCAAGGGTACCTATGCCCCCCAAGGTACCTTCCAAGCGAAGCCCCGGCGTTCCCCTGCGCCGGGGCTTCGTCTTTGGGCGGAAGCGGCCATTTCATACAATTTTTACTAGAATGCCTCCCGTTCCCCACGGTCAGCGAAACTATTTTGGGGGGCAACGACTTGGTACCGTGTCCTGACTTTGAGAACACGGAACCCTGCGATGGCTGGCCTTTTTGCCAATGACAGCGAACAGATCGACCGGCGCACCAGCCGCTCGATCTGCGATGCCGTGGGCGAACGGCTGCAACAGAGCCTCCGCCCCGAATCCCGGCTCCCGACCCATCTGGAATATCTCCTGAACGAGTTGAGGAAGCACGACCGGGATGGCGATGCGCACTGACTGAGGCGCACAGAAAAACGAGTTGCGTTCGACGCGCCTTGCGGTGACAAGGCCGCATGCTGTCCATCACCGACCTCTCCATCCGCCTCGCCGGACGCCTTCTCATTGACCAGAGTTCCGTGCAGATCACGCCGGGATCGCGTGTCGGCATGGTCGGACGGAACGGGACCGGCAAATCGACCCTCTTCAAGGTCATCCGCGGCGAGCTGGCGGCCGAGCACGGATCAGTGACCCTGCCGCCGCGCTGGCGTGTCGGCAGCCTCGCGCAGGAAGCCCCGAACGGCCCCGAAAGCCTGATCTCGGTGGTGCTCAAGGCCGACCTCGAGCGCGACGCATTGCTTCACGAAGCGGAGAGCGCGACCGACCCGCACCGCATCGCCGAGATCCAGACCCGGCTGGTCGACATCGACGCGCATTCGGCGCCCGCGCGCGCGGCGGCGATTCTCTCCGGCCTCGGCTTCTCCGCCACAGATCAGCTGCGCCCCTGCGCCGAGTTCTCCGGCGGCTGGCGCATGCGCGTCGCGCTGGCTGCGACGCTGTTCGCGGCACCCGATCTGCTGCTGCTCGACGAGCCCACCAACTATCTCGACCTCGAAGGCACGCTGTGGCTGGAGGATCATCTCGCGCATTATCCGCGCACGGTGATCGTGATCAGCCACGACCGCGACCTCCTGGAAAGCTCGGTCGACCAGATCCTGCACCTGGAGCGCGGCAAGCTCACGCTCTACAAGGGCAGCTATTCCTCCTTCGAGGAGCAGCGCGCCGCGCGCGAGCTGCTCGACGCCAAGGCGGTCAAGCGCCAGGAAGCCGAACGCGCCCGCCTGCAGGCCTTCGTCGACCGCTTCAAGGCCAAGGCCTCGAAGGCGCGCCAGGCGCAATCACGCGTGAAGATGCTGGAGCGGCTGAAGCCGATCACCGCGCTGGTCACCGAGGACGTGCGCGAGATCAGCTTTCCCGCGCCGGAGAAGATCCTGTCGCCGCCGATCATCGCCGTCGACAACGCCGCGGTCGGCTACGATCCGGCAACCCCGGTGCTCGGCCGTGTCACCTTACGCATCGACAATGACGACCGCATCGCGCTGCTGGGCGCCAACGGCAACGGCAAGTCGACACTTGTAAAACTGCTGGCCGGACGCCTCGCGCCCTTCTCCGGCAAGGTGACGCGCGCCGACAAGCTGTCGATCGCCTATTTCGCGCAACACCAGCTCGACGAGCTGAACGAGGACGCCTCGGCCTACGACCATGTTCGCAAGCTGATGGGCGAAGCGCCCGAAGCAAAGGTGCGGGCGCGCGCCGGCGCGATCGGCTTCTCCGGCAAGGCCGCCGACACCAGGGTCGGAAAACTGTCGGGTGGCGAAAAGGCGCGGCTCCTCTTGGGCCTTGCCACCTTCTTCGGTCCCAACATGATCATCCTGGACGAGCCGACCAACCATCTCGACATCGACAGCCGCGCCGCGCTTGCGGAGGCGATCAACGAATTCCCCGGCGCCGTCATCATGGTCTCGCACGACCGCTATCTGATCGAGGCCTGCGCCGAGCGGCTCTGGATCGTTGCCGACCGCACCGTCACCAATTACGACGGCGACCTCGACGAGTACCGCCGCCTGGTGCTGTCCACGCGCAACGCCGAAGCACCGCGCGAGCGCAGTGCGCCAAGCGAAAAACCTCAGCGCCAGCGGTCGGACAATCGCGGCTCGCTCAAGAAGCGCATCGCCGAAGCCGAGGCCGAGATCGCCCGCGTCACCGACATCATCGCCAAGATCGACACCGCACTCGCCCTGCCCGACATCTTTACCCGCGATCCCAAGCAGGCCGCGCAACTGTCGAAGGCCCGCGCCAATGCCGCCGACGCGCTGACGCGCGCGGAGGAGCAATGGCTGGAGGCGAGCACGGAGTTCGACGAGGCGGCGGGGTAGATTCAAAACCCCAAAAACAACCCCATGCACGATACGGGTATTAAGTTACCCGGCCACAAATAACTGAACAGTATGCTCAATCCGCATACTGCCCCGCCGCCTTGATAATGGGCGCCCAGCGATCGACCTCACTCGCCAGCATCGCGCCCAACGCCTCGGGCGTCGCCTTGTCCTGCGGGACCGGCTCGGTGTTGATGTCGTTGAACCGGGCGATCAGTGCGGGATCCTTCAGCGCGGCCTGCAGCGCCGCCGTCAGCTTCTGGACGACCGCGGGCGGCGTGCCCTTGGGGGCATAGAGGCCGTGCCAGACGCCGAGCTCGAAGCCCTTGAGGCCGGCCTCATCGGCGGTCGGCAGATCAGGCAGGCTCTTCAGCCGCTCCTTGGTGGTGACCGCATACGCCTTGACCTGCTTGGCCGTGATCGGGCCGGTCGTGTTGGTCGCCTGGTCGCAGGTGAGATCGATCTGCTTGCCGAGCAGATCGTTCATGATCGGACCATTGCCCTTGTACGGCACCGTCGTGAGCTGCTTCTGGATCGCCGTCATGAACAGCATGCCGCAGAGATGCGATGCCGCGCCCAGCCCGGCATTGGCGTAAGTCAGCTTGTCGCCCTGCTGCTGGGCGTAGGCGACGAGGTCCTTGAGCGTGTCGGCCGGGAAATCCGGACGCGCGATGATGGTCATCGGCGCATTGGTGACGAGCCCGATCGGCGCAAAGGCGGTCTTCGTGTCGTAGCTCAGATTGCGATACAGCGTGGCCGCGGTCGAGATGCCGACATGATGAACCAGCAGCGTGTAGCCATCCGGCTGGGCACGCGCAGCGCGGGTCGCGCCGATCGTGCCGCCGGCGCCGGTCGCGTTCTCGACGATGATCTGCTGCCCAAGCGATTTCGCCATGCTTGCCGCGGTCAGGCGCGCGATGGTGTCGGTCGGCCCGCCGGCGGCGTATGGCACCATAACGGTGATGGTTCTCGACGGATAGTCCTGGGCGACTGCCGCGCCAAGCGGCAAGAGCAGAGCCGATACGAGAGCAATGAACCGCATAGTTTCCTCCAGAATGTTGTTGACGCCATCAAAGCGGATTCCCGGCCGCGCGACCATCATGCTTTAGGTTGGTCAATTGTGGATCCACCACGACCGCGAGCGACGGCCAGATGCGACTTCAGCGCCATCTACACCTGTTGGGGGCAGCCTTAATTGCAGCATTTGGCGCGACCGCTGCGTCCGTCGTCCCATTTCTCATGCAGATCGAAGAGTCGATCAGCATTATGGTGGTCACGCAGGTCCTGAACCTGACCATGACGACGTTCATGGTCGCAACGGCCCACGCCATACTGTTAGGCCTTCCACTCTTTCTTCTCGTCCGCCGCAAGCGATCGCAGGTCGGAATTGCGGCCTGTGCGCTCGGAGGCATCGTCGTCGCGGCACTGCCATTCGGCGTCCTGGCTCTGATGTCCATGTTCAGCGTCCAGACCGCCTCGTCCAACGGCAAGCCGACCATCGTCAACGGCGTGCCCACCCTGCTCTTCTGGATCGAGTACATCCGCGCCGTGGGACTGACGGCTTTGTCGGGTCTTGTTGGCGGCCTCGCTTTCTGGGCCGCCATGTGGTCCGGGTCCCGCCGGCAATCGTGGACTGTCGTCTCTGCTGCCGCCCTCTTGACCTGCGGCGTCTTCATCCTGCCGGTCGTCGTAAGGGACAGAAGTTGCCACAACATCTTCAGAGACGGACGCACGTCGGTCTCGCCGCAAGTCTATGCAAATCTGAAGGTGCCTCCCGAAGACTGGAGAACCCTCGCGCAAACATTCGCTGACTTCGGACGCGCGCATGCACTGTCGATTCGCAGCGACGAACAGCTTCGAAACGGACGCAGCACATGGCGTTCGCTGGACCTCTGCAACGAGGCTGGCATCAGCATCAATTTGTATGACGAGCCGTGGCTCGCGCAGGTGCACTCGCCGCGTGCCGATGAAGGCATGAAGCTCAGCATCACCTCGCTCAAGCCGGACACGGACTGGAAGCCGCTCGCGCGTCATCTCCTCGGCGAGATCGAGAGAGCCTGGCCCCGGAAAACCACATTCCGGGGGCCGAGCGGTCAAATCCTGTCGTTCGATGATGCGATGAAAGGACGGCCCTAGCCGTCCCACATGGCGCCCTACGCCTGCTTCTTCTTCGGCTTCGGCTTGGTCGCCTTCGGCACGACCTGCGGCTCGGGATTGCCCTCGATCGAAGACAGGCGGCCGGACGTGAAGGTGTAGATGCCGGCACGCGGACCGGTGCTCCAGGTGACGACCGCGACACGGCGGCCGCCGGGATCACTGGAGAGGCTGACATTCGAGGGCGCGCCGATGCCGCGCACCACGTCGCATTCGGTATGGCCGAGTGCGACCGTTCCGCCCACCGGCGCTTGCGGCGTCGTCGATGCGTTGGCATCTGCCGGTCCGGGCGGCGGCGCCATCCCGGGACAGGCGCCGTCGGCGCTGACGAGATCCTCGGCCGCCACCGGCTTGTCCGGGGTCAACGGCGGCGATTCGATCGAGATGTTCTTGATGAAGAGTCGGCCCGGCCGCTGGAACCATTCGGCGTCTTTGGCCGACGCCAGCAGATCGGTCCCGCCCGAACAGCCCGCGACCAGCGGTGCTACGGCAGCCAACGCAATTACGAGCGAGCTGGGAAGCTTTTGATGTCGCACGATAAACTAAATTCCCCGCGTGAAGGACGACCCCTAAGCGTTTGTCCCAACATCACTTTGCGGCACGAAGGTGACAGAAGCCAGCATCGCCCGGAAAGTGTAAATTATCATTAATTGCGACCGACCGCTAATTCCGTCGTTGCCACCGCCCCCGCTCGTCGGCCTGCCAATAGGTGACATCAAATCCCCGCGCCTTGCAATCCGTCCACGCGCTTCGGGCCAGCGCCAGCGCATCCGGGTCGTCGCCGTTGAACAGCAGCACCATGCGCTCATAGCCCTGCGCGTCCGGCGGCAGTGCGGCGTTGTCGATCAGGAACCGCACGTTGGCGCTGTTGGGATTGCCCTCCTCGATCGCCAGCACGATCGGCTGATCGGCCGCGTCGTTCACCCGCCACGTCGCGTGCGGCAGGAAGGAATCGTCGCGATAGGTCCACAGGTGCGCGTCCAGCGCGTCGGCACGCTCCTCCGATGTCGACTGCACCACGACGCGCCAGCCGCGCTCGAGCGATTTCTCGAGAAGCGGCGGCAACACGTTCTCCACCGTCATGTTTTGCAGATGGTAGAACAGGACTTCAGTCATCTCGGCTCATGTGCGCTCGTAATGATCTGCGACGAGGCGATCGAGCAGCCGGACGCCATAGCCACTGCCCCAGCTCTGGTTGATGTCGGTCTTCGGCGCGCCCATGGCGGTGCCGGCGATATCGAGATGCGCCCAGGGCGTGCCGTCGACGAAACGCTGCAGGAACTGCGCCGCGGTGATCGAGCCGCCATGGCGTCCGCCGGTGTTCTTCATGTCGGCGAACTGGGAATCGATCAGCTTGTCGTATTCGGGGCCGAGCGGCATGCGCCAGACCTTCTCGCCGCTCTCGATACCGGCCGCCAGCAGGCGCTCGGCCAGCTCGTCATTGTTCGAGAACATGCCGGCATGATCGGTGCCGAGCGCGACAACGATGGCGCCGGTCAGGGTCGCCAGATCCACCATGAATTTCGGCTTGGCCTTCTTGGCGACGTACCACAGCACGTCGGCCAGCACGAGGCGGCCTTCGGCGTCGGTGTTGATGATCTCGATGGTCTGGCCCGACATCGAGGTGACGATATCTCCCGGCCGCTGCGCATTGCCGTCCGGCATGTTCTCGACGAGGCCGATGGCGCCGACCACGTTGGCCTTGGCCTTGCGGGCGGCGAGCGCGTGCATCAGGCCGACGACGCAGGCCGCTCCCCCCATGTCGCCCTTCATGTCTTCCATGCTGCCGGCCGGCTTGATCGAGATGCCGCCGGTGTCGAAGCAGACGCCCTTGCCGACGAAGGCGACCGGCGCCTCGCCCTTCTTGCCGCCCTCCCAGCGCATGATGACGGTGCGGCTCGGCCGTGCCGAGCCCTGGCCGACACCGAGCAGCGCGCCCATGCCGAGCTTGTCCATCGCCTTGACGTCGAGCACCTCGACCTTGACGCCGAGCTTGCGGAGCTGGCCGGCGCGGCGTGCGAATTCCTCGGGGAACAGCACGTTCGGCGGCTCGTTGACGAGGTCGCGCGCGATGATGACGCCGTCGACGACGTGGCCGGCCGAGGCAAAGGCCTTCTTCGCCGCCGCGGCATCGCCAACCGCCAGCGAGATGTCGGCGCGTGAACCGCCCTCCTCGCCGTCCTTCTTCTTGGTCTTGTAGCGGTCGAACTTGTAGGCGCGCAGGCGCAGGCCCGAAGCGATCTCGACCACCTGCTCGCTCGTCATGGCCCCATTGGGGAGTTCCGCCATGATGGTCATGGCCGCAGCTCCCGCGGTCAGCTTGCTCGCCGCCACGCCGCCGAATTTGAGGAAATCGTTCGCCTTCAGGCTCGCGGCCTTGCCGGCCCCGATCACGATCAGGCGAGTCGCCTTCACCCCCTCCGGCGCCAGGATGTCCAGCGCAGCCCCGCTTTTGCCCTTGAAGGCGGCGGCCGAGGCCGCGCGCTTCACGAGGTCGATGGCGCCGCCCAGCGCCTTGGCGGTCGCCGGACCGACCTTCAGGCTGTCGTCACAGAACACGACCAGAATGCCACGGGCGGCAGCAGACAACGGGACGAAGCCGACCTTGATGGCATCGGACATGGCTAACTCCTCAAAAACATGGGGCTTTCCGTCGTTCGGCGGACCCGGCCACGGGCCGGAGCTGAACGGCGATTCACTGGACTTTCCCTACTATGGGCCACCGGCCCGGCAGATGCCAAGCACCGCCCGTGGCCGCGAGGCCACAAGAGGGAAATATTAACCATATATTGATGGTGCCACGGGGCAGCCATTTTGTTGACGGATCAAAGGGATGGTAGTGAGAAAGTAAGCCGGCGGAAGAGGTGTTCGCCCGACCTTGGGGATCCCATATCGGGATTGGTTGGGCGCCAGAGTTTCCGACTGACATTGGGACTTGGTGGGATTCGTGCGGTAGCGCATGGGGTCAATCGATAGGTATATCTTCCGCACGACGCTGGCGTCGTTTGCGCTCGTCCTGGTCAGCCTCACCGGCGTGATCTGGATTACGCAGGCGTTGCGCGGCATCGACCTGATGACGAGCCAGGGTCAGACGATCCTGACCTTCCTCGGCATCACCAGCCTCGTCATTCCGGCGCTCGTCCTCATCATCTCGCCGATCGCGCTGATGATCGCGATCTCGCACACGCTGAACAAGCTCGCGACCGATTCCGAGATCATCGTGATGAATGCCGCCGGCTTCTCGCCGTTCCGGCTGTTCTATCCGTTCTTCTACGCCACCTGCGTGGTGGCGGCGCTGGTCGCCTTCATCGCGGCGTATCTGGCGCCCGACGGCATGCGGCGGATCAAGCAGTGGGACGCCGAGATCACCGCGGACGTGCTCACCAACATCCTCCAGCCCGGCCGCTTCGCGCAGCTGGACAAGAACCTGACCATCCGGATCCGCGAACGCCAGCCCGGCGGCATTCTCGCCGGCATCTTCATCGACGACCGCCGCGACCCCAACGAGCGCGTCTCGATCGTCGCCGAGCATGGCGAGGTCGTGAAGAACGAGACCGGATCGTTCCTGGTGCTGGAGACCGGCAATCTGCAACGCTTCGAGGCGGGCAAGCGCGATCCCGCGCTGGTGGCGTTCGGCCGCTACGGCTTCGACATGTCGAAATTCTCCGGCCAGGGCCGCGACGTCACGCTGGGAATTCGCGAGCGCTATCTCTGGGAGCTGTTCTCGCCGGCAGAGGACGATCCCGTCTACAAGCAGATCCCCGGACAGTTCCGCTCGGCCCTGCATGACAGCCTCTTGGCTCCGATCTATCCGTTCGCCTTCGCCGTGCTGACCTTCGCCTTCCTCGGCGCACCGCGCACCACGCGCCAGAGCCGCAACTTCTCGATCGGCGGCTCGGTGCTCGCCGTGTTCGGCCTGCGCATGGCCGGCTTTGCCTGTTCGGTGATGGCGGTGAAGTCGCCGGGCGCGGTGCTGGTCCAGTACGCGATGGTGTTCGGCGCCATCGGCATCGGGCTGTGGATGATCATCGGCGGCATCGTGGTCGAGCCGCCGCCCCGCCTCATGGAGGCCATCAACAGGTCCAACGCGCGCATTGCGCGGCTGTTCGGACGGCCGGCCACCGCATGAGCATGCTCACCAACACACTCGGGCGCTATTTCGCCGGCCGCTTCGTGGTCGCGGCGCTCGGCGTGTTCGCCAGCATCTTCCTGCTGCTGGTGCTGGTCGACTACATCGAGATGGTGCGCAAGACCTCGGGCCTTGCATCCGCCTCCGCGATCATGGTGGCCGAGACCTCGCTGTTCCGGGTCCCGCAACTGCTGGAGAAGCTGACGCCGTTCTGCATGCTGATCGGCGCCATGACCTGCTATCTCGCCCTCTCCCGCCGGCTCGAGCTCGTGGTGGCGCGCGCCGCCGGCATCTCCGCCTGGCAGTTCATCTCGCCGGCGCTCGGCAGCGCGCTGCTGATCGGGGTCATCGCCACCGTTGCCTACAATCCGATGTCGGCAAACCTGCGCGAACTCTCCAAGCGCATGGAGGCCGAGCTGTTCGGCTCGGCGCCCGGCGGCGGCATCCAGGATGCCTCCGGCTTCTGGCTCAATCAGGTGACCAGCGACGGCCAGACCATCATCAACGCGGCGCGCAGCGAGCAGCAGGGCATCCGGCTCACCGGGCTGACGTTGTTCCGCTTTGATACAGAGCAGCACTTCGTGGAGCGCGTCGAGGCGCGCGAGGCCGAACTCGAACCCGGCCAGTGGATCTTCAGAGGCGTCCGCCGCTACACGCTCAACGGTCCGCCGATGGAGCAGGCCGGCTTCTCGATTCCGACCACGCTGACAGAGGCGCAGGTCCGCAACAGCTTTTCCACACCCGAGACTGTGTCCTTTTGGCAACTACCGAGCTACATCCGCTCGTCCGAGAGCTCAGGCTTCGCGACAGCCGGATATCGACTCCAGTATCACAAGCTGTTGGCACAGCCGTTTTTGCTTGCCGCCATGGTGATGCTCGCGGCCTCCGTGTCGTTGCGCTTCTTCCGGATGGGCGGCGTGCAGAAGATGGTTTTGAGTGGCGTGGGCGCAGGCTTTCTGCTCTACGTTCTGTCGAAAGTGACTGAAGACTTGAGCAAGGCTGAGTTGATGCATCCGATCGCTGCGGCGTGGTTGCCCGTGGTGGTGGGCGGCCTCACCGGCTTTTTGGCCTTGTTGTATCAGGAGGACGGTTAGTG
>Ga0102590_1001161_pt1 | contig 42487 bp, 33 predicted proteins | sample AraplaMF_Col_mMF_FD_76859 | JGI IMG/M metagenome (GOLD analysis project Ga0102590, IMG submission 76859) | Arabidopsis root microbial communities from the University of North Carolina, USA - plate scrape MF_Col_mMF | ecosystem: Host-associated > Plants > Roots > Endosphere | place: USA... | reverse complement strand
TCAGGAAAATCAACACCAGTATTGCCATCCCCACTATCAGCTTCAACTTAAAACCGGCATTTTCCCAGGAAAGCTGCCAGTTTTTCTTTAATGTGTGCACACTCATCAGTGTCAGTATCTAACTTATGGAGCGTAATTTTAATATAAAAAAGTTATATAAACAAATTGTTAACTCTATTTATTTAGATAGCATACCCGGAATAAAAGCGTATATGGATTATACGTAGAAATCGATCAGGGCGCCGAAATAGGCTTCCTGCCAGCCCTGGATGATATCCTGGTAGGCTTCGTCAGGGATATTGGTATGTTTGAGCTCTGCGGAGGTGCCTTTTTTATCAGGGTGCAAAATGATGGTTACAATGGAGGGCGCTTCCTGCTCGCCAAAATACCATTCCTGTACGATCTTCCTGCCTTCCTCAAATTCGAGGTTTTGCCCCACGATGCTGCCTTCCCACAAAGAAAATTCCTCGCCGGGCGTAGTTGACATCTCTGCCGGTTCGCCGGACCATAACTGTATGGTAGCGGGATTGGTCAATGCCGCATATACTTCTTCCGGGGGAGCCGGGATAATAAAGTGTTTCTTATAATCCTTCATGATGCGGCAAAGGTATTCAATTTAACGGCATTATATCACCTGCAGGTGCGGCCGTATCTGTACGCTGATCACATCGCAGCGGGCCGGCTGGGAAATGGTATACAGCACGCAGGCGGCAATATCTTCCGCTTTGAGCATTTCCTGTTTTTCTTCTTTCTCACGTTGTTTATCGGGCGGCGTGCTGACCTGCATGTCAGTGCCTACGGCTCCGGGCTCTATCAGTGTAACTTTGATACCCAGCTCGTTCACCTCTTTGCGCAATGCTGCTGAGAAACCCTGGATGCCTGCCTTGGTGGCTACATACACGGAGCTGTCCTTTTCTCTTACATCTGCGCTCATGGAGCCGATGTTCACGATATGACCACCACCGGCCTCCTTCATACGCTGTACGGCCTCATGTGCGCAGGCCATATAGCCAAGGAGGTTGGTATTCACGATGTATTGCCAGTCGTCATAACTGCCTTCCAGTATACTGTTATAAGCCAGGGCTGCATTATTGACGAGTATGTCCAGCCCTCCAAGCTGACGATCGACTGCTGCAAATACCTGTTCAATACCTTCCTTGCTGGAGCTGTCTGCAATCAGGCCGTGGATCTCTCCTTCCGCATTTTCCTCCCTGCAGGATTGCAGGGTATCATCCAGCTCCTGTTCATGCCGTCCGAATATCAGGACCCTTGCGCCGGAAGCAGCTAATAAGAGTGCAGTAGCGCGGCCAATGCCTGTAGTGCCCCCTGTAATAAGCACTGCTTTTCCGCTTATGTCCATCGGCTGATAAGCCGGATTTTCAGCAATTCTGTAAGATGTCTTCATGTCTGTTATTTTAAATCGTCTATAATGGATTGTTTTTTCTGTGTGTCCTTTCTGCTGATTTCTTTTGTGCGACGGGCTCAAATGCACATATATTCCAGCTAACAGTTCGAGGAACTGCCTGGCCATCCTGAGCTCATCTGTACAAAAGCTGTTCTTATTGCAACACGGCAACAGTTAGGCCAGCTGACGATAACCCAGCATGCATCGCCGGTGTTGTATGCATCAAACCAAAGCCCGTTACTTCCAGACCAGCTGTTTGCTATACAAAATGCACACTACGTGCATGTAAGCAGTAGAGACTTCTCTACACAACAGCCACATCTTCGCCTCAAACATTGCTCTGTGCTGCTCCACGCCTATGGCATGGATCGCTTTTTGATCATCACCTGTATTATTTTATTGCCCATCAAAAACCATTTTTTATGTTCTATCACGTGAAAGAGTTACAGTTCAATGCGCGGGTTTCAAAACCCGATCCTGCATTTGCTTCGTTGTTGCTGGAACAGTTTGGCGGCGCAAATGGCGAGCTCGCCGCTGCTATGCGTTATTTCACACAGGCATTCGGCGCAAGGCATCCATTTCCCGACAAGTACGACATGCTGATGGATATAGCGACAGAAGAATTCAGTCACCTGGAGATCGTTGGCGCCACTATTCAGATGTTGTTGCAAGGCATTAACGGCGACCTGAAGAATGCAGCAGAAAATTCCGAGATCATGCAGCTGCTGAATGGTAAAGCATCAAAAGACGCTTTTATTCACCAGGCTATGATCGCCCCTCAAATCCTGACCTCTTCCGGAGGAGGCCCGGCCATCACCAACAGCCAGGGCGTTCCCTGGACTGCAGCCTACATCAATGGCGATTGCAACGGCGATCTGACAGTGGATCTGCGCTCTGATATCGCCGCAGAATCCAGGGCTAAGATCACTTATGAATACCTGCTGCAATTCACCGACGACCCGGATGTAAAAGAAACACTGAATTTCCTGATGACGCGCGAAGTGGCGCATTTCCAGATGTTCCAGGCTGCGCTGGACAGCATCCAGCCTAACTTCCCTCCCGGTGTGCTGCAAAGCGATCCGCGTTACAGTAACCTGTACTTCAACATGTCTAATGGTTCCGCCATCCGTGGACCATGGAATGAAGGAGAAAGCAGCATGTTTGGTGAGACCTGGCAATACATTGAAGATCCTGTTAAACACGTGTTGGAAACGAACGGACTGATGAACCAGGATCCACAGGGTACAGAAAGAACCCTGGAGGGTGTAGCGGAGCTGGATCAACAGCTGAGTGAAGAAAGAAGCAATGAGATCAATATGGCCGTGCCTATTGGCGAGCAGCACTGGAGCATGTCTGCCACAGAGCACGCAGATGATACAAAAAGAACCCATGCAAGAAGCAGCAGAAAAACAAAAGGTAAGTAAAAAGCAACCCGCACAACAGCAAAGCGGGCAACTGGAAGTAGTGTACTACACAGACCCGCTTTGCTGTTGGAGCTGGGCCTTTGAGCCTGCCTGGCAACAGTTGTTGCAGGATTACCAGGGCCGTATTTCATGGAGATACTGTATGGGAGGATTACTGGCTGAGTGGCGCTCCTACCACGATACGATGAATGCTGTCAGCAAGCCTGTGCAGATGGGGCCTGTGTGGATGCAGGCAAGCCAGGTGTCCGGGCAGCCCATGAATGACCGTATCTGGTTCCTTGATCCACCGGCTTCTTCTTACCCCGCCTGCCTGGCGGTTAAATGTGCGGGCATACAATCTGAACAGGCCGCACACTTATACCTGTATGCATTGAGATCTGCGATCATGAAGGACGGAAAGAACATTGCAAAAAAAGCAGTGCTGCTGGAAACCGCCACCATATTAAGCGGCGAACATCCGGGCATCTTAGACATACAACGGTTTGAAGCGGACCTTGGCAGCGAAGCCGCCATGCAGCTCTTAAAACAGGACCTGCAGGAAGTGAGCTACCGCAATATCAACCGTCTTCCCACCCTGGCGGTAAAGCAGGGAGACCACCGTGTTGTGATCACGGGTTATCGCCCTTATGAGGCCTTGCAGCAGGTGATTAAGCAAATGTAAAAGTTTGAAGGTTTGAGGGTTTAAAAGTTTGAAGGTGCACTTGTGATGAATGCAGACCTTCAAACGTTTAAACACTCAAACCTTCCAATTTAAACAACGTTATTGCAAGCTTTCCAGTTAGTAGCTAACGGCTTTGGCAGCATTGATCTGCCCGTTACCGAAGTAGGTATCCCTGCCGGGCGCCCCCAGGTCTGTAGAACTTCTTCTTAAGATCAGCTCTACCAGCAGCGGATTGGCCAGGCGTTTATATTTCCCATAGATCAGGGCCGCAGCGGCACTGGCGTGCGGGGCAGCCATACTGGTACCTACGGACCATACATAGAAGAAGGATCCGGAGAACTCGTCCCAGCCCCCAATGTTGAACACAAAATCAAACACATATTCGGGGCGTACGATGCCTCCTACGTTTACGATCGTGGTGTTCAGCGGGATGCTGTAGTTGCCGCCCGGAGCGCCGTAAGAAACGAAGTTCTTACCATGGTTGCTGAAGGTGTAGGAAGGCACATACAAGGTAGTGTCCTGGTTAATGCCCCAGCCCAGCGGACCATTGGAAGCAATACATAATACACCGAGGCAGGCAGCCGGGTAAGTGATGAAACGTTTTTCGTGATCGTAGTCGTATGCATCATTACCTGCGGCCGCAATAACAGTTACACCATTGATGGTAGCCCAAAGGGTGGCCCTGTTCAATGCGATAACGAGGTCTCTTATATCGCGGTTATACTCCACGGTGTAATCGTCGGAAGGATCATCAGGGGTACCGTTATCGTCTACGAAGGTTTTGCGGGGCAGTTCTCCACCAAGGCTCATGTTAATTACATTGGCCCTGTGGCTCACTGCATAGAAGATACCGTCAATGATACCGCTCCAGGGACCGGTACCGGCATCTGACAATACTTTCACCAGTAACAATTTGGTTTGGGGTGCAACGCCTACTACGCCAAACGCATCGTCCAGCGCAGCAATGGTACCGGCGACGTGGGTGCCGTGGCTGAAGCCTTCGAGGCCGTGATACTGTACTTCTTCACCTTCAATAAAGCTATGAGAGCCGATAATATTGGCGGAGATCTCAGGATCGTTGAGCAGGAAGCCGCCGTCTAATACCGCTACCGTAGCGCCGTTGCCCTTATAACCTTTTGCCCAGGCTTCGGGGGCTTTCACGGAGCGCAGGTCCCACTGCAGGAAAGAAAGCGGGTTACCGGGAATCGGAACAGCTTTGGTCGTGTTTGGCTTGGCCGGATTTGCAGCCGCACCTGCTTTATAGTATTCGCCTGATTTGTAGATCTTTTCAGGCAGGCGCCAGTTCATTACAAGATCTACTGCAACAGACTGAACACCTTCGATCTTCCTGGCTTTTTCGGGGAACGAGGGGTCTGGAGTTTGCACGCTGATCAGCCCTAATTGCTGATTGGTGCTCTTTAATACAAATTTTCTGGCGCCTATTGCCTTCAGGCCTTCTTCAATGCCTGAGAGCTGAACGCCTTCTTTTGCGATGACGATAAAACCGCGGTCTTGTTGTTTGGCGTCTTTTTTCAATGAACCATTGATTACGTTCAGGTCTTTCTTACAAGAGGCTGCGAAGATCAGCAACACGACGGGTAAGAGGGGCAATAGTGGATTTTTTCTCATAAAGACTCTTTTTAATGATTAAAGAAGATCGAAAACTGGGAAATTAACAGAATGCTTGCTATACGTTGATTGATAAAACCTTTCTGACAGATACCTATAGGGTCATTGAATGTACTTATTTTATTTGAAATAATCAAAGGAATCGCAGGGGCTCATAAAAAAGTTAATACGCGCATGCCAGGAGCAGCGCGTATTACAGCGGTTAACAAGTTTGTTTATGCCATTTGCGCAAGGCCCTGGCCCATGGACCAATTCTCTGCTGCTACTTCTGTGAGCACGATGAATACATCGTTCACCGAGATGAGGGTACGCGCCGCGATCCTGTCTGCTATAGCGCGATAGAGTGCTTTCTTCATTTCAACCGTACGACCATACCTGGCGGTGATCTCGATATACACAATACTACTTGAATGAGGGACGTTGAAGTAGCTTTCCGGGTATAGCAGGTCTGCTGCGCGGATCTCATGGATCACCTGGAAATAGTCATCCAGTGGAACGTTGAAATGTTCCATCAGGCTTTCGTGCACTGCCAGGGAGATGTCTTTCTTTGTGCTGTCGGTCAGATGCTGGGCGAGATTGATCTTTACAAAAGGCATTGATACTAATTTTTATTGTTATTGTGATGTTGTCAACGCAAAATTATCCCAAATCAATACATTTGCAATATTGAAACATCTCATCTGATACTTTAACAAAACTAAACCATGACAAGTGACCTGATGGACCTGGATCTGCTACGCACCTTTGTGCTGGCCGTGGATATGGACAGTTTTGCCAAGGCGGCGGACCGGGTAGCGCGCTCGCAGTCGGCAGTGAGCCTGCAGATGCAGCGGCTGGAAGAAATGACGGGCCGGCCCTTATTCCTGAAACAGGGCCGTGGATGGCAGCTGACCCCTACGGGGGAACTCCTGCTGGGTTACGCAAGGCAATTGCTGGAGATCAATGACCGGGCGGTGCAAGCCTTGCATGATACCCGGCTGGAGGGACAGGTAAGCCTCGGTTTGCCGGCCGACTTCGCGGAGAGCGAGCTGCCGGTGATACTGGCCCGCTTTGCAGCCGTGTACCCGGATGTACAGATCACGATCGTGATAGACCGGCAGGCGGTGCTGCAACAGCAATTGCAAAGCGGCAAGCTGGATGTGATCGTCATCATGGGCCCACAGCTGCCCCCCGAAGCTATTCCCATCGGGAAACTACCCTTACGCTGGATTGGAGGGCATACACCGCTGGTACACCAGCAACAGCCGCTCCCCCTCCTGCTGTTTGAAGCGCCCTGTGTTGTACGTCAGGCTGGCCTGGAAGCCCTGGAACAGGTACAGCGGCCCTGGCGGGTGGTACTGACCAGTCCGAGCCTCTCTGGCCTCTGGGCTGCCGCCCAGGCAGGATTGGGTATTACCCTCCGCACGGAAATAGGCGTACCGGCGGGTTGCAGGATCTTAGCCGCCAGCAGCGGCCTGCCTGCCCTGCCGGTGTTTCACCTGTTCCTGCTGCAGCGGAAGCAGGCCCTCTCTCCTGCCCTTACCCGCCTGACAGATATTTTGGTGAACACGATAAAAGAACAGATCAATAATCTGCGGAAAAAATAAAAAAACCGGTTTCTTTGCAATTGACATGTCACTATCTATTACATCATTGAATTCGGGGAGCAACGGTAATTGTTATTACATCGGGAATGACAAAGAAGCGGTGCTGGTTGATGCAGGGATCTCCTGCAGGGAGACAGAAAAACGGATGAGACGCCTGGGGCTGTCCATGCTCCGTGTAAAAGCTATTTTTGTTTCCCACGAGCATACGGATCACATCAAAGGGATCCCGGTTATTGCGAAAAAATATAAGCTGCCGGTATATATCACGGATGCTACCTTACGCAGCGGCGGTTTGCCGCTGCATGCAGAACAGGTAGTGCCTTTCAAAGCTTATGAGCCGGTACAGATCGGTGGCCTGAGTGTGACAGCTTTTCCCAAATTTCATGATGCTTCTGAACCGCATAGTTTTATTGTCGGCAACGGACAGGTGAATATTGGCGTGTTCACGGATATTGGCGCACCCTGTGAGCATGTGATCCAGCATTTCCAGCTGTGCCATGCCGCTTTCCTGGAAACAAATTATGATGAGCAGCTGCTGGAGAACGGGCGGTATCCCTGGTATCTGAAAAACAGGATCCGTGGTGGTATGGGGCATTTGTCCAACAGGCAGGCATTGGAGCTGTTTAAAGCATATCGTCCACCGTTTATGAGCCATTTGTTGCTGTCACATTTGTCTGCAGAGAACAATCATCCGGATCTTGTGCAGGCACTTTTTACGGAGCATGCCGCAGGCGTAGAGGTGGTGATAGCGGGCAGGACGGCGGAAACGGCAGTGTATGTGATAGGAGGAAGCGTGGTGACTCCGCTGACTTTGTTTTAATTTTTTCAATATTATTTGGAAGAAAAAAATTAATTCCTATCTTTGCACTCCCGAAAACGAAAAACGGGATTGATTCCGTAGCTCAGTTGGTAGAGCAATACACTTTTAATGTATGGGTCCTGGGTTCGAGTCCCAGCGGGATCACCTGATGGGACAAATCTTCAAATGAAAGGTTTGTCCCATTTTCTTTTTGGCGAAAAGCCTCGTCTATGGCGAACATCATACGCACAGCTTCGTTAACTCTTGTGGTTCGATAATGTTCTCCATCAAAAATCAGCTTTTCCGGAAAAATCGAACCGATGATTTTTCGCTTTTGTTCTATTGTGAATGGATTATATCTATTCGAATTCATTGATATTTCTTACCCTTACATCTGGCATAGTTTTGAAAATGTCTTGCATATACTTTTTATGATTGGCCCCGGCGATAACGACCACTTTTTTCTCCCCTGCCTTTCTCGCTCTGTTCACAACGTTATCACACATTCCCTTATTTCTCATTATCCACCAATGTATTTTCGAAAGCATTTCTTCTTTAGGGAAGTTATTCATATCATACATCTCCGGCAAATAAAAATCCCCTGAGGCAGAAATGGCAGATGCCTCCTCTGTGTTTAACCATTCTGTTACGTTTGTCGAAGATTTTTCTACACTCTCATACTTTTCATACCCCTTATTGATCTTATCCAAATTAGATTTCAATTCTTTTCTAAAAGATGTAGTGGTGTCTTTTTTAAATACATTGAATTTTGCATCGAATGCTGCCCAGGATGCTTGCCAATTCAAATCGTAATCCTGGCAATCCATAGGAAGCAATTCCTGAATTCCTATTTCCTGCATCATTGGAAACGCGATTAGCGCATATTCAGAAGTTTTTAGTCTTTTCATGCTCCGCCCTGTTGTATCCAATTGGGGGCTAAGTAATTTATTGACATAGTTTTCAAGTTCAGCATTAGGTATTTGCTGGAGATTATTGAAAACCTGCCAAAATTGATAATGGCCATTTGCAACGTCCTGATTAAGATAATAAGCATGGGCCAAATCAGTTTTTATCCGATAGTTTTGGGGTTCTGATAGCGATAGTTTTTTTAAACTGTCAATTCTCTCAGGGAGCAACGCTACTGGTATACTTCGATTGTTCATTAGCATTTCTAGCCGCTTGATATTGGGCTGTTTACACCAATAATCCATCACAAGACGCTCATCTTCCTTACTCAAGAACTCGCCAAAAAAAGCATCAGGTTGAAATTTTTTGATTTTATTATGAATGCCGGAAAAATCCTGTCCGGGGTATTTGCTGTAGTTATGCGAAACACCTATCACTATAATATCCACTTGTTGCGCACAGGTGTTGATCGAGATGAAGAAAATAAAAAAAAAGAAATACTTCATATTTTGCCTTTGCTGTTTAATTAAAGGTTTGTCAGTTCCACGTATTACCACCAACGGTGACAGCTTGCCGATATGCTGCTATCCATACGCCATATTTGAGCAGTGTCCAAAGGAGGCCGCAATAGCAGCCTCCTTTCTATGTTGATAATTTTCTGCTGCTAATGCTTAATTACATGGTAAGCCTCAAAAACAGGTTTACACAGTTGCCTGTTGTTGTGAAGGGATTGACCTCTGTCCGAATGGCGCTTGATCCGACGGATATAATAAACGTGGGCCTTTCAAACACAAAGGGCAGGAATCTCAGGAACTCCAGTTTTTCAAAACCAGTTGAGAAGATGTCCGGATGATTGGTGGCATAAGTCACTCCCGCGATCCTTTTGTCGATATAAGAAGGGTCAGGATAAGTGATATTCTCCGCTATAGCATCACAAACAATACTGCAAAAACGATCGAATTTGGCGCTTGCAGCAGCATAAGCAGCATCGCTGCTTGAAGTTGTCAGCCCGAAGAACGCCAGGTACCGTCTGTTATCATCGTCTTCCGTGGGCAAAGGAGGCGCCAGTGTAAGAACCACCTTGGGAGCAGGAGGAACCAGCCTTGGGCCACCGCCTCCGCCGCTCGAACCTCTATATTCAGCCAGGCAGGTGTTCAGGGTAATGGCTGCGTCTCCGGGAATGTAGTCGTCGGGCGGGTTTTCGAGCGTACCGAAATAAGTAGCATAGCAGGCCATTGCACCGTCATAGCCGGTGGTGTCTGTGTCAGCCGTTGCCAGGGCATCGGAAACAGATAATTTTTCCAGTGGTACAGATGGATCCTGTGTGGCTACATCACTACTTTTTGAACAGGAAACAAATAGGGTTGCCAGCAATGCCAGCCGGGTTAAGAGAGGGCTTTTTCTCATTTTAGTTGGTTTAAGGTTAAGGGTACGGTAATAAATGTACGAAAATTTGCCAACTATCACCCTCCGGGATTGATCGTATATATCAGCCTTGGGTCGGGTTGTGCCTGGTATTCAGAAACATTTCGTAAGTTTAATATAAGAACTGATTGTCGATATCTTCTTTACCAGGGTATTTCTCCTGTTGCAGGATTATTCTCCTCACTAAAAAATTTCCCTGTTGGTCCATCATTGTCAATCAACGCATATTTTACTACCCGTTTTCCTGCATCTTCAACAGTTCCGGTCCCACGATGTCCGTTGAAATCTGTTTTTGTAAATCCCGGGCAAACGGCATTTATTCTGAAGTTGGTATTTTTAAGTTCGTAAGCCAAAACAACAGTATACATATTCAGGGCTGATTTTGAAGAAAGATATACAGCGCCTTTGTAGTCGTAATATTTATAGTTTGGATCGCTGTGTAGCGTAATTGAACCTTGACTCGAACTTACATTTACAATACGAGGTGCTGACGATTTTTTCAATAAATCAATAAATGCCTGTGTAACCCGCACCACGCCGTAAACATTTACATCATAAGCTGCTTTAAACTGGTCGATAGTTGCGTCAAGTGCCGTTTGAGGGTAACCTCCATAAATGCCCGCATTATTAATAAGTATGTCCAGGACTTTTGTTTTTTTACCTATTTCTTTACGGGCTTTAGTTACTGATTCGTCATCTGTAATGTCAAGCTGAATAGCTTCTACGTTGTTTAATCCTTTCGCTTTTAATTTATCTACGGCTTCAACCCCATGTTCTACATTACGACTGCCGAGGTAAACATAAATTCCTTTTTGAGCCAGTTGCTGTGCAACTTCAAAACCAATGCTTTTGTTAGCTCCTGTTACTAATGCAAATTTCATTTCCTGTATGAATTTTATGAAGCAAAAGTAGGGGGCTGAAAAATGGCGGAAATGGACAATTCATTTTATTTCCCCGACAAATCCTGCCTGGGCAAAAATTCACTTGCACTTTTTCCTGTACTTTTTTTGAAGAGCCGGGAGAAGTAGTCAGGGTCATTAAAGCCCAATTCATAGGCTAATTCTTTGACGGAAATATTAGAATAGCGCAATTTTCTCTGGGCTTCCGCTATCAAACGGTTAATAAAATAATCTTTTGGCGATGTGCCGGCATATTCTTTTACAATCCGATACAGGCTGTTTGTAGTTAGCGCTAATTTTTCTGCAATTGCGTTGATGGAAGGTTGCTCTGTAAGGTGCGTTTCCACGACTAATTTGAACTCGATAAACTTTGAAAGGTTGGTGTTTAAGATATTGGCGGGCTCTCTGTTTTTGAAGTACGCACTGTTTAGTTCTGACAGCAACGTGTTCAAATAAGCTAGTATTATTTCGGTGTCAGTCTCATCTTTATCCAGGTAAAGCATTTGATTTATAATTCCGAAAACCTTTACTACTCTTTCTTTTGCAGCATTGTCGAGCACTATGGTTTGTGCATTTAGGGGGTTGACCAAAAAGGGATATTGTTGCGGCATCAATGCCAATGTATTTTCATCAAACAGCAGCTTGAAATATTTAAGATCGTCTGTTTTAGCGGGTGGCGTAAGAAATTGATTTGGCATTGCAAAAAGCAGGTGCCCATCAGTAAGCGTAAAGTCTTGTGAGTCTATATTGTAGGTAATTGAACCGCTTTCAATCAATACAACAAAATAAGAAGACAACTTGCGCGGTTGCAGCTGTTCTTTTTGAATATCAACCGGAAGATAAGGATTGTCGTTTGAGCGAATCTTTATTCCCAGCTCATTATGCTGTAAGTCCTCATTTTTCCCTTTTTGTTCCTGCATATTATTTCATTAGAAGTACGGCCGTTCAAATATTATAATTGGTTACTATTTCAGCTAATTTACGTAAATCCGACAATAATCAAGGGACCGCGGTGCGGCAGCCCGCCTGACTGGACCCCTCAGTATTTTGAAATTGGCCTATCAAGCCGGCCAGGTTGAGCGCTAATTTTACACCATATTAATAATATCAACTCACTGCTTAAATATTAAAATTATGTTGAAAAATAAAAAAGGAGGTGCGGTATGAAAGCAATAGTAGTGACAGACCAGGCTGCAGGAAAGGCAGGAATGCAGTTTGTAGAACGACCCGAGCCACAAGCAGCGATAAATGACGTTATCGTTGAGGTGCATGCATCGGCAATCACAGGAGATGAGCTGTCGTGGCCCTCGACCTGGACCGATCGCGCCGGTAGAGACAGGACGCCGTCGATCCCCGGTCACGAGCTGGCTGGCATTGTCACTGCCGTTGGCTATGGAACGACAGGCCTATCTGTAGGCCAGCGCGTATTCGGCCTCACGGACTGGTACCGCGACGGCACGCTGGCAGAGTATGTAGCCGTTGAGGCACGAAACCTTGCGCCATTGCCAGCCGATGTTGACTTCACAGATGGCGCAGCCCTTGTGATGCCTGGTCTGACTGCCTGGCAGGGGCTGTTCGATCATGGCCGCCTTCGCGCAGGACAGACAGTGCTTGTACACGGTGCGGCTGGCGTGGTGGGTTCAATGGCGACCCAACTCGCACGTGCAGCCGGTGCTTATGTCATAGGTACAGGCCGCGCGGACGGTCGGCAGACGGCGCTCGATTTCGGCGCACATGAGTACCTTGATCTTGAAAACGAAAGGTTGCAAGACGCCGCCGGAGTCGATCTGGTGTTCGATATCTTCAGTGGCGATATTGCCAATCAGTCCGCAGGCCTGATCAGGCCTGGAGGAACGCTGGTGACCATCGCAGGTCCGATCGAAGCCCGGCCTGCTAACGGATCAGCAATCGACTTTGTTGTTATTGCGGATCCAATCCAATTGAATGAGATCGTACAGCGGCTGCGCGAGGGACGCCTGCGGACGTACATCGGCAATATATCTTCTCTCAATGACGCCGTTGCGACCTTCAATTCGACCAACCGCGTCAGCGGAAAGACGATCATCCACGTTCGCCCTTAAAAGTCCATTGTCCGGTGGTGGACAAAAAATGTCCATTTGCGGACAATTACAATCTTATTATTGAGCATAAACAGGCCGTTTCCCAATAGAAACGGCCTGTTTAATGAGTTGGCACCTGGTTTGTACGACAAAATGGAAACTAATAATATGAGCGTATGCGGCGGACATATCTGGGTGAATTTGAAGAAGTGGTTTTATTGATGGTTGCCATTCTGGATGGAGAAGGCTACGGTGTGACGATCAGCGAAGCGCTGGAAGCACATACGGGACGTATCGTTACGTTCGGCACGGTGCATAACACGCTGATCCGTCTGGAAGAGAAGGGGTTTGTGAGCTCCGAACTGGGCGGAGCCACGGCCGAACGCGGAGGACGACGTAAGCGGCTGTTCCGGATTACGGCGATGGGAAGTCGCGCGCTTCTGGAAATTCAGCAGCTCCGGCAAAACCTCTGGCAACTATTACCGCCTGACACCCTTCGACTTGGTGGCATATGAAAACGTCTGTCCGACCTCCCCGCTGGGCCCAATGGCTACTCATCCGACTGCATCCCGATAATACATTGGAGGAGGTAGAAGGTGATTTAGATGAGCTATATACGTACTGGTATAAGCGTTCGGGCAAAACCCAGGCCACGCTACGTTACGTTCTGAACGTAGCGTCGGTACTGCCCCCGTTTGTACGCAGAAGAAAAACGAATAAACAATATTATCAACAACCGGAGCGCCGGACCACTTCTACCATCATGATTCGGAATTATCTGAAAATCGCGTTTCGAAATCTGAAACGACAAAAAGTTTCAACCAGCATTAACATTGTTGGTTTAGCCATCGGATTAGCTACCTGCATACTGATCATGCTTTATGTGCAGGATGAGTTATCCTATGATCGTTATAATGAGAAAGCAGATCGGATTTTCCGGGTCGGACTCAAATTGCGGCTCAATGGTGAGGACGTTGGAGGACCCGTATTAGGTCCAAATGTTGCCCGGGACTTACAACAGCAATTTCCGGAAGTATTAAAAACAACGCGTATCCGGAAGGAAAGTGAGTTTGTTAACTACGGAACAGCCTCATTTAAAGAAGATAACCTGCTGCGTGCCGACTCAACTTTTTTTGAAGTGTTCACCATCCCCTTCCTGAAAGGAGATCCGAAGCGGGCGCTGACTGAACCAAATACATTGGTATTAACCGAGACAACTGCCCGGAAATACTTCGGCAACCAGGACCCGATCGGGAAAGTCTTATTATTCGGCAGTGAAAAGACGCCTCATCGAATTACAGGCGTGGTCAGGAATGTACCTATGAACTCCCATTTCGGGTTTGATATGCTGGCTTCATTACCCGCTTATGATGAGCAGCATATCGGATGGGTATTTAGCATGAACTATTACACATACGTGGTGTTGCCCGGGAAATACGATTACAGAAAGTTGGAGGCTAAAATTTCCCAGCTCGCTGAAAAAGAGATTGGAGGTGAAATACAGCAGTTTCTGCAGCTCAGTACGAAACAGTTTCGTGAGAAAGGCGATGATTTCGGGATTTTTCTCCAGCCACTCACCGATATTCATTTGCATTCCCCCTTTGGTGGGGGTGATTTAAGCCCGGGAGGAAATATTCTGTACGTATATGTACTTTCCGCCATTGCTGCTTTTATGTTGCTGATAGCCTGTGTGAACTTTATGAATCTATCGACGGCCACAGCAGCCCGGCGTTCGCGTGAGGTAGGTGTACGTAAAGTGCTCGGGTCGGTAAAAAGTCAATTACAACAACAGTTTCTGATTGAATCGGTTCTCTTGGCGATTGCGGCGCTGATGGTTGGAGTGCTGGTTGTAGGCCTGGCTTTGCCCTTCTTTAATCAGCTTACAGGCAAGACCCTTACCTTGAGTTTGCTGGCCAACGGATTTGTAGCCGCCGGCTTAGTGGCGGGTACTGTGTTGGTGGGCCTGTTAGCAGGGAGTTATCCGGCTTTTTACCTGTCTTCGTTTAAGCCTGTTTTGGTGTTGAAAGGGCGGGTTACAGCCAGACGCGGAAGCTTCAACCTGCGAAGTGGTTTGGTGGTGTTTCAGTTTTTTATCACCATTTCGATGATCATTGCCACTGTTACCGCAGACCGGCAACTACGTTACATGCAAGCACAGAAAATCGGTTTTAACCGCGAGCAGGTGTTGGTTATTCATGATACATACATGCTTCAAAATAACGAAGCTGTATTTCGCAACAACATCATTCAATCTCCGCAAGTCATTACAGGGAGTATTTCGGGGCAGGTACCTGTTGGGAATTCCGCCGTCGATAACACCGCTGTAATGTCCAGGGAGAACCCTGCTAAAGGTGTAATGAGCCGATTCTACAAAGTTGATTACGAGTATATTCCTACATTAGGGATGCGTGTGGTGCAGGGACGTAATTTTTCAAAAAATTTCCCTACCGATTCCTTTGCTGTTATTCTGAATGAAACGGCTGTACGGGCCTTAGGCTGGCAGCAACACCCGATTGGAAGAGAGCTGATTGGTCACGTTGATGATAACGGTGTAAAAACATATTACCGGGTGATTGGTGTTGTAAGCGACTTTCATTTCGAGTCCCTGCGGCAGAAAATCGGGCCTTTAGTCATGTTTCTGGGTGGAAATTCAGGCAACATCCTGGTCAAAACCCGTACGGATAAACTCCCGCAGCTGCTTGCTTCAATGAAACAGCAGTGGGAGTCATTTTCGCCTGCAGCCCCTTTTTCCTATTCGTTTTTAGATGATCGGTTTGAGCATGTTTATCTCAGCGAACAAAAAACAGAACAGGTATTAACCCTCTTCTCAAGCCTGACTATCTTCATTGCCTGTTTAGGATTATTCGGATTGGCTACCTACACCGCCGAACAGCGCACAAAAGAGATTGGCATTCGGAAAGTGCTGGGCGCATCCGTCGGCAGTGTCGTGGCCTTGCTTTCCAAAGACTTTCTCAAACTCATTCTGATAGCGCTGATACTGGCCTCCCCTATTGCCGGATGGGGCATGAATCAATGGCTGAAAGAATTTGCCTATAAGATCACAATTGACTGGTGGATCTTTGCGCTGGCGGGATCACTAGCGGTCGGGATTGCCTTGCTGACTGTGAGCTTTCAGAGTATCAAAGCCGCGCTGACGGATCCTATAAAAAGCTTACGCAGTGAATAACATAAACACTGGACAAGATAATTTCATATCCGCCATTGTGTGAAAACGTGGGAATGGATGTGAAAGTTACATTTAAAAGTCCACAGGCAAGCCTGTGGACTTTCATTTATAGTTTACCCGATAGCTTTTTACTAACAACCGCTCACTATAATTCCTGCCGATAGGAGACCTTATCCACGATCAGCCATTTCCCGTCTAACTTTACCAGGTTAAACCGGTCAATGAACCGAAAAGTAGCAAAAGTCAATTGCACGTGAGCAGATGCAGTATCTCCATCCCAGGTATATGAAAGGAGCTCTGGTTGGCATTCCTGTACTGTTGCCTGGGCAACCAGGTCCAGATATTGTGGCAGTGTCCACTGCACCAACTTTCCTTCTATGATGGTCCTGATGTTCGCATCGGGGTGAAAAGCGCGCCGGATCCTTTCGATGTCCAGTACCGGTCGCCCCTGAAGATAATCGTTAAGCGTAAGCAGAATCAAATGCTTTTCCTCTTCTACGCCAACTTTGCTTGCTACAGTTTCCATGTTTTTTTTTTACAAAAGTATTTGATTTTTCTTCAAAGCTCCAAATGTGCATCAGGTACTACTTTTTGATCCTGTTTGGGATATGACTAAAGCAGTACCGCAAAAAGATAAACAGGTCAGGACGCCGATAAAATTTTCACCTTCCTGCCACTGCGGAAAATTAATGGCGTAATAAAAGTGCAACAACAGTAACCAGATAAATAAATTTAACCCAAGCAGCAGCAAAATCGTCTTCACTTTATAGTTACTAAAAATACTTATCGCTGACCCCATGAGTGTAACACCGCCCAGGAAAGTCCAGAATTGCGGGAAAGGAATGTACTTTGGCACTAAACGGCTGACTCCTTCCAGATTATTGAAATGGCCAATAGCAAAATTGTATAACATAATTGCAAACAGGTACTTACCCCAAGGGCCTATTTTAGCAAGCAACTCCATTAATCTATGTCCCGGTTTTGGAGGACTGATTGTTGAGACAACCAGGAATCCTCCGGACAATGCTAAAATCTTATTAAGATTCACCCAATAATTATTAAAAGACCCTGCTGATAAAAACGTGGGCAAATGACCAAATAGAAACAGTAAAAAAAACAGGATGCCCATTAATAATGAGAGGCTACTGTATTTTTTACCAATGGCAATTAAAAACCCAGCACCAATGAGCAGCATAGCTATAAAATAAGCGATAAAAGATAAATTGGAAGGAATACCTGTTAATTCAGGTATGATAACCGGCCTGATTCCCGGGTAAAAAAAATGCAGCACTCCTACGCCTGCTATGCCAATTGCAAAAAATATGCGGCCTACGCTTATCCATATATTCATATAAGATTTTTTACAGTGTTTTGATATGATAATGCTGGTCGGGTTGACTCAACCATTTTGCCAGGATACCGAAGTATGACGGAGCATCTGGTGCAAATGCAGTTGCATTCGCAGGATCCAGCTCTTTCTCAGGAGCCACCGTGGTTGCCATCTCGTGATTAGCTCCGGCGATCACTGCATAGCTCAGATTCGTTTTCTTGTCCGCCATTTTGCTGAGAAGCGCTGCAGAAATCCTGACTGGCACCCAGGGATCATCTGCTCCAAATAATATGAGCACGGGACAACGGACCTGATTAAGCGTTGTGATGGGATCGAGCGTAATTTCCTTTGCCCACTGAGCATGAGCGGGATCGTCCAGCATTGGAGAGATATAAGCATATTTAAACCATGGTTTTCTAACAGCATCGGCCAACATTTGTTCGACAGCAGAGCGCTCTCTTCGCCCACGCATAAAATCGTCAACAGCTGTTCGTGTCCTGATTGCTGCGCTGATCTCCTCGTCGCGGAAACCTTTAACACGCAGCATATTTTCCACTGCAAAATTCATTTGCACATCCGGCGTAGTCAGGGGAGCGGATATAGATATGGCGAAGGCCACCAGCCGTGAGCGGGATGCGGCGAGCACTGAAAGCCAGCCTCCCTGACTTAATCCCCAAAAACCGATTCTCCGTGCATCGATTCGCTTGTCAGCAGCAAGCATGCGCAATGCAGCCAGGCCATCATCCGCTAAGGTATTGAAATCAGTACCGATGCGTTTGCCGCTTGACCTGCCGCTACCACGCCTGTCATAGATGAACACCGCATAACCCAGGGCAGGCAGCAGGTCTTTTAAATGTTGATAGAGTGGAAGATCCCGTGTTGCCGACGAGGCGGAATGGAGTGCAATAACTGCGGGAAAGGGTTTCGGGCCACCCGGCAGGTAGAGCGTACCGCTGAGTCGAACATCACCGTTCTGAAACTCCCTTTCCTCAGCTATCACGATCGTCGACGTAGGCGCCCTCCAGGCGGGTGTCACGACTTGCGCAACTACCGGCCAACCACCCTCATAAAAGCCCAGCACCGTTATCATTAGCACCCGCAGGATTTTCGAAGTTGAAGCTTGTTTATTCATAGTAAATTGTTTAGTTTGTTATGCAAGTAAGCTAGCAGGCATAAAAATTCATTACCAAAAACTCAGCAAAAGCTCCCAAAACTGAATAAATACGTGCCTTCAGGGGATTTCGGGCTGCTTGATAAGAATAGAGGGTTCATAATTTTGACCGCATTAAGATTGCTTTATGAACGAACAGGCATTGGTAAAAAACAGCGTAATAGAGATTTTTAATAGAAATGGATATAGTGATCTCACCAGGATGACCCAACGTGACTTTGATTATATTGGGGAGCAGCTGCAACAAAAATCCGGTATCCTGATAAGTGGCACCACCGTAAAACGGCTTGCCCTTGGTGAATTCACTCGTTTGCCGCAAATAGCCACCTTAAATGCGATAGCCAGTTACTATAATTATAAAACCTGGCAGGATTTTAAAGCCAGCAAGATCGAAGAGGGGCCAGAAAAGGAATTAGCCGAAAAATTAAAACGGAAGTTTAGCTTAAAATATTTGTCTATACCAGTCGCTATCATCATCCTTGGAAGCCTTTATTTCTTCCGCTCAACAAAAGGAACAGTGAACAATGCAGAAAAGGCATCTTTTTCATTCCGGAAGAACACCCTGAACGATCTGCCGAATTCTGTAGTTTTTAGCTATAATATTGATAAAGTGCAGGCCGATAGTTTTTTCATTCAGCAATCCTGGGATAAAAACCGCAGGATAAAGATCTACAAAAACAGTTACACACTAACAGATATATACTATGAACCCGGTTATCATATTGCAAAACTCATCGCTAATGATTCTGTCATCAGGACAGCAGATGTAAGCATTCCCACTGACCGCTGGTTCTTTTATGCAATTGACAATATAGCCAACTACAGCACCCAGTATATTAAAGTAGATACTTTCAATAGTAACGGCAGTCTCGGCCTGAGCATACAACAATTGCAAAAAAATAATATTGAAGTCAGCAAAGACAAACGGTACCATTACGTGTACTTCCCCAGCCAAATGGATATACCCGCCGATAACTTTCAATATAAAACCAGGGTACGAATGCAGGAAGTAAGAAATAGCTTATGCCCGTACATTGAAATAGAGCTCTATTGCCAACGGTCGTTTATTAATATGAGATGTACAACAAAAGGATGTGCACATGAGGCCTTCATAGTATTCGGCGAACAATTAAAGAAAGGAAGTGATAATGATTTATCTCCCATCGCTTTTGATGTAAGCCAATGGACGGATATAGAAATAACAGTAAAAAATAAAGTGGCTGTTGTGAAAATAAATGATAAAGAAGTTTTTTCAACACGATATACTACAGATACCAAATACCTCGCGGGGCTTGGTTATATTTCAAACGGCTTATGTGAAGTAGATCGGGTAGAATTATACAGCTTGGATGGAAAAGTTATGTACAAAAATGAATTTTGACGATATCGCTTTACTTCACGACTTCACTCACCAAAATGACAGGCATTACATTTGTATAGTTTGCAAAATCCGCACGAATGGCATCTCTGTTTGGAGCGATAGCCGCCTGGTATTCACTTAAGCTTTTTACATAAAAAGTACCAATAGCCATAAAAGGTAAAGGTTGACTAGGAATACCGCTGGAAAGCCCTTTCTCAATAGTATATTTAACCAGGTTTGATCCTAAATAACCCGCCACCATCGGCATATGCTTAGTTTCGTAGTACTCCATATTGAAGGTTTTACCCTCGGCGTAAGGGTACATGACGGATATCTTAATTAAACCCTTTTCAGCAACGGTAATGTTGTGTTGTTCGGATTCTCCGGATTGCTTTCCCTGGCTGAATGCAACAAAACAGGCGGTTAAAAGCAGAAAGGACAAAATTAGTTTAAGCTTCATGTTAGTTAACTTTAAGTTACAGAATATGAGGAATTTTCAATCTAAGTTATTATGCCGGATTTACGTAAATCCAATATACAAAGAAAAATGAAACCATCTGAATGGATTTTGATACAATTGGGTCAAACTTAGTTAAGTCGCTTAGCTAATTTTGCAACCCTAAGTTTCAGATCCAAAATCTAATGAGTAATAATAGCAGCCTTTCCGCAAAGCCGCATTATCCCATATTGGATGGATTACGTGGTATTGCAGCCATTATCGTTGTAACTTTTCACCTGACCGAGCCCTTAGGAACCGGACACCTGGATATCCTGGTCAACCACGGCTACCTGGCCGTTGACTTTTTCTTCCTGTTGTCCGGCTTCGTGATAGGCTATGCTTATGACGACCGCTGGCATAAAATGATCATCGGCACTTTCTTTAAGCGAAGGATCGAACGGCTCCAACCGATGGTGGTGTTAGGGATGACCCTCGGGGCAATCGGGTTCTATTTTACAGATTCAACGATCTGGCCACTGATCCATACCATTCCCCTGTGGAAGATGCTGCTGGTGATGCTCATCGGTTATACTGTGCTGCCGGTTCCCTTATCAATGGATATACGGGGTTGGGAAGAAATGCACCCGCTCAATAGCGTCAGCTGGTCATTGTTCTTTGAATACATTGCCAATATTCTGTACGCCATCGGCATCAGGAAGCTCTCAAAAACAGCGCTGGGTGTTTTGGTGTTGATCGCGGCCATCGCGCTTGCTCATTTGGCCATTACCAGCCCCGCCGGGGATGTCAGCGGCGGCTGGACACTAAACACGGAACACCTGCGCGTGGGTATTACCCGCGTGATGTATCCGTTCTTTGCTGGTCTGCTGCTTTCACGGATCGCCAAACCCACCCGCGTTAAGCATGCTTTTTTATGGTGCAGCCTCCTGGTCGCCCTCGTTCTATATATGCCGCGCATAGGCGGCGCGGAGCATGTCTGGATGAATGGGGTTTATGAGTCGGTATGTATCATCATTATTTTTCCGCTCATTGTTTACCTGGGCGCCGGCGGAGTGGTACATACCCAGACTGAAGCCAGGATATGCAAATTCTTAGGTGATATCTCCTATCCGCTTTACCTGGTGCATTATCCGCTGGTATATTTTTACGTTGCCTGGATCAGCAACCATAAAGGCGTAACCATCGTGCAGGCCTGGCCTTATGCATTGCTGATATTGATTGGTGGTATTATTTTGGCGTATGCAAGCTTGAAATGGTATGATGAGCCGGTTCGGAAATGGCTGAGAAAAAAACTTGGGTAAAATAAAAAAGCTTCACATTACTGTGGAGCTTTTTTATTTTATCATTAAAAATTTAGCCAGGATCTTACTGCACCAACTTGCCCTGCTCCGCCAGTGTAGATGTAGACGGCAGCGTTATACCCAGCGTGCTTGCATAGTGCATCACTTCATGCTGATAGCCTGCCTGCTGGAAAAAGTCTTCAAAGGTATTCTGTGTATACTGGCTGTCGGTAGCCACGTAAAATGGCGTATAGTTCAGGTTCTGCTGCGCATAACCATATATCAGGAACGCACCGGCCAGCAATATAAATGCTTCCCGCAAAGTTATCGTTTTCCCTTTATAGGTAACCGATATGGAGCCGGAGGAAGGACCACCGAGATACATGAAGCCGATCTCCAGCACGGAGGCGTCTACCGGGAACTTCGGCACAATGTCATTATCGTTTGCATAGTGCCATGCATTGGAAAGCTTGCCGTCCAGGTCCGATGCAAACGCCTCATTGCCGGCTGCAGGAGCGGCAAAAGTAACCAGTGTGGTAATACTGGCGACAGCAGGCTTTGTGCCGATCAATGAGGAGATAAAGTAGGAGGCAAATACATTGGCCGCATTGCCGCCCAGGCTGTGGCCCGTAATGATCACCTGTTTGCCGTTATTCACCGCGTTGGTCTGCAGGTAGCTGTAAATACCAGGCCCGGTAGGATCGATGGTATTCTGCATGCCATTTACCTGGCTGAATGCCCGGTTGGCGCCGGCGGTGATTTTGGCATTGCTGGTGGACGGTGATACATAGGTCCAATCCACGGTAGTGATCACATCCATGTCTTCCAGCACCCAGTTGGCAAAAGCATCCCAGTCCTTTACTACGTCAAAAGGCGGTAAGGAACCGCGGATGGCCAGTACATAGATAGAGGAATCTGAATTGGCGGCAATAAAGGCATAGTTACCATCGGAAGTTACCGCGCCGTCCCATACAATGCTCCAACCGGGAAGGTAGCTGTCAATATTCGTTTGCGGATCATTGTAGCTAAGGCCGCAAGCCAGTACGGCGATTTGCTGGTTAGATAAAGTAGCCGGGCTACTTGTTAGTGGTGTCATGGTTCTTTTGTTTTTGGGTAAATGAATTGAGGGATCTAAAGGGATCCATAGAATTGTCTCCTGTTTGTGGTGATTTTGCGGATAACAAATTAGTGTATTTCCATCATTATAAAAAATGAGAAGCTGCCCCGTAAATAAATGAGGCAGCTTCTCTCCTTCCAGCTTATTTTTTTATTGTTTCACAACTTTCATGGTCTTGCTTTGAGTGCCTTGTTTGATATTGATATAATAAATACCGGGTTTCAGATCCTGGCCAAGCTGATAGTATGCACCGGCATTAATTCTTGTGGAATAAATGATACTGCCGGCGTTATTAACTATTGTCAGCAGCGCCGGTGCCTTCGAAGAAGAAGTCATTCTTACATTAAATACGTCATTGGATGGATTGGGGTATAATACTGTTTTAAAATCCAGGTCACCATGGGTATTTAATTTGCTGCCGGCTACAGCGATCATGCTTTGATTTGCAGTCATACTTTGCAGGGTGTCCCCGGGCTGTAAGGTACGCACTTCAATAGCTGCTACCGAACCACTATAAGGATCGTACAATCCTTTTTTAGGGTAGAAGAACACCATGATCAAACCTTCGTTGTCTGCTTTTGCCCTGATGGTTTTTATAACAGCGGTGTTCAATTTGTTGCCTGCAGCCTGGTATATATTGAAGTCCATAAGGCTGTCGAGACCATTGGTGGCTTTAATGCTGAAGATCCTGTTATTCTTCTGTGCATCCAGTGGCTCAACAAAGTGCAGGCGGATCGTATAAACGGTATTTGGTGTGAGCCCGCGCAGGTAATAACGCATCTGGGTGATATTGTCTTTGAATACGCGTATATACTCATATACCTGCGGAGGAGCGGGATCAGCTACATGCGACAGATCTACGGGAGCATTCACTTTTTGTACCCAGGTATAACCTGCATGCCAAAGCTTATCGGTACCGGTTGGCCCTTCCGGAACATATTGTGCAAAGGTGGTATTGGCATACGGACCAGGAGGCGTTAAAGTAGTGCCCGCGTTGATGCCATAAATAGCAGATTGATTTGTCTTTAGAACTTCTATACAATAATCATCTACCCATACCGTGCCGAATCCTATCTTAGCCACCCAATAAGTAAGTCCGGTGGCACTGTCAGGCACATTAATGGTATCTCTTATCTGGGCCCAGTTATCCTTGTAGGCAGCCACATTGTATATATCTTTTGCATAAGCAGCATTACCCACAGACGCGCCCAGGCTATCTATAAAACCAACGCCATATCCAGCCCACCAGGGATAACCACTGGCGTCTTTTTCTACTTTGACCCATTGGGTAAATACAATGACACTGCCGCCTCTCACCGGTATGGAGCCCTTGATATTTAAACTGGTTTTTGCCGTGGTGAAACCCATTGTGGCGGCTTTATCACCAGAATGGCCCTTCCCGCTAACGGTATATACCGCGCCTGGTGTAGGAACCGTGTCTTTATAAGCCACCCAGTTGATAAGGCCACTTTCAAATCCATAATTGGGTATTCCTCCACACGAATCAAACGGCACCACCGTCACCGGCAAAGTTGCCGAAACGCCTGAGCCGTCCTGGGTATTAACGGTGATGGTCAGGTTGCCTTGTTTAATCGCAGTGATAAGACCAGTACTGTCAACCGTGGCTAATGTTGCATTACCACTACTCCAGCTTACTTTTTTAATGGAAGTATTAGCAGGCAGGAAGCTAATGTTTACCCGCAGTGTATCCCTTTCTCCAATGACGGCAGGGGATGGTTGCAAGACCAGGCTGGTGGCAAGCACGTTCGCTACGTGAATATTGGCCTGTGCAGCAATAGCCGGGTTGTCTGCCGAGGAGGCTGTTATTATCACGTCGCCTTGTTTGATACCGCTGATAGTACCGTTGTTGCTTACTTTAGCCACTGTAGTATCCGACGAGGTCCATACCACCCCTTTATTGCTGGCCTTTACCGGTTGGATGGCGGCGTTCAGCTGGAAGGTGGATCCTACAAATACATTGGCTGAACTGCTATCCAGCGTTAAAGCAGTAACGGGCACATAGATCACCGTATAGGTTTTGGTGGCTGTAAAACTGCTTTCCACAGATGTAGCAGTGATCGTTACTGTGCCCGCAGCTTTTCCTGTTACTATTCCGTTCAGGTCTACAGTGGCAATGGCGTCATTGGAAGACTTGTACACCAGGTTTCGGTTAGTGGCATTTGCCGGGGTTGTGGTCAGATTCAGGGTGTCTTTATAACTTACATAGAGATTGCTGCTGTCTGAATGGACGCTGATTCCCTGGAGCGGGATGATATTTGCCTCGAGGGCAGCTATAGCAGCGCTGTAGGGACCGTTGGTAACCCCATTGGGAATGAAGTTTACCGTTATGATGCCTGTGTTGTCTGCTTTTGCTTCAAGGGTGCGTGTAATCACCGTGTTCAGCTTATTACCGGCTGCCTGGTAAATGTTGAAATTAATGAGGCTGTCGCCGCCGGTTTTCACTTTAAAGATCCGGTTAGCTTTGTCGGCATCGCTGGGCTCAATAAAATGCAGGCGCAGCGAATAGTTGGCATTGGGGATCAGGTTACGGAAATAATAACGCAGCTGGGTTACATTATACCTGGATACGCGCATATACTCATATACCTGGCGGGGCGCCGGCGATGTTACCTGGCTCAGGTCCACTGTTGCTGTGATACGGGTGCTCCCGGTATATCCGGCATGCCATAGTTTATCAGTACCGCCGGGCCCTTCAGGTACATATTGACCGATCGCTGTGTTCTGGTATGGCGTTGCCGGGCTAGCTGTTGTTCCTGCATTGATCGCTATCACAGTGGTGCTCACGATCAGCTGTACGCTTTTGGTGAAGCCTCCGTCTGCCGCAGCAATCGTGAGGGTGGTAACACCCAGCTTCAGGCCGGTAACCACGCCATTGGCGTCCACGCTGGCGATGGTATTATCCGCTACTGACCAGTTCAGTGTTTTATTGGTGGTATTTGAGGGTATAACCGTAACGGCTATCTGCTTTGGTGTATTCATGGTACCATATACGACACTGTCTATCGTAATGCCGCTTGATATCGTAGGAGGAATGACGACGATCTGTCTTGTACCCGTTTTCCCTCCTTCGACCGATGTGACGGTAATCGTGGCGGTACCGGCGTTCATGCCGCTTACCTTTCCGAAGGCATCCACTTTAGCTATAGTAGTATCAGAGGAGATCCAGGTAACGGCGGGATTATTGGGATAGGTAGGAGTAAGCTTTACATTCAGCTTAACAGCATATCCTTTTACAATGGTATCTGAGGCGGGATTGATTATTTCTACCGACTGAACAGGCCCGGCTACCGGGGAGCCGAAAAAGATGCCGTTGCCATGAGCGGAAATAAACATTCTTCCCTTGTTATCTGCCGTAATATTCGGCGCCACACCGGGCAGCCTGTCTAAAATGGTGGTCCAGGTACGTGCCGTATCGTCTGAACGGAAGGCGCCATAGGTAATGCCGTTAATGGGAATGGCCTGACTGGTCACATAAAGCACCAGGTGCGCATTGGGCGTAGTGTCGGACATTGCGACGGCTATCCATTTAGGTTTAAAATTATCGCCGCCTACTTTGGTGAATGTTTTACCTGTATCTGTTGTATGATAGAGGGCGCTGTATTGCGGTTGCCCTTCATTGTGATATGCGATCCATACATCGCCTGTTTTTCCGGGCGTTACCTCAACGTTGGAAGCAGTGGCATAGGAAGAGCCGTTTGGATTGCTGCCTGCGTTGGCGGCAAGGCCCTCGGCGGCCGTTTTCACGAATGACTTCCCGCCATCGGAGCTTACAAAGAACGAGCCGCGGTCCCATACATAGAAATAGTCCCCGTTCACTTTATCCGCTGCGAGATGGTTTTGCCCCGGGTACAGCATCCACTGCGGGCCTGCCGGCAGGATGCCGGAGGCAAGGCCGGTGGACTTTGTCCAGCTGCTGCCCAGGTCTTCCGACCAGTACACATTGCCGGGACTGTTGCCATCCATTTGCGTCAGCCAGAGGATGTTCCTGCGATCAGCGGAAACGGCTACACGTCCCCGTATGCCGGGCGACTTTGGGAACAGCGTGTAGCTATCTCCGCCATCGGTGGAGTAACCTGCACGCGACGCACTGAGGTCTGTAGTTGAGGGGCCGTCGCAGCCAACGCGGACAACAAAATCGGGATTGGTATACTGGAAACCTACTCCCGTCATGTTAAATGCCGAGAAGATGTTGGTAAACAGCGCGGTGCTGGAAACGGCGCCTTCTTTCAGGGGCTCAGTAAGAGAACGGTGGTGTGCACCTCCAACATCCGCAGTAACCGTGAACAGCTGGTTCTTGCCGCCGGGAGGCGCCACCAGCGGACCTGTTACCATGATCTCTTCCAAACCTACCACGCGGATCTTCCAGTCAGACGAGGAAGCAAAGATGTTATCCGTAGAAAGTATATCCAGCATATCGTTGATCCACACCCGATCCGGGTAAAAGGGATCCCAGGTGAAACCATAAGAATTATGCCCGGGGTCGTCGAACGGCACCCCATCATTCTTCGAATGCGGCGCTTCTGAATTATCACGGGTGGAAATCCTTCCCGGCGTGTAGGAGCCGGGCACACCGCCCCGCGTTGAAATATAATAAGGATCTTTTTGCCAGGAGCCACGGGTACTTACAACAATATAATCTGAATTGGCGGGGCTCACCGCAACTTTAGAGAAGTACCTGTCATTTTTATTCGGATCGGGATCGGGCACTAAAGTTACAGGAGACACGTCCTGCCAGCTGCCGTTCCTGTACTTGTAAACGCCTTTTTTTTGATTCTCAGTTCCCGCAGATACGTACAAGGTCCCGTCCGCGTGAATGGTAGCTCTGTAAGGGTACTCAGGGCCGTTGCTCATCAGCGTAAAGGAGCCGCCGCCGTCTTCTGATGCGTACACGCCTGCTGACCGGCCGATATAGATCCGCCTGGTAACCTGTTGACCGTTGACGTCAACAGTGCCCGAGCTTTTATCGAAAAGAATAAAGGCACAGGCGCCCGGCGTAGTGACAGCGTTTACCTGCGACCAGCTGGTCCCTGCATTTTCCGTTTTCCAGGCGCCATCCTGGTCTGTAACCACCCATACAACATTACTATTGGCAGGATCCACCTGTATACGCTCCCCGTAAAGCTGCGTGCTGTTAGGATGTACAACAATGGGAACATGCAGGTCCGTCCAGGAATCGCCCCGGTCGGTACTTTTCAGGATAGTGCCTACCGCGCTGGAGCCTTTGCCTGGCGCAGATCCGGCACTGTTCTCCACGGTAGCATACAGAATGTTGCCGGTAGCATCACTGGGATCCACTCCCAGGCTGCCGCAACGCTGGCTGAATTCCCAGTTCCAGTAGTTGACCGGTATCTTTTGAAACAGCATTAAATGTTCCCACTTCTGCAGGTTCTTATTCCACCGGTAAGGAGTGCCTACATCGGTGGTGATGAAATAAAGATCAGGTACCTTAGGGTGCGCTACAAAAGAGGGCAGCGCACCAGATCCGCCTATCCGGACCTGGTTCCAGGTGTACGTTTGTGCGTGTGCTTCCCGCAAAGCGGCCAGATAAAAAATTATTAACAATAGCGTGTAGCAGATCTTTTTCATGTTCATAGTGGAATTTTTAAGGGTTTTTTAGATGATCCTGGTTTATGCTTTCGTCATACACGCCTGTTCACGGCATCAACCGTCGCCATTCTTCAGGCGTTTCATATCTTCTGAAGTCCCTGATCCGGTGAAACGTAAGGTAATTGGCATTATGCTGATTGTCTGGCCCGCCATCCGCATCATCAAAGGCAGTTCTTGATACCGCGATAATGTCCGTCTTGTCAAACTGGAAATCGATATACTGGAACCCATGCTGCGCTACATCCGGATGATGCAGTACAATACCACAGACCTGCCAGCTTTTGAGGTCAGATGATGATAGCAATGCTGCCGTGTTCCTGGTTCTTTCAGGGTTCCCGCCCCTGAATACTTCCGGCACGTAATTGCTGATGGTCCAGTACCGCTTGCTCACAGTATCATATCGTATTGTGAATTTCTTACAGCCACCGGGGAAGTCAATAAAGCCCGTGGCTGGTGAGAAGGACATTTCCCGGCCATCGTCGTTAACGGTAATGATGGCTGCTTTTTCATTTCCGTTCACGCGATAATCTGTTCGTAACATCACTACCACATGGCCATCCGGTGCGGCTACCGCGTTGCCTTCCAGCCAGCCTCCAAAATTGCCGCCGAGGTAAGTGGAGTCAGATGCGAGCGTATTGGACACCGTCCAGCTCCCGGCGTCCAGCAGGTCAGCATCCAGCGGCGCGGAAATGATAAAAGAACGAAAGCCTCTCCCCCATTGGCCGCCAGGCCCCTTGAGATCCTCCAGCGCCTTCCATATACGATTTTTATAAATGAGCACCGGCGTTGGCGCCGAATGGAACCTGCCTTTAAGGAGCCTTCCATGTTGTTCGGTATCAGGTTGTGTCCAGGAGCGGCCACCATCTGATGATCTCCGTATAACGATATCGCCGCCGGCCGTTTCAGGCCCTATGATAAATACATCCTTATTGTAGACAAATAACTGAGACCATTCCTGGCCATCAATTTCAGCGGTTTGCTCCCATGACCTGCCCCTGTCTGGGGAACGGAAGATCCGGGCCCTGCTCCTGCCCTCGCGGCCCGGGCCAAAATATTCGTGGCTGACCAGGTAATCTTCATTGGGCAGTATGCAAATGCTGGGAGAACCGATATATAATTTCTCCCGCGCGGAAACATGCTGGATGACCACACCTGGTACCTGGCCGGAGCTGTATTGCCGCGCGAAGGACGACGTGGTAAGCAGCAACAAGGCGATCAGCGTATTAATTCCAGCCATTTCGAACGTCTTTGGCAACGTTAGGGTTGTAATTCTTCTCTACATCAGGAATAGGGAACAGCAGGTGCTTATCCTGGAAAGGTTGTGTGCCGGTTCCCGGTTCCGCAGCTTTTTCCGCGTTGATCGTTTGCTTGATAATTCCCCATCTCAGCAGGTCGAAATACCGGCATTGCTCTCCGCATAATTCCAGCTGGCGTTCGCGCATCAATATTTTCATGGCATTGTCTTTATCGCCCAGTGTGGTGTACAAAAAGGCTTGAGCGCGGGAACGTACATTGTTGATCAGCGTTAGCGGAGCATTGCCCGTATTACCTTGCTGGATGTAAGCTTCGGCCAGCATCAGCATCACATCAGCCAAACGGATCACCTGCCCGTTGATCGGACTTTTGGGGTCACCATATTTTTCTACGAGATTATAATATTCATATTTCTTCCAGCGGTAGTCGCCTTGCGGATCGCTAGCATCAAAAGGAAACGCTTTTGCACCGGTAGCGCATTGCTGGCAGTACATGGTATCTCCCCCGGAAGCGACAGTGCCGTAGAAGGTGGATTTAGCGCGGGGATCGGTATATGGCTGGCCGGTAGCGGGATTCGGATAAGTGAATGCTTTCACAGCGGCATTGCTGATGTAGACGTTCTTCCAATCGTTCCAGCCATATTCCATCGCACGACCGGTATGCGTTTGTTTACCTACCTGTTCTGCGCCATTGCCAAACATGTAGTAAGGGGATCCAACGCCCCAGTCGGTCCACTGCTGATTCATGATCTGAAAGATGTTTTCCGGCGTGTTCTGATTGGTGGTGCTGAAAACATTTTCAAATGAAGAGTCGAGTTTATAGGTATAGGGCGCACCCATCAGCTTTTCGAAGGAGGTTTGTGCAGGCCCCCATTTTTTCTGGTATAAGTAAACCTTTCCGAGCAGGGCTATCACGGCGCCTTTGGTGACCCTGCCTAATTCTGCGGCGGGATATACAGTGGGTAATTCCGCAGTTGCTTCAGCTTCTGTCAGATCTTTTTCTACCTGCTTCCATACGTCGGCAGCAGGACTGCGGGATAAATAGTTGTTATGAAGCGTGGTTTGGTAATCGATATACAATGGGACATCTCCCCATAAGGTTACCAGGTGAAAATACGCATACGCCCGGAGGAACTTTACTTCTGCGAGGTATTGATTCAGTTTGGCGCGATCGGCAGTAGCTGTGGGATTCCAGGCTCCTGCCCGGTCTATTACCAGGTTAGTCCTGAAGATCATGCGGTAGAGGGAACTCCATAAGGCACTCTGATCTGCATTGTTGGTACCAAAACTGTAATCGCCCAGTTCCTGTTCCGCTCCCAGCAGAAAGCTGGCACGTTTGGCCTCATGGCCCATCAGGTCAAAAATATAATAGTACTCCCTGGCCCATAATCCGGGATGCAACAGTGTAGCGTAGCTGGCGATGGTAGCCTGGTTCAGCGCGCCGATGTTAGTGAAATAGGTATCGTATGCATAGGCGCTCTGGTCCACCAGGTCGAGGCGCGACTTTTTACATCCGGTGGAAATGGCCATCAGACCGGCTATCAGCAGTAATTGATGTATATACTTCTTCATAAGATCACGTTTAAAAATTAAAACCCTAATTGAATACCTGCCAGGAAAGTTCTTGGCTGCGGCACCTGTCCCTGATCAATACCGCGTGCAAACAGGTAGTCGCCTGCCACTTCCGGATCATATCCGCTGTAGCTGGTGAGGGTAAATAAGTTTTGCGCTGCTATGTAAATTCGGAGCGATTTAACAGTTCCCTTAGTAGCATAGTTTAACATCGACACCGGGGCGTTGTATCCAATAGTTATATTCCGTAAACGCAGGTAGCTGCCATCTTCCAGCCACCAGTCGGATGGACGAAGGTTACCGTTGCCGGTAACATTCTGGCCTATCCGGGGCAAAGCAGCTACATCGCCGGGCTTACGCCACCTGTCGAGGATATCGGTGCCGGCGTTGTGCCCTGTAGACATGAAGCTGGTATTTAATTTTAAGCCATTCAGCAGTTTTGATCCGCTGATACCAGACAATACCAGGTTCAGGTCAAAATTTTTATACGTGATACCGGCATTGATGCCGTAAATATATTTGGGGATGGCATTGCCTAATATTTCCTGGTCTTTAGCGGTAACCATGCCATCGCCGTCGATATCTTTATAAATAAAATCGCCCGGCAATAATCCATCCTGGTACTTCGCGTCTGGTCTGCCGGTTTTCTTAGCGGCTTCCTGGTTGAGGACAGTTATTTCATCGGCATCCCTTGCCACATGATCCAGCCGGTAGCCATAGAAGGAGCCGATGGCACTGCCCGCAGCGGTGTAGGTGGTGGCGGGTACCGGTGTAAAGGCGCCTGCCTGGATAGGTGCAGAGAACTGAGCACCTAATGACAGCACTTCGTTGTGGTTAACAGATCCGTTGACGCTCACATTGAAGCTGAGGTTATTGTTGATCTTATCCGCATACCCGATAGTTAACTCAAAACCTTTATTCCGGGCGTCGGCAGCATTGACTGTTTTACGAGGCTGCGCACCGGTAGGGCTTACACCAATACTGGCAGGGAGCAAGGTGGTTACCAGCAAACCGGTACTTTTACGATCGTACCAATCGGCTTCGATACTGAGGCGATTATTTAAGAAGGCCAGGTCGATACCTATGTCGGTTTGATTGGTTTGTTCCCATTTTAAATCCGGGTTGCTTAAGGTGGTCAGGGTGGTACCGGATACAAATGTTTCCGTACTGCCCAGGGAGTATACCAATGCGCCGCCGGGTGTGCCCTGGTAGGTTTTTGCAGTATTCAGGAAGTTGGGAATATTGTTGTTGCCGGTTTGTCCCCAGCTGGCACTTAGTTTACCATCTGACAGTACCGGGAATGCGTTTTTCATAAATGCTTCTTCTGAAAAGCGCCAGGCTAGACCTACGGCGGCGAAATTACCGTAACGGTTGTTAGGGCCAAAGTTGGAAGCGCCGTCCCTGCGATAGCTGGTGGTCAGGATGTACTTATCATCATAGGTATAGTTCAGGCGGCCGTAGTAGGAGATCACAGAAGGGCGTGCATAGTTGGAATAGGTACTGGTAACGGATTGTGAAGAAGCCACTCCTACATTGGTGATATTATCATTGGGTTGCCCGGTGCCCCTGACAGTAGAGCCGTTCGTGATACCCGGATCAATATAGCTTTGCCCCGCGATCAATGAAAGCTGGTGCTTGCCCAATAGTTTGTCGTAGGACAGGTAGTTTTCCAGCATGTAGTACGAGTTTTCCGTAAAATTCAGCGTAGACTGGCGGGCCTGGTTCAGGAAATTGGACGCCTGGTACTGTTGCTGATAGCTGTTACTCCGGCTGGAGTTCACTTCTGCTGCGAACTGTGAACGGAACTTTAATCCATCGATGATCCGTACTTCACCCGATAGCTGCGGGAAGAAAGCCAGTGATTTGGTAGTCTGGCTTTTCATGGCGATCTCCTGTATCGGATTAACAGCATTGCTGAAGTCATCGATGTTGGAGAGGATAGAATATCCGCCCTGGATAGATGGGTCCAGGATCGGTTTATAAGGAGCATATTGTATGGCGTTGATGATATTGGCATAGTAGCCTTTGGCAACATATTGCCGGACGATGATGTTTTGCGTAAACCGGAAGCGGCCTAAGGTTTCTTCGAGGCCTGCACGTGCCTGGAACCGCTGGTTGGTAGCATTGGTTAGGATCGCCTCCTGGTTGATATAGGTGGCAGATACACTATAGTTTACTTTTTCGCCGCCTCCGCTGATGTTCAGATCGTTTTCAGATACCAGGGCATCACGGAAGATAGCATCCTGCCAGTCGGTGCTGTCCTGTAAAACTCCTGTTGTGTTGAATTTTGCCGGCAGCACGGTATTCTTGGTAGCGGCGAGATCTTTCAGCGCGTCCACATATTGTGCTGCATTGAGCAGGTACAGTTGTTTCCAGGCTCTGGCGATACCCCATTGAGAGGTAAAGCTAACACGAGGAGGACCGGTCTTTCCCTTTTTGGTGGTGATGATCACCACGCCGTTGGCTGCCGCAGCTCCATAGATAGCCGTAGAAGCTGCATCTTTCAGGATGGTGATACTTTCAATATCCTGTGGATTGAGTGTATTAAAAAGGTTTTTGGTTCCCTGGATGCCATCTACTACATACAGGGGATTGATATCGGTAAAGCTACCGGTACCCCTTATGATAATCTGGGCATCTGCGCCGGCGCTGCCACTGCTTTGCAGCACCTGTACGCCGGCAGCTTTGCCGATGAGCAGCTGCGAGGGATTGGTGGCATTTACCGCGCCGGCTTCTTTCACCCTTACCACGTTGAAGGCGCCCACCACGTCTTTCTTTCTGGCAGTACCATAACCGATCACAACGATGTCGTTCAGGGCTGCCACGGCTTTAACAAGGCGTACAGAAAAAGTGAGTGTGGCGCCCGACTTCAGGGATACATTGTTCAGCCGCTGTGTTTCAAAACCAATGTAAGAAACGCTGATGGAGTATTGTCCTTCCGGAGGTAAGCCGGAGAAACGGAATACGCCATTGCTGTCAGTTACCACGCCGGCACTGTACTTTGTTTTTTCATTCAGCGCCACCACAGAGGCATTAGGGAGAAGGTCACCCTGGTCTGTGCGCACGGTGCCGGTCACCTGCATGCGGCCCTGCGCCCGGGTGATCATTGAGAGGCCTGATATCCACATGACTAGTAGCATAAACAGACACCATTTTGGTCGATAGAACATCTTCATAACTGGAACGTGTTTTTAAAGTACAGGGCATAGCAAACCCCGGGACGCTAAAGGCGCCACTTGTGGTATAGAACTATATTGGTGAATTATTTTTTCCTAATTATAAATCCGCTATCATTCCGGATCAGCTTCAGGTTATTGGGAAGCGTTAAATCAGTCAGGATCTTCTCGAGCGAGTCTGTTTTTTCAAATTTGCCATCGAAATAAATCCCTGTCACGTCTGAGGGATAATAATAGATGGCTGTCCCATAGTAATTACTCAGCTGATCCAATACCTGCGACATTGGTTGACCATTAAATTTATACCAGTCCGGTTTAGCAGCGGCGGCGCCGTTGTTGCCGGCCCTTACTAATATGTCTGTACTCCTTGTATTAAAGCTGGACACAACAGCTTTTCCTGTTTTGCGGTAGTAGTTGAGCTCTTTGCCTGGCGTAAGTACTACATCATTGATCACTTTCTTTTTATTAAGGGATCCCTGTACCAGTACTTTTCCGCTGTTCAGTCTTACGCTGATCATATCTTCCCCGGGGATGGCTTTCACATGAAAAAAGGTACCCAGTGCGGTCGTATATAGTTCACCGCTATACACTACGAAGGGATGTGATTTATCAAAGGCTACGGTAAAATCGGCTTCTCCTGTCAGGTAAATGTTCCTGTTCTCCCTGAACTGCTTGTTATATATCATGGTGGCTGCAGGTAACAGCCGCACTACAGAACCGTCCGGCAAGGCGATGGCCATGGCTTTATCGCTGGTGTTGGTGGTTAACTGCTGCTGATCGGAAGGGATCGTTATTGTCATTTCCGGGTTAGCAGCAGCCATTTTTTGATGGTCGCGGCGGACCAGCAGCATGGCTCCGCCAATCAATACGCCGGCTGTTATTGCAGCAATGGACAGGCGTTTAGCCCACTTCTTCCGGGTATTAGCCGCTACCGTTTGCTGATGTATATTTTTCAGCCACTGTTGGGAAACGATTTCCGGGAAGTAGCCATCTTCCTGTAATTGCAGGAATTCTTCTTCCGAGAGGTATTTCTCCAGCATATCAGGATGCTCCTGCAGGTAGTTGGCTACCCTGCGGGCTTCTTCCGGTGTGCATTGATCGCTGAGGAATCGTTTCAGTAATTCATCATTTATCATATTATACATGGCTGATAGATAAGTAATACGTTTGTGACGTGCGAACTACGTAGTCTGATTCAAAAATATTTTAAAACCGGCTAAGCCAGGCCAGGAGAGAGATCATAAGCCCGAGGTAATGTTTTATCTGTTTGATAGCCTGGAAAATATGTGTTTCCACGGTTCTGGATGACAGGGAAAGCTCGTGTGCGATCTGCTGGTAGCTCATGCCTTTAAAACGGCTCATTTCAAATACCTTACGGCGCATCGGAGGCATTTCTTTCAATGCATTTGCCAGCTTCACCCGTAGTTCTTTTTCCGCCAGCTTCCCCCAGAGGTCATCTACCGGTAAGGTATACTTGTCTATTACATGGATTACCTTTTCCCTGTAAGTGGTTTCCTTGCGGAGAAAGTCGATCAGGGTGGTGCGTGCAATGCGGAACAGCTGTAGCTCTATATTGAGGTCATCAGCGAGATTTTCCCGGTAGTTCCAGCATTTGATGAATGTAAGCTGCGTCACCTCCTCTGCAATGAAAGATGACCTTGTTTTTTGGAGAATAAAATAGTAGACCCTTTTGTGCCAGGAATAGTAGACTTCATTAAAAACCAAAAGGTTACCTTGTTTCAAAGCAGCTATAGTATTCAAAACGTGGTAATTTGCCATACAATTTAAATAAATAAATGTGGAATCCGGTAATACCGGACGACGCTGGCTTAATTTCTCTATTTCACTTTTAAACCATATATTCAGGTTATACGTTGCTATCAGGCCCAAAAAAGTATAAAATGAACTCACAAGATAAAATATTACACTGTTATAACGAGGTTGCCGAAGATTATGCGGTGGAGCGTTGGGATGAACTCTCCCGGAAACATGTTGACCGCTTGTTATTGAAGGAATTTGCAGCTTCTAATAAAGAAACGGGACTATGTGCCGACTTTGGCTGTGGTCCCGGGCAAACAACAAAATTCCTGTATGATAATGGCTTAACAGACATTGTCGGTATTGATCTGTCGCCGGCAATGGTGAATGTTGCCCGGAGACTTTCCCCTCAGATTAAATTCGACACCGGGGACTTGTTGAATATCGCTTATCCCTCAGGACATCTTGGAAGTGCACTTGCATTCTATGCGATTGTACATTTTACGCTTGACCAGGTCAGGACCTGTTTCGGAGAAATAAACAGGGTATTGAAAACAGGAGGAGATTTCTTATTTTCCTTTCACGTAGGTGATGAAATAGTTCATTTTGACAAAGCCCGTGATAAAGAAGTAGATATTGACCTGCTCTTCTTTAAGACAGATGATATAGTAGCATTACTTCACGAAACGGGTTTTAATATCATTGACGCCATTGAGCGGCGTCCGCATGAGAATATGGAATATGCCACCAGGCGGGGCTATATCTGGGCTGAGAAAAAATGAATACCACATGGATCTAAATAATAAAGCGATACTGGAAAAGGCAAATGCGGCTGTTACTGCAGGCGACAATGAGGGGTTTCTGGCCTTCTGCACCGAGGATACGGAATGGACATTTGTAGGAGACCAGGTCTTACGCGGAAAGGAAGCTGTCAGGCAGTATATGGCAAGGGCATACGTAGAACCGCCAAAGTTCATGGTTGAAAACTTAATCGCCGAAGGTGAATTTGTTACGGCACTGGGCAGAATCAGTATGAAGAACGAAGATGGGAAAATGGTAGATTACGCTTATTGTGACGTCTGGCGATTTCGCGATGGTAAGATGGCTGAGCTGAAGGCTTTCGTCATCGAAACAGCGTCAAGGTAAAAAAAGGGGTTGCCGCTTTACGAAACGACAACCCCATCAGGCGTTTTGAGTTCAAGGCTATTTTAACGTAACATCCAGGTAAACTGAATGACGCCCGTATGTTTCATAAAAAGGTTTAAATACCACACCATCGATCGTGAATGCTAGTTGCTCAGGATCACCTTTAATTGACTTACCTATATCTTCAGCATCTAAAGTTACCTTACGCCAGTCTTTCCTTGCTTCGGGCTCCTGGGCCGCCAGCAGTATTGGCCCGTAAAACAGGCTGGCGATGTTCGGCTGGTCCATCACCGGGTCCAGGTGGAACTGGAAAGGCATTTTCAATTCTATTACATCACCATCTTTCCATTCACGGCTTATTTTCAGGTAAGTGCCCGGTTTGGCGGACAGCTTCTGTGCTGCACCATTGATCTTTACAAAGAACCCTTTGGTAGCCCAGCCTGGCACACGCACATTGATATCAAATTTTCCGCTGCCCTTAATAGTAAGGCGGGTATTGTCTTCGTGTGGAAAATTTGTTGTCTGCTCTATCCTTATCTGACGCTCTGTCCATTCCAGCGTAGAGGGTATGTATAGATTCACATACAGCGCCTGGTCATCCTTACTTTTAAAATAAATTGAATTCTGCAGCTTGGTATTACTCTCTATCGCGGTGCCGTTACAACATGTAAAGCCTGTCATATCCGGGTTGCCAAATTGTTTGATAGACCCTGGCCTGAGCGGTATGTGATAGGTATTGGCGGGAGTATGCTCGGCAACAGAAGCCAGGATATCGTTGTACAAGGCCCGCTCGTAATAGTCCATTAACGCTGCCTGCTGATTAAAAAGGAACAGGTCACTGGTCAGTTTCAGCATATTATAAGTGGCGCAGGTCTCGTTCTGTCCTCCGGCAGCGAAGCCGTTTTCATACAATGTTCCCGGCTGACTGATAAAACATTCTGCGTTGTTGGGATTACGTGCGCCTGCCACTCCCCCAATGCTGTACATGTAGTCATTGACCATCTTGTACCAGAAGTTATCAGCTACTTTGTAATATTCCGGATTATTGGAGACCCGGTACATTTCGATGCTTCCTACAATCTGCGGTATATGCTGATTGGCATGCAAACCACGGAAAAGATCTACATTTTTGGCCAGCCCGTTAGAATGGGCTGTATCGCCAAAGAATACCCTGATATTATCAAATAACTGCGCTGTCTTCAGGTGATTCGGATTACCGCTAAGCCGGTACAGGCGGGCCATTGCCTCATTCATGCCTCCAAACTCACCGGCAATATAGGTGTTCCACATTTTTATAAGCGTATCCGTTGGCAGCTTGCTCAGGCGGGTGTACACCCAATTACCCATGCCATCGGCTATTGCCAGGGCTTTCTTATTACCGCTCACTTCGTATATATCCATCAAGCCGGCCAGGATCTTATGTAGTGTATAATACGGCGCCCAAATTTGGTTTTTCTGTCCTCCGTACTTGGCTCCGTTCTCTAACATAATAAACTGATCCGGAGGATAAGCGCTGATGAATCCCGCACCCCAGTTCCAATAATCGGTACGGATGCCCTCATCACTAAGATCTGAATCATACGCTGATTTCCCGGGACCATATGGCACCGCTGCCGGATCAGACACATGTGGGCCACCCGCTTCTTTCGCCTTTCCGGAGAGTTGTGATAGCTCATAGAGCGTATTTACCATGTACTCCATTTTCCCGGCAAAATTGGCCTGCAATGCCTTGTCATATCCTGTACCCGCATAGGCCTGTGCAATTGCCGTGAGATAGTGGCCGGTAGCGTGCCCTCTTAATTTGGTGTCCTTGCTGTCCCAAACACCCAGCGGCTTTGCTCCTTCAGGCTGTTGCTGTCCAAAAGCATGACGGAACATATAAAGAAAGGAGTTCGGATCCGTTTTGGCTAATGTGCTTATAAACTTATCGCGGTTTTCGGTGAACTGGGTTTCGTGGCCATGCGCGTCGGTTTTCAACGTAACCTTTCCCAGATCAAACGTAGCCAGCTTCAAATCCGGTGTAGTTGATTTTTCTGACGCTTTTACGGTGATGAATGCCTTCGGTTGAAAATCCGTTCCTGCAACACGCCCGGTAATGGTATAAGATCCGGGGCTAAGCACAGCGCTGTTGTCGGTAGCGGCAGGCCACACCACACGTACCTGTGGGCCTTTGCCTTTCATTTCACCCTTGTAAGTGCCGGGAACGTAACTGGGTAACCGTGGCAGGTCTCCTGCTGTTGTTTCCACTTTCACATCGGACACTCCCACTAAAAAAGAGTTATAAAGCGCTGCCTTGCCAGGAGGGAAACGGGGAAGATCATCCTCAACATGCCTTCCGGTCGTATTTACCGAACCTTCATTGAGACCCCTGCCCTTCTGAGCATTGCTATAGATCCCGGCCACCTGCCTGGCGCTCAGGGGAACACGGTAAATACGAAAATCGTGTATCATGGCATCGAGATTGGGATCTCCAGGTGATAGTGATTTTCCGATATAAAGCAGTACTTCTCCCGGCTGCTGACCGAATACATCTGTCAGTTCCAGCGGAATATCTTTCGCCTCGCCCACAGGCTTACTGTCCACATAAGTGATCAAAGATTTTGAAGGAATATCTACCACTATGGCAAGGTGCACCCATTTATTCAATGCTATTGCGGGAGAAACTGCTCCCTTTTTACTGGCTTTTTCCGCTGTTATCAGGGCCTGGTAGCCCTCCCGGGTATTTGTGCCAACAGGGGCTGCAAAAAAATGTTGGGTGGTATCTTTTCCGAAATCAAAAAACCGCTGGCCGGCCTGCTTCGAACGCAGGTATATCCATCCTGATATACTCAGGGATTCCAGGTCTGTTAAAGCTTCTCCCGGGATCGTAAGAAAAGAATTGTTATCTCCCGGGAGTGACAACACCTTTCCAAAGCGGTTATCATTCACAAATTTGACGTCTGCTCCCTGCACTTTAGCGTGCAGATTATTCCGGGACCAGTCCCTGGTATCGCCGTTGAATACATAGCGTGCAATCATTCCTGTTTCACCGATCCCATCCAATATCTGGTCGCCGCTTTGCGCCCGGGCGGTGTTAGCCCCCGGGGCCCAAACAGCAATAAACAGGATGACATACAAGAATACCTTATACCCTTTCATATTTGCAATTTTCATCATTGGCCTTGTAAAGCTGATTATTTATAAAATCATGAAACTATGAAGAGTTCATGTGTTTCTATAAGTCGATTTTAGCTAATGATCAAATGATATTAACAAGTATTCCTCCGTTTATTACCTCGTTCATAAATTTCTATTAAACAATTTTCACAGTCTTCGAAGCGTGCTGCTTCCTGAACCTGGTCAAAGCTATCCCTTTCTGCTTTTTAAAATACTTATTCAAATGACTTTCATCCGTAAAGCCAAACTCCACCGCAATTTCATTTACACGCATATCACTGAACTTCAGGCGGTGCTCAATCAGCCGCAATTTGTACTGCGTAATAAAATGCTGCAGGGTCTCTCCCGAACGCCGCTGGAAGTACTGCCCGATATAGCTGGCCGAAACACCGAAGGCCTTCCCGATGGCCGCTGCTTTTAATTTGGCCGGATCGAAGATATGCTCCTCGATGTAGTGAATAATATCCAGCAATTTTTTATCAGTATTTTCTGCCGATGCCGGAGGCCCGGCTTTTTCAATATTGCGGGCGGCAATAACGATCAGGGCGTTCACGAAGTGCTTTACAATATCCTCCTGGTAGAGATCCGGATGTTCCAGTGAATGCAGGAGTGAGGTAGCAATAGATTGTACCAGTACATTGTCGGCGGGCGTTTTCATGATGCAGCCGCTAAAATGACGGGCATAGTACAGGATGCATTCCATTTGGTTCATCTTTCCCCATTCGAAAGACCTGATATAGCTACTGCTGAAACGCACCATCAGAAATTCCGTAGGTTGTTCCAGCTCAAAATGATGAACATCGTCCGGCGTAAGCAGTATCACGCTGCCCGGTTTGAATGCCGTACGATGCGACTCCACTCCCAGGTAACCCTGACCGCTCACTACGATGCAGATCTGGAAGAAATTATTCTGACAATCCACATTGGATACTGCTTCCATATTCTGGCGGATCACCTCGAGGGAGGTATGCATCGTTAACCTTACCATACTGTAAAAGTACCCTTTTTTATAAAAGTTGTACCGATCTTTTGGGGAATACCGGTATAATTTAGCGATCTCATTTGAAAATCTATGCAAGATCAAACTCAAGGACAATTGACGAATTGGCGGGCCCTGATAGCTATTTGCCTGGCGGCGCTGATGTTCGGATTAGAGATCACCAGTGTTCCGGTTATCCTTCCCACGCTCGAAAAAGCCCTGGGCAGTGATTTCAGCCAGCTGCAGTGGATCATGAATGCCTATACTATTGCCTGTACCATGGTACTGATGGGCACGGGCACACTGGCAGACCGTTTCGGGCGTAAACGGGTGTTTATAGCCAACGTTATTGGCTTTGGCATCACTTCCATCATCTGCGGTATTGCCGGCAGCACAGAACTACTGATAGCGAGCCGTTTTTTCCAGGGGATGACCGGCGGAGCTATGTTCATTTGTACTATTGCCCTCCTCTCCCACCAGTTTCCGGATGGGCCGCAGCGTAGTAAAGCCTTTGCAGCCTGGGGAATTATCGCCGGCATCGGCCTGGGCTTTGGGCCGATCATCGGCGGCATCATCAGCGAAGCAATCAACTGGAGATGGGTGTTCCTGATCCACGGAGCGCTGGCGTTGGGAACGATCGTGCTTGCTATGCCATCTATCAGCGAATCGAAGGATCCCAATGCCGCTAAGCTGGATCTGACAGGGATACTGCTCTTGTCTGCAGCTGTGTTTGCGCTCACCTACTATATCACACAAGGACCTGAAAACGGCTTCAGCAGCGCTCCTTCCCTGCTTGTTCTCCTCGCGGCCCTTGTGTTGGTGATTGTGTTTATTTGGGCGGAGCTCCGTCAATCCTATCCCATGATCGATTTTAAAGTGTTCCGGGTACGACGGTTCAGTGGTGCAATCATGGGCTGCATCGGCATGAACTTCTCTTTCTGGCCCTTAATGGTTTTTCTCCCCTTATATTTCCAGGCAGTGCTGCGCTGCGATACGCTGACCACCGGTATCAGCCTGTTGGCCTATACATTGCCTACCCTGCTGTTTCCACCTGTGGGCGAGCGCCTCATGCTGCGGTATGGCGCCGGACGTGTGATTCCCCTGGGCCTCCTGCTGATCGGGG
>Ga0102590_1001155_pt1 | contig 42702 bp, 46 predicted proteins | sample AraplaMF_Col_mMF_FD_76859 | JGI IMG/M metagenome (GOLD analysis project Ga0102590, IMG submission 76859) | Arabidopsis root microbial communities from the University of North Carolina, USA - plate scrape MF_Col_mMF | ecosystem: Host-associated > Plants > Roots > Endosphere | place: USA... | reverse complement strand
TTCTCCTCTCGGGCCGCTCTTCCGGGAAACCGGACGGACGAGCTTTCACTTCGCCCCGATCCAGGCGGGGCTAACCTGCCCCACCGTTCATCCGGTCCACGTCCAGCCATCTAAGGCAGCCCCGTCTCGCGACGGCGCGGGCGGTGATCCGAGACGACCCGGGATTCTGGATGCGTCGGCCAGAACCTCGGGCGCCACACCTTGCTCCGCCAACGGACCGCCTCCGGAAGGCGCCCTCAGTGAGCAAGGTGGCCGAACGATACGGAGGGAAACGGAAAGCGCAAGTTTAACGCTGCCGTTTGCAAGCTCTGTCAACATAGTTGCGGAAGCATCGAACGACGTCCGCGGTCCAGCATTCACCTCGCGAAAGCCAGCAAGCGCATGCTCGAAATCGTCATCGTCGGATTGGCAGCGGCCATCATCCTGTACGCGGTCTGCTTCTACGTGCTGTTCTTCTTCGTCAGCGTGCGCAGCGCTTTGCTCTGGGCCGCAGGACTGACCGGGCTGCTGCTCACCGCCGGCTTTTATGCCGCCGTGAAGCTCGTCGAGGGCTCTAACGCGTCGGGCAGACCGGTCCGGTGTTACGCGCCGCCTTCATGCGCAGCGCAAACTTCGACACGGAAAAAATGACAGGCACCCGGCCCTGCACACCGGGTGCCCGCGGCAAAATCTCCGCCCCGGCCTCGAATGCAGGCGGCCGGGGCGGAGCCAAACCGTGGGAGCAATCCACGGCCTAGCCGACCGTGATTCAATTCCCAACACTTCGGTGTGGTTCCGGTCTTATCGGCGGCAGGACGCCGGCGACGGCTGGCCGTTCGGTTGGCGGGGGCGGCGCTCAAACGACGCTGTTGCTGCTCGAGTGCAACCGTCTGAGTCCGGCCAGAAATTTCGCGATGGTGCGAAGATGCGCAAGCGCCATCCGCGCCATGACGTCACCGCCGGTCAGCCCTTCGCCACCGCGGCGGGGTCCATCCACATCACCTCCCAGACGTAGCCGTCCGGATCCTCGACGCTGCGCGAGAACATGAAGCCGTGGTCCTGCGCCGGGTTCGGATCGGCGCGGCCGCCCGCCGCCGTGGTGCGCGTGAGCGTCGCGTTGACGGCGTCGCGGCTCGTTTCGCTGATCGCGATCAGCGTCTGGCTCTCGCGCCGCGCGTCGCCGATCGGCCGCTTGGTGAAGCCGCTGTAGCGCTCGTGCGTCAGCAGCATCACGCCGATCGTGTCCGACATCATCACGCAGCAGGACTTCTCGTCGGAGAAGTGCGGATTCACAGTGCCGCCGAGCGCCACGTAGAAGCCGGTCGCGGCCGCAAGGTTACGCACCGGCAGGTTCACGAAAATCATCTTGGACATCTCTACGCCCTCCTTTTCACACGGTACGAGCCGGGATATCGTCTCGCAGTATGTTACTAGCTGACATGTATCTTGCTGTCAAGATACATGCTGGCGAGATAACTTGCGAGATACATCATGGACCGCGCCGAAATCGCCATCGAGCAATGGGCCCGCGAGCGGCCCGACCTGCCTTCGCTGCCCATGGCGGTGCTGGGGCGGCTCGCCGAAGCGGCCGAGCGCGTGATGCGCGACCATCTCAATCCGCTGTTCGAGGCAGCGGGCCTGCAGGCCGGCGAGTTCGACGTGCTGGCGACGCTGCGACGCTCCGGCAAGCCCTACATGCTGTCGCCCACGAAACTCTATGAGGCGGCGATGATCTCGTCGGGCGGCATGACGGCGCGGCTCGACCGGCTGGAGCGCGCGGGCTTCATCGAGCGCCGCCCCGATCCGGGTGATCGCCGCGGCAAGCTGATCGCGCTCACCGACGCGGGTCGCAAAGTGACCGACGCGACGTTGACGAAGCATGTGGCGAACGAGCAGCGCATTCTTTCGACGCTGACACCGGCCGATCAGGAGAAGCTCAACGCGTTGCTGAAGAAGCTGATCGCGGGGCTGTAGCACGGCGTGCGCGGCGCTTATGTGAACACCATGCCAAAGCACAGTGCAGGTCTTCTTCTGTTTCGCCGCGAGGGCTCCGCGCTGGAGTTGCTGCTGGTGCACATGGGCGGGCCGTTCTGGGCGAAGAAGGACGACGGCGCGTGGTCGATTCCGAAAGGGCTTTATGAGGAGACGGAGGACGCGCTCGCTGCCGCGCGCCGCGAGTTCGAGGAGGAGACCGGCTGCTCGCCGCCGGACGGCGCGTTCGAGCTTGGAAGCTTCAAGCAAAGCGGCGGCAAGGTGATCGCGGCCTTCGCGGCCGAAGGCGATTTCGACCTGCGGAATTTCCGGAGCAACACGTTCGAGATGGAATGGCCGCCGCGCTCCGGCAAGATCGCGGAATTTCCGGAGGCGGATCGCGCCGGGTGGTTCGCGCCGGCGGACGCGCTGCGCAAGGTCACCAAGGGCCAGGTTGCGATCGTCGAGACGCTGCTGCGGAAGCTTGGCGCGAAAGCCTCTTGACGCCGAATATCCATCGAAATCCGCGTGTGCTTTAACGGCAAGCTACACCGACGAGAACGCCAGGATGCTGGCGATCGCGCTGTCGATCGGCGGACCGGCCGAAGGCGCGCTGCGCGACAAGGACCCGAGCGATCCGACCCGCACCTGGGAGCTGTGGAAGGCCAACGTGCTGAAGAAGGAGCACTGAGCGCGCAATGGCGCGCGCCCCTCACCGCTTCTCGACCGGCCCGAGCCCCATCCGGGTGACCACTGCCGCGGACTCCGGCGCGGCGAGAAAGCCGATCAGCGCCTTCGCGGCCTCGGGCTCCTTGGCCGCGGCGGTCAGCGCCGCCGAAAATGAAAAGCCCGGCTGCAGCTCGGCCGGAACTGCGCCGACGATGGACACGCCCGGGGTGTGGATCAGCTCGCTGACCTGCTGGAAGCCGATCTCCGCCTCGCCGCGCGCCACCACGGCGGCGACCGGCTCACCCGACGGCGGCCCGCGTACCTTGCGGCTCTTGCCCGCGACCTGATCGGCGATGCCGAGCTTTGCGTACATCACGTTGGCGATATAGGTGCCGCTGCCGCTGTCCGAATAGGCGATCGACTTGGCGTCGAGCAGCACCTTGCGGAACGCGTCGACGCTGCCGATGTCGGGCTTCGGCGCGCCCTCTTTCACCACCATGCCCATCAACGAACGGGCGAGCTCGACCTTGCTGTCGCCGCGCACGAGACCGCGCTTGGCGAGCTCGTCGGCCGAGCTGCTGTCGAGGATCACCAGGTCCGCGGTCTCGCCGCGCGAAAGCCGGTTCGGAATGGCTTCGGGCGAGTCGCCGATCGACGGTCCGCGCGTGGTGACCAGCTTATGGCCGCTCGCCTTCTCGAAGGCGGGCCCAAGCTCGGCATAGACCTGGTAGTAAGCCGCCGAGATCATCACATGGATGTCCGCGGCCGAAGCCGCCCGCGCGAACAGCAGCAGCACGACGCAGAGCGTCGATAGCAGACGAACGACCGATGCGAGATTCATGACGCGCCTCCCCTGCTCGGCTTTTGCTGCCGGCTTAGCAGTATCGTAGCCGTCAAGGTTATACGGTGGAAGGCGCTGCTTTGGTGCCGGGCGTGTCAACGCGGATGTAGATGCTGCTGGACGGCTGCTGCTCGAGCGTCGTCCGCAAGGCTGCCGGAAGCGGCTCGGTCGAGTAGTACGACACCACGACCGCCAGCGCGCCGGAGCCGATGAGATCGGCGAGCACCTGCTGCTGCCGCGCCAGCACGGCGTCGGCGTAGTAGGGCCGCTGCTCGGCATCGAACGGATCGACCACGATCACCAGCGCGTCCACCGGCAGATCGACGGCGCTCTTGGCCGTCGCGAGCCGCGCCTGCCCTTCCAGAAGCCACGCCTTGGCGATGGCCGGATCGGCGGCGAGCCCTGCGCGCAAGGTCTCGACGAACGGTTGCGGACGCGATGACTGCGCGAGCCTGCCGGCGGCAATGCGATCGCAGACCGATGCATAGGCCTGCTGCATGCGGTCGTCCTCGACCTTGAGCTGCTCCGCCCAGCGGCCGGCGCGATCGCGATCGCCGGTCTCGGCAAAGTAGTTCGCCAGCCGGTGGCAGACCGGCTCGCGCCAGATCGCATCGTCCTGGGCAAGCGCACTCAGGACCTCCACGGCGCCGGCATCGCCGTCGGCGAGCCGCACCGCGGCGTAAGTGAACGCGACCTTGCGGTCGCCGGGCGCCGCGGCGTGCAACGCGCCGAGCTCCTCGAGACCGCGTGCCGGATCGAGCCGGCGCATCGCCCTCGCCCGCTCGAGTCGCTGCGCCACCGGCCACGCCGCAGCGGTTGCGGGCTCGGCCGCAAGGAGCGGCGCTTCGAGCAATCGATAGCGCGCATGGGCGGCCGACCACGCGACGGTGTGCTCGTTGCGCCAGCGCGTGTTGTAGTTGGCAACAGCGGCTGGCCAATAGCCGCCAAGCAAACCCGAGCCGGCGAGCTGCTCGCGCGGCACAAGTTCCGGTTCGACGCCAAGTTTTGCCGCGCGCTCGGCCGTGCTCGGATGGGTATTGAGCCCGTCGCTTGCGCGCGACAGCTCCGAGGAGGCAAGACTCGCGAGGAGATCGGGCGAGGCACGCTCGAAGGCTGTGATCATCCGCCCCAGAAAATCGTCCGGCGGGGCAGGCTGCGTGCGCTGCCACTCGCGGAGGACGCGCGGAAACTCATCAGCGCACCATTTATCGAACACGGCGAGGCGCGTGAGCGCGCTGACAATCGGTGCGCCGCCGACGGCGCGGGCCGCATCTGCATCGGCCTCGTATTCGCAACGGCGCGACCACACCATGGCGCGGCGGCTGAACATCGGCACGAAAAACTCCGCCAGCATGGCGCCGGCGCGATCGAGCAGGCTGCTCTCCTCATCGGTCTGCTCGGCATGGGCCATCCAGTCGAGATGCGCCCAGTAAAGCCAGTGACCGAGCCGCCCGTGGCGGCGGGAGAAGTGGCCGAACTCGTGGGCGATGACGGCGCGCGTCTCGTCCTTGCCGAGCACGGCAAGCAGCGGCAGGCCGAGCGTCAGCACGCGCCGGGTGCCGATGACCCCGAACAGCCCGCGGCCCTCGCGCGCACTGGCGCTGGGGTCGTCGTCCAGCCGCACCTCCAATCGTCCGCGGACATCGATCTTCGTCTTGAGCTCGTCGAGCGCGACGTGAAGTTCGGGAGCATCTTTCTGCGCGAGGCTCTCGCCGTTGTCGCGAAGGCCGGGCCGCAGCACCCAGATGAGAAACACCACGCCCAGGCCGGCCATCACGCGGAGGCCGGTGCTGTTGAAGAACAGCGCGCCGATCACAATCGGCGCGGCGAATGGCGCCACGCGGATGAAGGTCAGCAGGATGTCACCGGCGATTGCCATCGAGGCCAAGCGCAAACGGTAGAGGCCCGGCCGCGCGGCTGCCGCTGCTTCGAGGCGCTGGACCTGGTCGGGAGCCGGCGTTGGAAGCGAGATGCTCATCGTGATGCCGCTGTCACCCCGGAAAAGAACGGCGGGCGCGGAGCCATGCCGGCTCCAGCTCCCGCGAATTCACAGTCTGGCACGGGCCTTTGAATTCTTTGTATATTTTTGCAAAGCGAAGCCATCTTGAGCAACACACTTCGCTCACCGATCGACATCATGGCCCGCCATGGCAAGCGCGACCTACAGGCTGTTCGCAGAGGCGCTGCGCGCGCAGCAGCAGATCGTCTGTGTGTACGGCGGACGCGCGCGCGAGATCTGTCCGGTCATTCTCGGCCATACGGACGGACAGGAGGTCGCGCTGACCTACCAATTTGGCGGGCAGAGCAACTCGCGCCTGCCGCCCGGCGGCGAGTGGCGCTGCCTCCTGTTGGCGAAGGTCAGCGAAGCCACGCTCCGCGACGGACCCTGGATCGTCGGCTCCGGTCACTCCCAGCCGCAGGGCTGCGTCAAGGAGGTCGATCTCGACGCAAATCCGCAGAGCCCGTATCGTCCCAAACGTCCTCTCAAGCGGCGTTGAGCCGACAGCCCGACCGAAGCAGGAAGCAGACCACCATGGCGCCTCACATCGACGGACCGCTTTATTACGAGACCATGGGCAAGAGCGGCCCGGTGATGGCCTTCGTGCATCCGAACCCGATGGACCAGTCGTGCTGGATCTTCCAGATGGCGCAGATGTCGACGTGGTATCGCTGCATCGCCATCGACCTGCCGGGCTACGGCAAGTCGCCGAAGGCGCAGGCGGGCCTCACCATGGCCGACGTCGCGCAGGCCTGCTGGGAGGCGATCGACGATGCCTATCCGGGCGAGCGCGCGATCCTCGTCGGCTGCTCGATCGGCTCGTCGATGCTGGTCTGGATGCACAACCACCGCCCGAACAAGACCGCGGCGCTGATCATGTGCGGCACCGGCTACAATCCGGGGAAGGAGTTCATCCCCGGCCGCATCGAGCGCTATCAGACCGAAGGCATCGGCTATCGCTTCGGCTACACCTTCGAGGACTTCAGCCCGGCGTTCCGCTCGACGCCCATGGCGCATTTCTTCGCCGAGTTGTTCACCGAGCGCAACCGGTTCGGCGATGTCGACACCATCATCACCCAGTTCAAGGCCTATCAGCAGCCCGAGCCCGAGAGCCATCACGCCCGGGTCGCCTGCCCGTCCATCATCCTCACCGGCAGCGAGGACAACACCCACAAGAGCGCGTTCGCGCTGCAGAAGCGCATCAAGAACTGCGAGATGAAGATCCTCTACGGCGCCGGCCACGCCTGCCAGATCGAGCAGCCCGGGCTGTTCAACCGCCATATGACCGAGTTTCTGACCGCGCATCAGCTGTTTCCAGGAGCCAACGCGCGGGGCTAAGCTTCGCGAGGCTTAGCTTCTTTTGGGGAGGCCTCCGATGACAGCCATCATCAAGCGCCGTGAGCTCCTGCTCGGCCTCGCCGCGCTGCCTTTGGCATCGCGCTTCGCGCTCGCCGAGACCTATCCGTCGCGGCCGGTGCGCATCATCGTGGCCACGTCAGCCGGCGGCGGCACCGATCTCGTCGCGCGCTTCATCGCGCAGTGGCTCGCCGAACGGCTCGGGCAATCCTTCGTGGTCGAGAACCGTCCGGGCGGCGGCAACAACATCGGCACCGAGATGGCGGCGCGTGCCCCTGCCGACGGCACCACGCTGTTCATGGCGAACACCGTCAACACCATCAACAACTCGCTCTACCAGAAGCTCAACTACAACTTCATCGACGACTTCGCGCCGGTCGCGAACGTGATGGGCACGCCGCTGCTCGTGCTGGTGCATCCGTCGGTTCAGGCGAACAACGCCGCCGAGCTGATCGCGCTCGCCAAAGCGAACCCCCACAAGCTCAATCTCGCCTCGGGTGGCATCGGCTCGACCGGCCACATGTCGGCCGAGCTGTTCCAGATGATGGCCGGCATCAAGCTCACCCATGTGCCGTATCGCGGCGAAGCGCCCGCCCTCACCGATCTGATCGGAGGCCAGGCGCAGGTGATGGTCTCGACCACCGGCTCGTCGCTGCAATACGCCAAGGCCGGCACGGTGCGCGCGCTCGCGACCACCACCGACGACCATGTGCCTGAGCTGCCCGGCGTGCCGCGGCTGTCGCAGGCCGTGCCGGGCTATCGCGCCAACGCCTGGAACGGGCTGTGCGCGCCGAAAGGCACCCCCGCCGAGATCGTCGCGCTGCTGAACAAAGAGGTGAACCTCGCGATCGCCGATCCGAAGATCAAGGAGCGCATCGCAAGCCTCGGCGGCGTCGCGCTGCCCGGCTCGCCCGAGGACTACGGCCGCACCATTGCGGCCGACACCGAGAAGTGGGCCAAGGTGGTGCAGTTCTCCGGCGCGAAGGTGAATTGAACAAGGATTGCGACGGCCGCCGGGACTGAACGCCGCTACTGCCTTTCGATCTTGGCGTCGTCCATCGCCTTGCGCCAGAACGCGGCCTCGGCCTTGAGCAGCGCCTCGAACTCCGCAGGCGTGCTCAACACCGGCTCGGAGCCGAAATTGGCGAGCTGCTGCTTGACGTCCGGCGCAGCCAGAACCTTGGCGGTGGTGTTGCTCAGCTTGTCGACGATCTCCCTCGGCGTGCCCGCCGGGGCAAGCAGGCCCGTGAAGGTGTCCGGCACCGGATCGGGCACACCCAGCTCCTTCAACGTCGGCACTTGTGGCAGCACGGCCGCACGTTTGGTGCCTGAAACCGCCAAGGCCCGCAACTGGCCGGCCTCGACCAGCGGCGGGATGGACGTCAACGCGACCGATGCAATCGGCGTGTGCCCGGCAACGGTCGATTGGGTCGCGGGCCCGCCGCCCGGGAACGGCACCGTCACAAGATCGAGCCCGAACGCCACCTTCATCAACTCGCCCAGCACATGGTTCGGCGTTCCGAGCCCCGGCATGCCGTAGCTGTACTTGCCGGGATTGGCGCGGACGAGCGCGATGAACTCCTGGAAGGTCTTCGCCGGCAACGATGGATGCACGATCAGAACGGCCGGCGTCGACGCCATGATCGAAACCGGCGTGAAGTCCTTGAAAGGATCGTAGGGGATCTTCTTGTAAAGCGCCGCATTGGTGATGAAGCTCGAGGCGCCAACCAGCAGCGAATAGCCGTCGGCGGCCTGACGGGCCGCGACGCCGATGCCGACATTGCTGCCGCCGCCGGCGTGGTTCTCGACATAGAACTGCTGTCCCAGCTCGGCCGACATCCGTTGCGCCCAGAGCCGAGCGACCGAATCCGTCACGCCGCCGGCCGAAAACGGCACGATCACCTTGACGGGCCGGTTGGGATAGCTGGCCGACGGGTCAGCCGCGGTTTGCGTGTGCCCCGGTGAGACCGACAGGATCGCGACACAGCAGGCCAGCACCAGAACCCGGAGTATTGATTTCATTTCAAGCCCTCAGACCTTTGGCCCGGCTCAAGAGCCAAAGGTTCGCAGGGTTTCGCGGCCCCCGCAATCGAGCAGTTTGAATTGAAGCGCCTGCTATTCGGCTCGTTTCGCCAAACCCACCAGCCAGCGGCGGATCACCGCCTCGTCGCCCGCTGAAATCCCGGCCCTCAACTCCGCGTCGGCTTTGACAGCGCGCTCCTTGCTGCGCGACAGCAAGGTCCGGCCCGCCCGGGTCAGCGCGATCACCTGGATGCGGCCGTGGACCGGATGATCGGACCGGGTGATCAGCCCCGCCCGTTCGAGATTGGTGATGATGCCGTGCACGGTCTGCGGCGTCAGCAGCGCGAGCCGCGCGACGTCGGCGCCGGAGATTCCCGGATAGGCGTCGAGCATCGTCAGCACCAGATACTGCGGCGGCGTGACGCCGAGATCGGCGAGGCTCCGCTCGAGCCGCAGCCGCACCGCGCCCGCCGCCTGGCGCAGCAGATAGGACAGGTAGCCGGCCTCGCCGCGCTTGCCCTCGCCGGGTTCCGGAACCTTCACAGGCGCGCCGGAGCGGCCGCGCGGTCTTGTGCTTTTCATCAGGGCCCTGATATATTATCAGGACACTGATAATAGAAGTGAGGCGTACCCGCAATGGATCGATCGATGGACACTGCACACACTGCACGGCTCGAATGGCAGGACTTCAAGGAGCTTGCGCCCGACGCCAATGCGGCTCTGCTGACGCTTTCGCAGGCCGCGGCCCATCACGGCTTCGACAAGGCCATGCTGGAATTGGTCAAGCTGCGGATTTCGCAGATCAACGCCTGCTCGTTCTGCGTCGCCTGGCATGTCGGCGCGGCTGAGCGCCTGGGAATTGCGCCCGAGAAGCTGCATACCCTCGCGGTCTGGCGCGGCGTGCCGGCGTTTGACGAGCGCGAGCGTGCCGCGCTGGCCTGGGCCGAAGCCGTGACTGCCATTGCGGATGGCGTGCCCGATGAGGTCTACGCGCAGGTCCGCGCGGTGTTCACCGACCGGGAGCTTGCCTTCCTCACGTCGGCCGTCGTCGCGACCAACGCCTGGAACCGGTTGTGCGGCGCCTATCGTTTCACCCCGCCCGCCATCGCCCAATCGGCCGCCGCATGATCACCGCCGCCGCAACCCCGCAGTCCCAACAGGTCTGGCTTGCTCTCTCGCTGGGGGCGGCCGCTGCCCTTTGGCTCGCCGCGAAGCCGGTCACCCAGGCGGCAAGCGCGCTGCCGTGGATCCTGTGCAGCACGAGCAACAGCCAGCCGGCGAGACCCCGGTCGGTGGTCACGACCTTGCGCTCGGAGCCGCTCGTCACCGCGGCCGGAAAATACGTGACGATGCAGCTGGTGCATCTGCCGCCCATGGCGTTTTCGCCGCGCCACGTCCATGGCGGCGACGTCACCGCCTACGTACTCAAGGGCACGGTCCGCTCCGAGCACGCCGGCCTGCCCGCGGCGGCCTATCACGAGGGCGAGGTGTTCTACGAACCCTATGGGACGACGCACGTGTTCATCGAAAACCCGAGCGCGACCGAAAGCGCGGACGTGCTCGCCATCACGGTCCATGACAAAGGGGCGCCGCTGACCACCTTTCTGGACTGAGTGTTTCCGGGCCGGCTGAACGCCTAAGCGAGACGGAACCCGGGAACCGCAGTTCTGGTTATGTCTGCGACGACCGGGTTCCCGACCCCTATTGAGATCGGCCCCCGACGGCGTCCAGTAGGAGTACAGCCCATGAGAATGGTGTTGCTGACCGCAGCCGCGGCTGCGGCGCTTGTCTCCGCATTGATGGCGGCGCAAGCGCAACAGGGCGAACAGGCCCCGACCATCCAGCCCCGAGCGGTGCAAACGGAAACGATCCGGCGCCCGGCCCAGTCCAGCCAACCGGCCGGCCAAGTGGCCGGTCAACCGACCACCGACAGCCGAGGCAATGAAACCGCCACGACGGATCGGCCAACTGTGCAACAGCCGCCCGCGACGCGACGGACGGCACGTTCGCCGCGCCAGCGCGCCGCCGAGCGGCACCGTGCGCGGACCGTGCAGACACGCACGGTGCGCACGCGTCGGCCTGTAACCACCGGTCAGGCGCCGCGCGCATCGAGCGTGGTTCTGCCGGCCCGCTCCGGCACGCCATACGCTCAGGCAACCATCGTGCAGCGTGGCGCAGCGCGGCCCGGCGACAGGATCGTGCTGACCGAGCCGCAGGTGACGAGCCTCAATGCCGCGTTCACCGACTACATCGGCCGGATGAATGTGTGGTCGCGGCCGCCGTGGGACGTTCCGGCCACGGTCGGCGCCACGGTGCCGGGGTGGATCCAGGTTTACGGCGTGCCGGCCGAGATCGTCGCGATCTATCCGGACTTTGCCGGCGAGCAGTTCGTGGTGATCGGCGACGACATCGTGGTGATCGAGCCGGTCACCCGCCGGATCGTCGCGATGATCTCGCGCACCAGCAACACCGCCGTGCTGGAGACACAGCCTTCGACCACGGGCGTGGCGGTGGCTCTGCCGCCGGAGGAGCGTGTCCGGCTCACGCGGTCGCAGATCGCCACCATCCGCACGGTGCTGCGCGACCGGAGCTGCCGCTATGAGCGGCCCGCCGGTTTCTTCATCGGCAGCGTGGTGCCGACAACCGCGCCGGTCTGCGCGTTCCCGGATCGCGTGGTCGCCGCGGTGCCGGACATCGCGGACTATCGCTTCATCACGCGCCGCAACGCGGTCGTGGTGGTCGACCCGGCCGACGGCCGGGTGGTCACCGTGCTGCGGTAGCTTGTCGGCTTCGAAGCCAATGCGGCGCCGCTCCTGTCGGGGCGGCGCCGCGCATCTTTCAGAACCCGCTATGGTGACATGAGCAAGACCTTCAAGCGCGGCGATCACGTCAGCTGGAGTTCGGAGGCCGGCCGCGTCAGAGGCCGCATCATCCGGGTGCATACCAAGGACGTCGATTACAAAGGCTACGTCCACCACGCCAGCAAGGACGAGCCTCAGTATGAGATCAAGAGCGACAAGACGGACCATGTCGCCCTGCACAAAGGCAGAGTATTGAGACGTCTTCGCCGCTAGTTGATCGAGGTGTCACGTGGACGATGCGCATCTGCTGGGCCAAGCCATCCTGTCCGCGCGGTCGGACGCCATCGTCGCCGCCGACCGCGACGGCATCATCCGCTTCTGGAATCCCGGCGCCGAGCGCATTTTCGGTCACGCGAGCAGCGAGGCCATCGGGCAATCGCTCGATATCATCATTCCGGAGCGCTTGCGGAAGCGGCACTGGGACGGCTTTCACCACACCATGGCAACCGGCCACAGCCGCTATGGCGAGGGCGACCTGCTCTCGGTGCCGGCGCTTCGCAAGGACGGTGCAACCATCTCGGTCGAGTTCACCATCGTACCTCTCAAAACCGAAACGGGTCACATGACCGGGATGGTGGCGGTTATGCGCGACGTGACGGCGCGCTTCGAAGAGATGCGGCAGCTGAAGCGGAAGCTGGCAGAGCTCACGAAGCCCGGATAGCGAGACCTGCAGATGGCAAATCCGTTCTATACGATCGGCCATTCGACGCACCCGCTCGACGAATTCATCGGCCTGCTGCGGAGCGTCGACGTCACGCTCGTCGTCGACGTGCGGACGGTGCCGCGGTCACGCACCAACCCGCAATATAACGCGGATACTCTGGCGCCGGCGCTGCGGGACGTCCAGATCGGCTACGAGCGCATTGCCGCGCTTGGCGGATTGCGCTCCCGTCAGCGGCAGGTGCCGGCCGACGTCAATGGTTTCTGGGAGAACGCAAGCTTTCACAATTACGCCGACTACGCCATGGGCGATCAATTCCGCGAAGGCCTTGCGCAGCTGCGCGAGCTCGGCCATGCCCGGTGCTGCGCGATCATGTGTGCCGAGGCGGTGTGGTGGCGCTGCCATCGCCGCATCATTGCCGATTATCTGCTGGCTGCCGGGGAAACCGTGCTTCACATCATGGGGCCGGACAATATCGTACCCGCCAGGCTGACCGACGGCGCGAAGCCGGACTCTTCCGGCGTGCTGACCTATCCGGCCGCGGCCTGAAATCAACGTGCGGCTCATGCCGCACGCCGCGGCGCCGCGCCCTTCGGCCTTCCGGGATAGGCGCATTCCGCAAGCGTGGTCTTGTCGAGCTCCCGCATGAAAGCCTCTCGCGCGGCGGCCAGCCGTTGCTTCAGGCGGCAGCGCGGGAGAAGGACACAGTCGCCGCCATCTTCCCGGAAGCATTCGACCAGAGCCTGGCGCTGCTCCAGCGCCCGCACGACCTCGCCCAGCGTGATCGCCTGCGGCGGCCGCGCCAGCCGGAAGCCGCCGCCGGCGCCGCGCTGGGTCGCGACAAATCCGCTCTCGGCCAGGTCGCGCACCACCTTGATGAGATGGTTCCGCGATATGCCGAATTCGGCCGCGATCTCGTTGGTCGAGAACGAACGGGCCGGCTCGCCCGCAAGCCGCATCAAGGCGCGCAGGCCAAAATCCGTGAAGGCGGTCAGTCGCATGAAGTGACCTCAAACGGTGCCGTACCGACCCCTCGCTTCGCTCGCCGGCGCGACGATGGCCTCAAGCGGCGAGACGGTTGCAATTCTCACCTTATCCTTTAAATAGGCATCCTGTATACCTATTCAGTGGAGATCGCCTTGGACACGGCGGAACGTCGCGCGCAGATCACGGCCGAGATCGTGGCGCGCACCGGAATCACCGAAGCCATGATCGAACGGCTGGTCCGCGGCTTCTACGCCAAGGTCCGCCAGGACGCGGTGCTGGCGCCGGTGTTCGAGGCCCGCATCCAGGACTGGGAGCCGCATCTCGAACGGATGTGCGCGTTCTGGTCGTCGGTCGCGCTGATGTCGGGCCGCTATCACGGCAGCCCGATGGCCAAGCACATGCCGCTCCCCATCGACGCCGGTCATTTCGACCGCTGGCTTGCGCTGTTCGAGGCGACCGCCCGCGAGATCTGTCCGCCGGAGGCCGAGGCGCATTTCGTCGAGCGCGCCCGGCGCATTGCCGAAAGCCTCGAGCTCGGCGTTGCCAGCCGGCATGGCGTGCTGCCCAAGACCGGCGAGAGGTTTCGTCTCCCGGATATCTCGCCCTCCGGCCTCTCGTGAGCTACACCCACAACGGCCTCAAAACTCCCGCAGCGTGTCGCGCAGATGCGCTTTGGTATACGCGGTGCGCACCAGCCCGCGCCGCTGCAGCGCCGGGACCAGCGCTTCGGTGATCTCGCTGGTGTAGCGACGGCTGTTGTTGCGGAACGGGCTCTTGATCAGGAAGCCGTCGCCGCCGACCGCCTCCATCACCTCGCCCATCCGGTCCGCGATCGTCTCGGGCGTCCCGACCAGCTCGACCGATGAGCTGGTGCCGCCGTCGGCCGCAAGCTGCCGCAACGTCTTGCCGCTGCCGAACTGCTGGAACTTGTCGAGCGAGCCCTGCTCGCCGTTGGTCGTGAGCTTCCCCGGCAGCGGCTTGTCCAGGTCGTATTTCGAGAAATCGACATCGGTGAACGAGCCGAACTTGGCGAGCGCGTGCTCGACAAAGCCGGTCGAGCTTACGAACTCGTTGTACTTCTCACGCGCCTCCGCTTCGGTCGCGCCGAAGAACGGCGCCGCCAGGAACAGCACCTTGATGTCATCGGGGTTACGTCCCATCGCAGCGGCCTTGCCGCGGACATCATCCCGATAGGCCTTCATGCCTTCGATGCCGTTCGCCACCGCGATGATGGAATCGGCATGCTTTGCCGCAAAGGCGCGTCCGGTCGGCGAGCCGCCGGCCTGCACATAGGTCGGACGCCCTTGCGGGCACGGCACCGTGTTCAACGGACCGCGGCATTTGAAGAACTGACCCTCGAAGTTGATCGGCCGGACCTTGGTGAAGTCGGCGTAAGTATCGGTCTCCCGGTCCATCACCACCGCGTCGGGGTCCCACGACGCAAACAGCTGGTTCACCACGTCCATGTATTCGTGCGCCATGGCGTAGCGCAGCTCGCGCGGCGGCAATTTGTCGAGGCCGAAGTTCTGCGCCGCCGTGTCTTCGCCGCTGGTGACGATGTTCCAGCCGAAGCGGCCCTCGGCGATGTTGTCGATCGTGGCGCAAAGCCGTGCCAGGAGAAACGGCGGATAGGCCATGGTGGAGAGCGTCGACACGATGCCCAAGCGGGTGGTCGAGGCGGCGACCAACGTGGCGAGCGGCGCCGGATCGTGCTTGGGCACCATGATCGCCTTTTTCAGGTACATCTCGGTGCTGTGGCCGTAGGCGTCCGACAGCATCAAGGTGTCTTCGAGCATCAGGTAGTCGAAACAGGCCCGCTCGAGCTGCTGGGCCATCTCGACGTAGTATCGTCCGTTCCAGGGCCTGCCACCGCCCGAGGCGTAAGGGTCGTTCCATTCGTCCACGGTGAAGTTGGTGAACCACCCGAGGTGAAATTTTTTCGGCATTTTGCGTCCCTCCGCTGCGAACCCGGCAGACAGGAGGCAAATCATGTGCCGCGAGGCTGCGAGATCATCTATGCCTGAGGCTGGCGCGCGCGTCCGGGGCTCACCAAATGGATCGGTGTTCAAGCTCGGTCGAAATTGGGAGCAACCCGATGAATGCGCGCACGCGGGAAAGATGGCCGGATATCCCCTACGCGCCGTGGCGCGAGACCTGTGCGGCGCTGCATCTTTATTGCCAGGTCGTGGGGAAATACCGGCTCGCCCGCACACCCTGGGTGAACCATTCGTGGCATGCAACGCTCTATCCCAACGCCCGCGGCTTCACGACCGGACTGGTGCCGGATCGACCCGGCGCGATCGAGCTGAGCCTCGATCTGATCGATCATCAGGTGGTCGGAGCGGCGACCGATGGACGCATCGGCCGGTTTGCGCTTGGCCCGATGTCGGTCGCGTCGTTCCATGGCCGCGTGCTGGATCTCATTCGCAGTCTCGGCGGCACCGCGGAGCTGAACGGCACGCCCAACGAAATTCCGGACCCTGTGCCGTTCGCCGAGGACCAGCTCGAACGTCCCTATGATGCCGACGCGGTGACGCGTTTCTTTCGCGCAAGCGCGGCGGTGACGAACGTGCTCCAGACCTTCCGCACCGGCTATCTCGGCAAGGTCAGCCCGGTGCATCTGTTCTGGGGCAGCTTCGACCTTGCGGTGACGCGCTTCTCCGGCCGGCGTGCGCCGCTTCATCCCGGCGGCATCCCGGCCTTGCCCGACGAGGTCACCCGCGAAGCCTACAGCCACGAGGTCTCGTCGGCCGGCTTCTGGCCGGGCAGCGGCGCCATCGACTTTCCGGCGTTCTATTCCTACGCCTATCCGACTCCGGACGGTTTTGCGGCGGCGAAGATTTCCCCGGACGCCGCGTACCACGACAAGAATCTCGGAGAATTCCTGCTGCCCTATAACGCGGTCCGGCGCGCCGATGACCCTGAAGCCACGCTGATGAGCTTCCTGCAAAGCACGTATCGCGCCGCGGCCGATCTCGCGCGGTGGGATACCGCCGCGCTCGAATGCCCGATTGGACAGCCGCGGCGACCCAGACCCCTATAAGAGCTTCTATAAGCGCGTCGCACCGACGCACTAGCTTCACGACAAAAAGCAACTGATACTTCCCGCCAAGAAGCGTCGACGACCGGCGCTGCCCAGGGAGGAACCATGAGAACAGCGGCAACGCTGCTTGCCATCGGCATTGTCGTCGCGGTCTTGCCGACACAAGTCCTGCCGGCGCGCGCGCAAGACTATCCCACGAGGCCGATCACCATCGTGTCGGCGCAGGCTTCGGGTGGCGCGAGCGATACGATCGTCCGCGCCGTCCAGGAGCAGCTGCAAGCGGCACTCGGCCAGCCGATCGTGCTGGAGAACCGGCCCGGCGCCAGCGGCAATGTCGGCGCGGCGCAAGTCGCCCGCGCGGCGCCCGACGGACACACGCTGATGATCGGCACCGATGCCATGATGACGTCGAACGTGCATCTGTTCAAAAGCATGCCGTTCGACCCCGCGAAAGATTTCGCGCCGATCACCTATGCGGGCACCAACGTCATCGTGCTGGCGGTGCATGCCGACCTGCCGGCCAAGTCGGTCGCCGATCTGATCGCCTACGCCAAGGCCAATCCGGGCAAGCTGCAGTTCGGCACCTCGGGCGTCGCCTCGCCGCATCATCTGGCCGGCGAGCTTCTCAAGCTCAAGACCGGGATCGATATCGCGCATGTGCCCTATCGCGGCGGCGCGCTGTCGGCCAATGATCTGGCCGGCGGCCACATCGGCATGGCGTTCCTCAGCTATTCGGCCGCGGCGCCGCTCATCCCGACCGGCAAGATCCGGATCCTCGCGGTGGTCGAGAAGACCCGCTACGCGCCGTTGCCGGACGTGCCGACCGTCGCCGAGACCATCCCGGGCTATGAGATGTCGTCCTGGCTCGGCTTCTTCGCACCGGCTGCGACGCCCGCGCCGATCGTGAAGCGGCTGCACGACGAGCTCGCGAAAATCCTGAAGACCGATCTGGTGAAGGAACGTCTTGCCGCCGTCGGCATCGCCGTGGTGGCGGGAACGCCGGCGGAGCTCGCCGAGACGGTGCGCAGCGGCATCGCGGTGCGCGGCGAGCTGGTGAAGGCCGCGAAGATCGAGCCGCAGTAAAGGCGGTCGTCATTCCGGGGCGCGCCGAAGGCGCGAACCCGGAATCCAGACGAGGAGGGAATCCCGGTTGCTCTGGATTCCGGGTTCGCTCGCTTCGCGCCCCGGAATGACCGTGGAAAGAGACGCTACCCCTTCCCCCGGCCCCCGCTCGGCGGCAGCTTGGCGATCTCCTTGATCGCATCGCGGTTCGGCTCGAAGCCCAGCCCCGGCGCTTCGGACATGGTGAAGGTACCGTCCTTCGGCTCGGGCAGGCCGGTAAAAATCTGCCGGCACATCTCGACCGCGAGATAATGGTGCTCGACCAGCGTGCCGTTCGACACGCCGGCCTGCAGATGCATGTTGTGGAAGCCCCAAGCGCCGCCGTTGGCGATCGACACGTTGAACGCGTTCGCCATCCCGGCGATCTTCACGCATTGCGAATAGCCGCCGGTGATGATCGCATTCGGCTGCGCATAGTCGATCGCCTGCGCCATCAGCAGATCCCGGAAGCGGAACGATAGGCCCTCGTTCTGCCCGCACGCCAGCGGGATGCCGACCGAGCGGCGCAGCTGCGCCATGGCCTGCACGTCGTTCTGCGTCAGCGGCTCCTCGAAGAACGAGATGCCGAACGGCTTCACCATCTCGGCCAGTTTCGTGGCGTGATAGAGATCGAGATTGCAGTTGGCGTCGATGAAAAGCTCGACGTCGGGCCCCACCGCCTCGCGGACCGCGCGGACCCGCGCCGCATCCTCGCGGATCACGTCCATGATGGGATGGCTGTCGCGCTTCTTCAGCGCCTCGTTGCCGACCGTCATCTTGAGCCGCTTGAAGCCCTGCGAGACCCAGAGCTTGGCCGCGGCCGCGAGCTGCTCGCGGTCGAAAAAGCCGAAGCCGAAGGTGGCATAGACCGGCACCTTCGGATGCGCGCCGCCGAGCAGCCGCCACACCGGCTGGCCGAACGCCTTGCCCTTGATGTCCCACAGCGCCACGTCGATGGCGGCGAGCGCATGCGCCGCATAGCCGGTCTGGCCGCGCGGCATCAGCGTCCAATAGAGCTTGTCCCAGATGCGCTCATGGGCGAGCGGATCGTCGCCGAGGATCGCCGGTCCCGCGACGCCGTTGACGATCTGCTCAATCACTTCTTCTTCGGTGATTCCGGTGAGGCCGTGGCCGATCAGCCCGGTGTCGGTCTCGACCTCGACATAGCAGCCCGACAGCGACGACGTCTTGTCGACGCCGACGAGCCGGATGTGCAGCGGAACGTTGAGCGGCGTGGCGGTGACGCGGGTGATTTTCATGGGCGGCACCTTACGATGCCGCGGCGGCTGTTCCAATCGTCAGCCCGTCGATGAATCCGCGTTTCGATCGAGCGCTGCTATATTCGCCGCATCCGGCCCACGACGGCCGCCGCCAAAAGATCACGCGACAGACCGCTGACCGATCAGAAAGGAATCGCCCATGAGAATCCCGCTGCGGCTTCAGCCCATGGTGATCGCTCTCACCCTGATCAACCTTGGCATTCTTGGCGTGGTTGTTTCGCGGGAGCAGGCGATCGCCGCATCCACCGCCGCCCCGGACGGCATCCTTCGCGGCCGCGGCCTGCAGATCGTCGACGACAACGGCAAGGTCAGGGCCAGCATCACGATCCATCCGGCCACGAAGCAATCGGACGGCTCGATCTATCCTGAAACCGTGCTGCTGCGGATGATCACGTCAGCAGGGCGACCGGTCGTGAAGATCGCTTCATCCGATGACGGCGGAGGCGTGACGCTCTCCGCAGCCGAGGGTCTCGCCTATGCCCAGGTTCTGACGCGCGGCAACGATCCGAAGCTCGTCATCGTCGACAGCGCCGGCAAGGAGACCTCAAGGCTGCCTTAGGCCTTGCCTCCCGGCTTCGGATTGCGCGCCGCGATGCTTCTCCATCCGCAATAAAAAAGCGCCCCGCATGGCGGGGCGCAGTTTGAAACGCTCATTCAGTCAGTGGGACCAACTAAGGGCTAGGCAGCTACTTCAGTCCGTCCTGCACAGCGGTGAAGGTCGAGACCAGCTTGTCCTTCGTCGCGCCGAGAGCGCCGATGATCGCCACCGAGATGCCGGCCGCGATCAGGCCGTATTCGATGGCAGTGGCACCGGACTCATCCTGCAGAAAACGCTTCGTCGCCTCCAAGATACGCATACGCTCATACTCCCTGTAAGCGTCAGGTATTCCCCGACGTTTTCCCAAATAAGTTGTATCCGTTGCGCATACGTAAATTCCCGTACAGAAACTCCAGCCCATTGAATTTCCAGGAAAAATACGTGTTTTTGGCAACTCGTCTAAGTTGTTTCCATTGCACAAGTTTTCTGAAATTTCTCGCCTATCGCAATGACGATGAAAAATTTTCGGCCTCCTAACGCCTAACGGCGCCTCACAACCGCTAACGGGCAATTCCCCGACCCCCGCGCCATTCTCACGGCGTCAGACGGACCGGCCTAACCCCGGCGTGGTCCCGGTCTTGGTCAGGGAGAACACGATGCGCACACAAGGTTCGGAAGTCGTCCAGCAAGACCGGCGCCGGCTCTTGAGCACCACGGCGATGGCGATCGCCGCGGTCGTGGCCCGTGCACTGTTCGCCGGAAGCGCGCTCACCTCGACCGCGCTGGCGCAGAGCGCCAACACGGCCGCGCCCGCGGCAATGCAGAGCGCAACGAGCGCCGACCTCGAGCATCACACGGTGAAGATCGACGGCACGCGCTTCCACTATGTGACGGCGGGCAGCGGCGAGCCGGTGCTGCTGCTGCCGGGCTGGCCCGAGAGCTGGCTCGCCTGGCGGAAGGTCGTGCCGCTGCTGGTCAAGGCCGGCCGCAAGGTCATCGTGCTCGATCCGCGCGGCTTCGGCGAGAGCGACAAGCCGGCCGGCGGCTACGATCTCGACACAGCGGCGCGCGATCTGCACCGCTTCCTCGAAGTCACCAACCTCGCGCAGCCGGGCGGCATCGACATCGTCGCCCACGACGTCGGCACCTGGATCGGGCACGCCCACGCCGCGAATTATCCGGCGGACGTCAAGCGGCTGGTGCTGACCGAGTCGAACATTCCTGGCGTGACGGCCTTCGGCGGCGGAATTCCGAGCGAGGCCGTGAACCTGAAGAGCTGGCAATTCGCCTTCAACCGGCTGAACGATCTGCCGGAGATCCTGATCCAGGGCCGCGAGCGCGAATACCTGACGTGGCTGTTCGCGACCAAGAGCTATCGGACCCATGCGATCGATGCGGCCGCGCTCGATACGTATGTGCGGCAGTATTCCGCGCCCGGCGCGTTGCGCGCGGGCTTCGCCTGGTACCGCGAGAACTTCAACGCCGAGGGCCTGGCGCAGGCGAAGACGCGCGGTGCCAAGCGGCTGACCATGCCTGTGCTGGCGCTCGGCGGCTCCGAAGGCGTGGGCGATGCGCTGCGCGCGACTGTCGCCACCATCGGCGATCGCGTCGAGGGCGGCTCGATCGCCGGATCGGACAACGCCGGCTGCGGTCACTTTCTCCCCGAAGAATGCCCGGTCGAGCTGACCGATGCGGTCCTCAAGTTCTGGGCTCGCAACAGCTAACCGGCCCTCACAACCCCTAACGAGCAATTCCCAGACCACGACGCCAATATCACGGCACATCAACCGACCAAGCCAAAGGAGACCACCATGACCACCACCACTCTGGAACGCAACGAAGCCGCAACCAAAGCCCCGAGCGCGCGGCGGCTCGACATGAAGCTCGAGGTCATCGTCATTCCGGTATCGGATGTCGACCGCTCGAAGGAGTTCTACGCCAAGCTCGGCTGGCGGCTCGACGCCGAGTTCGTCGGCGACGACTATCGCGTGATCCAGTTCACGCCGCCGGGCTCCGGCAGCTCGGTGATCTTCGGCAAGAACGTCACCGCGGCGGCGCCTGGCTCCGCCCAGGGACTCTATCTTGTCGTCTCCGACATCGAGGCCACGCGCAAGGAGCTGATCGCCCGCGGCATCAAGGTCAGCGAGACCTTCCACGGCGACGGCGTCTACGCCGGACCGGACGAGCCGTACCTGTTCGGACGGCGCCGCGTCAGCGGTCCTGATCCCGAGCATCGCACCTACCGCTCGTTCGCCTCGTTCAACGATCCGGACGGCAACGGCTGGCTGTTCCAGGAGGTCACCGCGCGGCTGCCCGGTCGCGTCGAAGGGGACACGACGTTCAGCTCGTCACCCGATCTGGCGAGTGCGCTCCGTCGTGCAGCCGTCGCGCATGGCGAGCACGAGAAGCGGAACGGCGGCAAGCACGACGAGAACTGGGCGGACTGGTACGCCGAATACATCGTCCGCGAGCAGGCAGGCCTTGAGCTGCCGCAGTAAGCGGCAGCAGCAACGTCATCAATTTGAAGGAGATCACGATGTTTATGCCATTCAGAACTTTTCCGATTGCGTCGCTTGCTCTCGCCGCAATGCTGGCGACTGCCGTGCCAATTGCTTCGGCGCAGGCCCAGCAGCCGGCCGGGATCAAGCGAACCGACCTGCAGCGGCACGATCTCAGCGCCCCCGGACGCGAGGTCTTCCAGGTGCGCGTCGATTTCGCGCCGGGCGCGGCCTTCGGCCGGCACACGCATCCGGGCGAGGAGATCATCTACGTGATCGAGGGCTCGCTGGAATACGAGGTCGAGGGCAAGCCGCCGGTGACGCTCAAGGCCGGTGACGTGCTCTTCGTCCCGACCGGAACGGTCCATGCGGCGAAGAACGTCGGCACCGTCAACGCGGCGGAGCTTGCGACGTACATCCTCGAAAAGGGCAAGCCACCGCTCACGCTGGCGAAGTGAGGGCTTCGGATCGGGCTTCCGTCCGATTTCGTTACCTCACGCGCCGGAATGCGCATGCGTGTCCGGTGTTCTCCTGTACAGCAACAGGTACACGCCGAGGGAGACCTCTCATGAAACCACTGGCACGCATGGCAGTCTTGGGACTCATCATGATTGCGGGCACGGCACCGGGACGTGGCGGCGAGTACCACTGGTGCGCCAACGACGGGCAAAGCCGGAGCGGCGGGCTTGCCTGCTACTACGCGACGCTCGACCAATGCAAGGCAGCCGTTTCCGGAAGCGGAGCGTTTTGCATGCCGAACTACGCAGACCCGGAGCGGCAAGCCAGCTCGATGCCCCACAAGCGCCGCTGACGGTCTCAGCCCAATGTCGCCAGCAGGCGTTGGGCGGCTTGCAGATCGGGGGTCTCCAACCCCTCGACGAACTGGTCGAACACGGGCTGCAGCAGCTCGCGGGCTTTCTTGCGCTTGCCCTGCTCGGCCCAGAGCGCCGCGAGATCGGTCGCGGTGCGGAGCTCCCAGGCGGGTGCCCCCTGGCGCCGACTCAGCTCCAACGATTGCGTGAAGCATTTTTCCGCTTCGTCGATGCGACGCTGCGGCAACGCCAGCAGCAAGGTGCCCTTCAGCCGCAGCAGCTCCGGCATGAACAGCACGTCGCCGTTGGTCTCGACCCGCCGGATCGCCTCGTCGACCAGCGTCATGGCCTCGGGGAATTGCCCGGTCGCAGCGAGACCTTGCACCAGCGCGATTTTGAATCCGGTTGCCAGCAGCTCGTAACCCACCGCGTGGATGGCCTTGAGACACGCGCGCAGATCCGCGACGCCGGCTTTTGCTTCGCCGCGCCGGACGGCGAGCGCGCCTTGATAGCCGCGGCCGACGGCCAGATAGGGCCCGAGAGAATGGGATTGCGAGTGGTCGATGAAGCGTTCGATGTAGTGCTCGGCGCTGTCGAAATCGCCGGCCGCAAGGAACACGGCGATGCTCCAGATCAGCGCTCTGGACAACGGCACCGGATGGCCTGTCGCGTCCGCGTCGTCGATGCTCTGGTGTGCACGGTCCACCGCCTGCACCGGATGGCCTTGCAACCACAACACTCTCGCCAACGCGATGCCGGCGAAATTGTAGTGCTCGTAGTCGACATAGATCGTGCTGGTCTGCCGGTGCCCCGGCCCAGGGCGCAGCGCCGCCTCGAGCTCGACGCGCGCGCCCTCGAGATCGCCGCCATGATACAGCGAGACTCCGAGAAAGCAGTGCGCCAGCGCGACGGCGACCGGATCGTCCATGAGCTCCGAAACCGCGAAGCTCCTTTTGGCGTAGTCCAGGTTCGTCTTGAAGTCGGCGATGCGGTGATGAAACATGTAAAGCAGACTGAGCATCTGCAGCTGATTGGGCGCGTCGCCCAGGTCTTCGGCGATCGCGAGACTCCGGACCAGGGCCGCTTTCGCCGCGTTGCTGTTGCCACGCGTCAACATCAGCGACACGCCCAAGGCGGCCTGCAGGTGCATCTCCTCGGGTCCCGATCGCGTCGCATCGTCGAGCGCCGCAATGCCGCGCTCCGACCAGGCATGACACTCCGGCAGCAGCGACATCGTCAGGAACACCGGCGCCGCCGCGGCCGCGAGTCCGACACCGACCTCCACATGACCCTTTTCGCCAAAACACCATTTCAACGCCGCGCGGACATTGTTGAGCGCGGCAAAATGCGGCGACCGCTCGGTGCCGGTCGACAGCGTGGTCCATTCGGTCCCGGTCTGCTCCAGCCAGCGCCGGAAATAGCTCGCGTGGCGGACCGCAAGGTCCGTGGCCTCGGCTTCGTCAATGCCGATCTCGAGCGCGTAAGCGCGCGTGGTGTCGAGGAGCCGGTAGCGGATCATCGCCCCGATCGGGCGCGTCGCCAGCATCGATTTCGCGACCAGGCTGTCGATCGCGCCGAACACCGCCGATCGATCCAGCGTCGCGCTGGTGACGACCTCCAGCGCCGCATCGAGCGTGAAATGCCCGACGAACACCGCAAGCCTGCGCAGCACCGCGCGCTCGGCGCCGGACAGGAGCCCGTAGCTCCAGTCGAGCGTGGCCTGCAGTGTCTTCTGGCGCGGCGGCGCAGTGCGCGAGCCGTGCCACAGCAGGTTCAGGCGCTGGTCGAGCAGCGCCGCAGTCTGCTGCAGGCCGTGGGATTCGACGCGCCGTGCCGCGAGCTCGATCGCGAGCGCCACGCCGTCGAGCTTGCGGCAGATGTCGGCCAGAATCGGCGCTTCCGCATCGCTGATGTCGAGACGCGCGCCGCTCGCGGCGGCGCGTTCGAGAAACAGCTGCGTTGCCGGAAACTCCTGCACGGCCGCAGCCGTCAGTCCCGGCGCGTCGGGCGGACAGGCCAGCGCATCGAGCCGGTAGACATGCTCGCGCTCGACGCGCAGCGCCTCGCGGCTGGTCGCCAGGATGTGGACCTGCGGCGCGAACTCCATGATGTTCTCGGCAAGCGCCGCGACCGCTTCGACGAGATGCTCGCAGGTGTCGAGGATCAGCAGCAGCCGCTTGTCGTGCAGGTGCCCCATCAGGCTCGGCTGCACATCGTCGGACTGCACCGAGAGCCCGAGCATCGAAGCCGCAGCCGTGGTCACGAGTTTCGGATCGCTCAGCATCCCGAGATCGACGAACAGCACCGCGCCATGAAACGCTTCGGCCAGATGATGGCCTATCGCAACCGCAACCGTGGTCTTGCCGACGCCGCCGGCGCCGACGATGGTGACAAAGCGCGACGCGATCAGCTGCGCCGACAGCTTGAGGACGTCGTCGTCGCGGCCGACCATCCGGCTCAACCGGTTGGGAAGGTTGGCGTGCGGAAAATGTGCGGCCGGAACGATCGGCGCATCGGCGGCCGGCGCCGCCTCGCGCGCGCTCCCCGCCCGCGACACCGGCGCGACGAAGCAATAGCCCCGGCCGGCCAGCGTCGTGATGTATCGCGCGCCGTCCTTGCCGTCGCCGAGCGCCTTGCGGAGGCCGGCCATGTGAAACCGCAGGCTGCCTTCGTCGACCGTGACGTCCGGCCAGACCCGCGACATCAGATCCTTCTTGCTGACCACCTCGTTGGGCGTCGACATCAGCACGATCAGGATGTCGAGCGCGCGGCCGCCCAGGTCCACGGGAACGCCCGCCTTGGTGAGCAGCCTTTCGCTCGCGATGAGGTTGAAGGGACCAAACGACAAGCCGTCTTTGGTCTGCGCTGATGCTGTCGCCATGGCTCTCGGAGCCCGCCAATCGGGCCGTACTTTAGGTCAGGGGCCGCCCCTATACCATTGAAAGAGCGGTGATCAGGGTTCTGCGGGCCGCACGCCAATTAAACAGGCAAGGATTTGCAACGGCTAACAACGTCTCACAACCCATAACGGGCGTCTCCAGCCCCGGGGCGGTAGCTGTTTGAACGGCACCGATGTGCCGCCGAAATCCCCCCGAGCTGAGGAATCCGCCCATGAACACGTCCAAGACCACCGAAGCCACCGACCTGAACCGTCGCACGCTGCTGAGCACGGCCGCGACGGGCATCGCTGCAGCGGGTGCGGCGAGCCTGTTCCCGTTGCCCTTGGGCGCCGCGCCCGCAGGCGATGCCATTCGCCCCTTCCACATCGAGATACCGGCAGAGCAGCTCGCCGATCTCCGCCGTCGCGTGCTTGCGACGAGGTGGCCGGAGCGCGAAACGGTGACCGATGACACGCAAGGCGTGCGGCTCGCCACCGTGCAGAACCTCGCCCGCTATTGGGCAACGGACTACGACTGGCGCAAGGTCGAAGCGCGGCTCAATGCCCTGCCGCAGTTCATCACCGAGATCGACGGACTCGACATTCATTTCATCCATGTCCGCTCGAAGCACGAGAACGCGCTGCCGATGATCGTCACGCACGGCTGGCCGGGCTCGGTCATCGAGCAGCTCAAGATCGTCGAGCCGCTGACCAATCCGGCGGCGCATGGCGGCACCGAAGCGGATGCCTTCCATCTCGTGATCCCGTCGCTGCCGGGCTACGGCTTCTCTGGCAAGCCCACGGCGCCCGGCTGGAATCCGCCGCGCATCGCCAAGGCGTGGGCGACGCTGATGCAGCGCCTCGGCTACACGCGCTACGTGGCGCAGGGTGGCGACTGGGGCAACGCCGTCACCGAGAACATGGCGGTGCAGCAGCCGGCCGGGTTGATCGGCATCCACACCAACATGCCGGCGACGGTGCCGGCCAGCATCTCCAAGGCCATGGCGCAGGGCGAGGCGCCGCCCGCCGATCTCACGGCTGACGAGCGCAAGGCGTGGAATCAGCTCGACGCCTTCAACAAGGAAGGCCTGGGCTACGCCATCGAGATGAACAACCGGCCGCAGACGCTGTACGGCATCGTCGATTCGCCGGTCGGGCTCGCGGCCTGGATGATCGATCACGACGCGCGCAGCCAGGAGATGATCGGCCGCGTGTTTGACGGCAAGGCGGAAGGCCTGACGCGGGACGACGTCCTCGACAACGTCACGCTCTATTGGCTGACCAACACCGCGATCTCCTCGGCGCGGCTCTACTGGGACAACGCGCACTTTCCGACCGGAGGCTTCTTCGATCCCCGGGGCATCGAGATCCCGGTCGCGGTCAGTGCCTTCCCGGACGAGATCTACACGGCGCCGCGCAGCTGGGCCGAGAAGGCGTATCCGAAGCTCATCCACTACAACAAGCTTCCCAAGGGCGGCCACTTCGCGGCGTGGGAGCAGCCCGGGTTCTTCGTTGCCGAGATGCGCGCGGCATTCAAGCCACTCCGCAAGGCAGCCTGACAATTCGGAAGGCGGCGTGCTGTGCGCGCCGCCTTCTCCTTGCAAATTCCAGCCGGACTTTGACTCGGTCCACGCAACAATGAGGAGTTTCATCATGGCTATGCGATCTGGCTCAGAGATCATCATCCAGGATCGGCGTCAGTTTTGGCGCACCGCCACAGCGAGTTTCGCGGCTGCAACCGCCGTCATCGCCGTCGTGCTCGCCCTGTCGGGCGGCCGCGCGATCTCGGCGCAGGACAAATACACCGTGCAGGTGCCGGAAGGGCTCGCGTTCTCCGAGTTCAGGGGCTTCGAAGACTGGGCGACCATCGCGGTCAGCCAGTCCGGCGAACTGATCGAGGTCATCGTCGGCAATCCCGCGATCATCGACGCCTACCGGTCCGGCATTCCGGGCAACGGCAAGCCGTTCCCCGACGGCGCCAAGATGGCGAAGATCCACTGGAACGCGAAGAAGAGCGAGGAGGCCCCGTCGCCGACGACGATCCCGGGCACGCTGCACGACGTCGACTTCATGGCGAAGGACAGCAAGCGGTTTGCCAGCACCGGCGGCTGGGGCTACGCGCAGTTCGACTACGACAACGCGGCCGAGGCCTTCAAGCCGCTGGGGACCGGCTCCGATTGCGGCTACGCCTGCCACACCATCGTGGCCAAGAAAGACTACGTCTTCACGGCCTACGGAAAGCGCTGAACGGACCGAAGGAGCGACATCGCCGGCACCGCCCGGCGATGTCGCTAACAACGCCTCACAACGCATAACGGGCGTTTCCGGCCGCGCCGGCCTAAGTATGGGCCAACACGGAACAAGGCATTCAGCGATGAAAACCAACAAGTTCCTGGTCGCAGCGGTCCTGGCCACCGCAATCGGGACCCCGATCGCGGCCTTTGTCGGAGACAAGACCATGCCGCAGACCACGACTTCCGCAGGTGCGCAGCCGCCGTTCCTGCACGGCTTCCCCCTCATCCCGGTGTCCGGCCAGTCCGCGCTGGCGTCGCTGTCGCGCGCCGACGAATGGCTCAACTCGAAGCCACTCTCCGCACAGGACCTGCGTGGCAAGGTCGTGCTGGTCGATTTCTGGACCTACACCTGCATCAACTGGCTGCGCACCGAGCCTTACGTCCGCGCCTGGGCCGAGAAATACAAGGACCAGGGCCTGGTGGTGATTGGCGTGCACGCGCCGGAGTTCGAGTTCGAGAAGAACCTCGACAACGTCCGCCGGGCCGTCAAGGACATGCAGATCGACTATCCGGTCGCGGTCGACAACGAGCACAGGATCTGGCGCGCCTTCGACAACCAGTATTGGCCGGCGCTGTATTTCATCGATGCGCAGGGACGCATCCGGCATCAGCAGTTCGGCGAAGGCGAATACGAGCAATCGGAAAAGATGATCCAGCAATTGCTGGCTGAGGCCGGGCGCAGCGAAGTCAGCGACAAGCCGGTGGCGGTCGAGGGCCGCGGCCTCGAGGCGGCTGCGGACTGGACCAACCTGAAGTCTCCGGAAAACTACGTCGGCTATGACCGGACCGAGAGATTCGTTTCGCCCGGTGGCGCGGTGCCGAACAAGGCCCGCATGTATGAGCTGCCGGCGCGGCTGCGCCTGAACGATTGGGCGCTGTCCGGCGACTGGACGATGAAGAGCCAGGCCACCGCGCTGAACAAGCCCAACGGCCGCATCGCGTACCGCTTTCACGCCCGTGACCTTCATCTCGTGATGGGTCCGGCGGCCAAGGACACGCCGGTGCGCTTTCGCGTCACGATCGACGGCAAGCCGCCGGGCGCGGCCCACGGCCTCGATGTCGACGAGCAAGGCTACGGCACCGTGACCGAGCAGCGCCTGCACCAGTTGATCCGGCAAGGCGGCCCGATCGCCGACCGGCAGTTCGAAATCGAATTCCTCGATGCCGGTGTGGAAACCTTCGCCTTCACGTTCGGCTGATCCGACGCACAACACTCAACTGGAGCCCCCCCATGACGAAGATCGAAATCAACCAGGATCGTCGCCGTTTCGTTGGCGCCGCCGCGTTGGCCGTCGCCGCCACGCAGCTCGGCTGGCTTACTTCGGCGAATGCACAGGCCGCAAAGAGGCTGCCTGACGTGAAGCCGGGGACCAACACGTCGTTCGCGCCGCTGAAGCAGATCGACGCGGGCGTGCTGAATGTCAGCTACGCCGAAGCAGGCCCCGCCGACGGCCCGCCGGTCATCCTGCTGCATGGCTGGCCCTACGACATCTATGCCTTTGTCGACGTTGCGCCGCTGCTCGCCTCGGCCGGCTTCCGCGTGCTCATTCCTTATCTGCGCGGCTACGGCGGCACGCGGTTTCTATCGAGCGCGACCGTCCGCAACGGTCAGCCTGCGGCGCTCGGCACCGACATCATCGCCTTCATGGATGCGCTCAAGATCGGCAAGGCGGACCTCGCCGGTTTCGACTGGGGCGCACGCACCGCGAACATCGTCGCAGCGCTGTGGCCCGAGCGGGTCAAATCCCTGGTCTCGGTCAGCGGCTATCTGATCGGCAGCCAGGAGGCCGGCAAGATGCCGCTGCCGCCCGAAGCTGAGTTCCAATGGTGGTACCAGTTCTATTTCGCGACCGAGCGCGGCCGCCTGGGCTACGAGAAGAACAGAAACGAGTTCAACAAGCTGATCTGGCGGCTCGCCTCGCCGAAATGGAAGTTCGACGACGCGACCTTCAATCGCAGCGCCGCGTCCTTCGACAATCCGGATCACGTCGCCGTCGTCATCCATAACTATCGCTGGCGGATGGGCCTCGCCGAAGGCGAGGCGAAATTCGACGAGCTCGAGAAGCGGCTCGCGGCAGGCCCGGTCATCACCGTGCCGACCATCACCATGGAGGGCGACGCCAACGGCGCGCCGCATCCGGAGCCCAGCGCCTACGCCAAGAAGTTCTCCGGCAAATACGAGCACCGGCTGATCACCGGCGGCATCGGCCACAACCTGCCGCAAGAAGCGCCGAGGGACTTTGCCCAGGCTGTGATCGACGTCGCCGCAGCCTGATCGCTGCGGCGCCCTCGCGGGCCAACACAGAAAAAGGAATCCATCATGAGCCAGGCCGCAAAGGTCCTGTACACGGCCAGAACCCGCACCAGCGGCGGCCGGGAGAACGGCGTCGCGCGCAGCTCCGACGGCTTTCTGGACGTCAGGCTTTCGACCCCCGGCACGGCGCGCATCGGCACCAACCCGGAGCAGCTGTTCGCCGCCGGCTGGTCGGCCTGCCTGGAAAGCGCGATCGCGCTTGCGGCCCAGCGGAGAAAAATCGCGCTGCCGGCCGACGTGACGGTCGACGCCGAAGTGGACCTTCGCGCCGCGAACGGCGGCACCCATCTCAGCGCGCGGCTCAATGTCAGCCTGCCGGGCGTCGAACGCGCAGCCGCCCAGGCGCTGCTCGATGAAGCGCACGAGAGCTGCCCGTATTCGAAGGCGACCCGCGGCAACATCGACGTTGCGATCAAGCTGGTTTGAGTGGAACCGCGCATCGCGAGCGGTTCCATCGCGCGACGTGGAACCGCCCGCCCTTTTGTCGCCGCCATCATCGTTCAGTGAAATTTAACGGGGCGGGCCTTTAAGGGGGGCAGCGTTTCCGAAGGTCCGTCGTGATCCGACGTTTGCTGCAACACGAAGCTGTCCCGTCGCGCCGTGCGTTTGTCGGCGGGCTCGGCTCGTTGGCGAGCGCGCTTGCGCTCGGCGGCTGCGCGGGCCTCGCCGCAACGGGGGCGCGCTACGACGCCTCGTCGCTCGTGGAAGATCCGACCTTGCTCGTCGCCACCACACGCAAGCGGGTGAACGGCGGGCGCGCCGCACCCTGGTTCGGGCCGGACCGGGCGCAGTCCATGACGGTCGCCCGCGCCAAGCTGAAGGCACCGAGCGAAGGCCGCTTCTCGCTCGCCGCGGCCGGCTTCGACAGCTGGCGTCTTGCCGACGTTGCGCCGGTGTCGGAAGGGATCAGCGATCTGCTCGCAGGAGCCAACGCCGGCCGTGACGTCCTGATCTACGTGCACGGCTTCAAGCAGACGTTCGAGACGGCAGCGCTCGATGCCGCGTATCTCTCCGACAGCATCAAGTTCAACGGCCAGACCCTGCTGTTCTCCTGGCCGTCCAGGGCGGGGCTGTTCGACTACGCCTACGACCGCGACAGCGCGATGTATTCCCGCGACGACCTGGAGCGCGTGCTTCGGGCCATCGTGGAGGCGCCGAACGGCGGCCGTGTCCACATCGTCGCGCACAGCATGGGCACCATGCTGACGCTGGAAAGCCTGCGCCAGCTCTATGCGCGTTACGGCGACACGGTAACGAGCCGGATCGGCGCCATCGTGTTCGCGGCGCCGGACATCGACATGGATATCTTCTCGTCGTCGGTCCGCCGCATCGGTCCGCTGGCCGGCAAGATCACGGTCATCGCCGCCACCAACGACCGCGCGCTGGCGCTGTCGGGACAGATGGCCGGCGGCATGACGCGGGTCGGCGCCGCCGAGAAGGATGCCATCGAAAAGCTCGGCGTGCGCGTGGTCGATGCGTCCCACGAAGGCTGGGGCCTGATCAACCACGACCTGTTCCTGTCGAACGCCGACGTGCAGCGGGTGATCCGCCGCTCGATCGACACCGCGGCGGCGTAACGTCGAGCAGTTACCACATATGTCGCGCCAATCTTCGCCGTCATGCCCGGCCATGACAGTGGCTAAAGCACTCTTGAATTGAGGCACGTCCGCGCAACAAGCACACTGTCACCCGCGGGCTTGACCCGCGGGTCCATGACCAAGGTTCAACAACGGAAGTCTTACGTAAGATAGCCTGAGCTGCAGCCGCTCATGGATCGCCGGGTCAAGCCCGGCGATGACACCACCGTTGTGGCCCGCGTTGCGGTCTAGCTGGAAGCGGCTTTGGTCCCAAACGTTTTCTAACGTAGGTCCAGGCCGAGCCGCAGCCGGGCTCAATTGACCTTGATCTCCAGCTCCTTCACCAGCTTCCCGAACGTGCCGAAGTCGTGACGAACGAGCTCTGCGAACGGCTCGGCACTGCCGCCGACGGGATCTTGCGCGGCCTTCAGCAGATTGGCGCGGATCGCCGGCTCCTGCAGCGCCTTGTTCAACTCGGCATTGAGCCGCGCGATGATCGCCGCCGGCGTGCCGGGCGGCACGAAAACCCCGACCCACTGATCGAACACGAGGCCCGCAATTCCGGCCTCCGCGAAGGTCGGCACATCGGGCAGGCTCGACGAGCGTGCCGCCGTGCTCTGCGCCAGGAGCTTCAGCGCGCCGGTGCGGTAGTGCGGCATCAGCGGCGTCGAGCCGAGCGAGCCGATCTTCACGTGACCCGCGATCAGATCGTTGATCGCCTGGCCACCGCCGCGATAAGCGACCTGATCGACCTTGATGCCGGCGATGCGCGCGAACCACTGCATCACGATCGACTGACCGGAGCCGAACCCGCTGCCGGTGCCGTAGCCCATGCCGGGATCGCGTTTCACCACCGTCACCAGCTCGCCCAGGGTGTTGACGCCGAGCGAGGGATGCACTGCGATCACCACCGGCTGGCGCGACAGCTGGATCACTGGGACGAAGTCCTTCAGCGGATCGAAAGTGACCTTATAGACGTGCGGGTTGCTGACGAGCGCCTCGGTCGTGATCATGATCGTGTAGCCGTCGGGCGCGCTCTTCGCCGCCGCGTCCATGGCGACGTTGCCATTGGCGCCGGTGCGGTTCTCGATCACGAACTGCTGGCCGAGCGAGCGCGAGAGAAATTCGCCGACGAACCGCGCAGCGACATCGGTCGAGCCGCCGGCCGCGTAGGGCAGGATCACGTGCACCGGCCGGTTCGGCCAGTCCTGCGCTTGGCCTTGGGCTTGCGCCGGCGCCGGCATGGTCACGACGGCGGCCGCGACGATCATGGCAATTCGCGAAATGTTCATGAGCTTTGCTCCACATTGCGCAGGTCGAACAGGGTCTCGGCGCCACTGCCGGCCGGCGTCGAGCAGATCAGCTGATAGCGATCCGAGCAGAGCCAGAAGCGGCCGGTCTGCTTCACCGCGCCGTCGGCGCCGAAAACCGTACGGCTGAGCTCGAGCACCGGCGTGCGCGCCGGGAGCTTCAACAGCCGGCCGACGCGTGCGCCCGCCGGCATCGCGCGCAGCGCCACTTGCGTGGACGCCACGCGAATGCCGACCGCCGTCATCATGTCCTCCGTCGAGATCAACTCCGCTTTTGCGCGCGGCACCGCCGCGACCTCGGGAGCCAGCCAGCCATCGGTCACCGCGATCGGCTGGTCGTCGATCAGATAAAGCCGCTGGAACGACACCGCGTCGGCGCCGGCAGGCAGCCGCAAAAGCGCGGCGATGTCGGCGGGAGGCCGCCGCAGCTCGAAGCGCAGGATTCGCGCGCTGGCGCCTTCGGCCTGCGAGAGCAGCGAGCCGAACAGGCCGTGCAGGCGCTTCAGATCATGCCGCACCGACGGCGCCGTGACGAAGGTGCCCTTGCCCTGCTTGCGGACGAGGAGCTGCTGCTGCACCAGCGCGCCGACCGCCTGACGCAAGGTGATGCGGCTGACGCCGTAGCGCTGCGCGAGCTCGCTCTCGGAGGGCAGCCGCTCGCCCGGCTTCAGCGCGCGGCTGCGGATGGCGTTGGCGAGAAGCTCGGCGAGCTGACGATGCAGCGGCTCGGGGCTCGACCGGCTCAAGGCCGTCGACAATGGATTTGCGCGGCGCTTCATGCAAAGTCATACTAGGTCGTCATATAACGTCTTAACAAGCTCAAAAAGTGTGCCGTCCATGCCGTTTTCCCGCTACTTGCCTGAGCAGATGGGCTCGATCCGGCTGTCGCCGCCGGGCCCCTTCGTCGCCGGCTCCCTCGCGGAGCTGACGCTCGTCTACACCGCCGGGACGTTCGGCATCGACGACACCGGCATGCTGAAGGTGTCGTGGCGCACCACCTCCGACATGGCGAAGCCGCAGTTCGACAAGCCGCAGGCGGCGAACTTCACCACGGTCGAAGCGAGCAACGGCGCCGTGCTCGAGGTCTGGTTCGACAAGCTCAACATCCGGCCCTATGCCAACACGCTGCTCATCCGCGTCGGCCGCGGCTATCTGCGTGAGGGCGACACCATCACGATCCGCTTCGGCGACAAGCGGCAAGGCTCGCCGGGCTGGCGGCTGCAGACCAACGTCGAGAAGCAGGTCGAGCTGCGCACGTCGGTCGACGCCTTCGCCACCTATCAGTTCTGCGAGCTGCCGCAACAGCCGGCCTTCGATCTCGTCCCCGGCGCCGTGACGTCATGGAAGGCGATCGTGCCGTCGTCCGTTGCCATCGGCGAGCCGTTCCGGCTGGCGCTGGTTGCCGAGGACATCTGGGGCAATCCGACGACCGACGCCGAAGCGGTGCTGGCGCTCGATGCGTCGCTGCCGCTGCGCGGCTTGCCGGCAACGGCGACCATCAAACGCGGCGACGGTCCGCGCGTGATCGACAATCTCACCGCTGACGCCGAAGGCGATCTTGTGCTCCGCGCCACAGTGGCCGGTCAGGAGATCGCGCGCGCCAATCCGCTGCGCGTCTTGCGCGACAAGGCCCCGCTGAAGCGTTACTGGGGTGACTTGCACGGGCAGAGCGGCGAGACGATCGGCATGGGCTCCGCCGACGATTATTTCCGCTATGCGCGCGATCTTGCGTTTGTCGATATCGTCGGCCACCAGGGCAACGACTTCCAGATCACCGACGCGTTCTGGAAGGAGCTCAACGCGCTCACCGCGGCTTTCGACAAGCCCGGCAAGTTCGTGTGCGTGCCCGGCTACGAATGGTCCGGCAACACCGGCATGGGCGGCGACCGCAACATCTTCTACCGCCACGAGGGCCGGCCGATCCGGCGTTCCTCGCACATCCTGGTCGAAGGCCAGACCTCGACGGATGCCATCTACACCGCCGACAAGCTGTTCGAGGCGCTGCGCGGCGAGGACGCCGTCGTTATCGCCCATGTCGGCGGACGCTATGCGGACATCAAATATGCCCATGACGGGCGGCTCGAACGCGCCGTCGAGGTGCACTCGTCCTGGGGCACGTTCGAATGGCTGCTGCATGATGCCTTCGAGAAAGGCTATCGCGTCGGCGTCATCTGCCACAGCGACGACCACAAGGGCCGTCCCGGCGCGACGCGTCCCGGCGCTTCGAGTTTCGGCGCGGTCGGCGGACTGACCTGCTATTTCATGCCCGAGCTGACGCGCGACGCCTTGTTCGCTGCGCTGCGCGCGCGGCATCATTACGGCACCACCGGCAACCGGCTGTACCTCGATCTGCACGGCACGTTCGGCGAGGACGTCGTCCGCTTCGCCGACGATCCGGCGCTGGGCCCGACCACCGAGCACAAGACTCGCGAAGCACAGATGGGCGACATCGTGCGCGCCGGCCGCGTGCCGATGCGGCTTGCAATCGATGTCACCGGCACCGCGCCGATCGATCGCGTCGACGTGCTGCATGGCACCGCGACGGTCAAGACGATCCGGCCGTTCACCGCGGCCGAGCTCGGCCGCCGCGTGCGCGTGCTGTGGCAAGGCGCGGAATATCGCGGCCGCGGCCGCGAGACCATCTGGCAGGGCGAACTGACGCTCGCCGGCAACCGCGTCGCGCGCTTCGCCGCGGTCAACTTCCTCAACCCCGAACGCAAGGTGCAGGAGAAGACGCCCGGCACCGCCCTCACCTGGACCTCGGTGACGACCGGCAATCTCGCCGGCATCGATCTGTGGCTCGAGGATGCGCGCTCCGGCACGCTGCGCATCGACAGCAACGTGGTCAAGGGCGAGATCGACCTCGCTGCGCTCGGCGACAATGCCATCGCTTTCGACGGCGGCATGCTGGGACGCAAGCTCAGCGTCTATCGGCTTCCCGAGCAAGAGTGGAATCGGCGGGTGACATTCGAGCACACCGTCACATTCGCGGGCGGCGCGGACCTTCCGGTTTATGTCCGCGTCACGCAGGCCGACGGCAACCAGGCCTGGTCGAGCCCGATCTATCTGATCGAATAGGCGCGAGCCGCCGGACATATACTGTTGGAATGTGTACTGTTGAACGATCCGTCCGCAGCCCACGACCGTGCGGAGTCTTTCAATGACACAAGCTCAGCTGACATCGCGGCTCGCGCAGGACGTCGACGTGATCCTGCAGTCGTTCGGCGTCGAGCGCGCTCTTTATCAAGGCGGCGCCAGGACCGTGCGCTCGCCGTTGACCGGCGACACGATCGGCCAAGTGCAGGACGCCTCTCCGGCGGTCACGACCGCAGCGATCGCGCGCGCCGCAGACGCCTTCAAGACCTGGAGCCTCGTTCCGGCGCCGCGCCGCGGCGAGCTGGTCCGGCTGATCGGCATGCACTTGCGTGCCGCGAAGGATCAGCTCGGCCGTCTGGTCACCATTGAAGCGGGCAAGATCGCCTCCGAAGGCCGCGGCGAAGTGCAGGAGATGATCGACATCTGCGATTTCGCGGTCGGCCTGTCGCGGCAGCTTTACGGCCTGACCATCGCGAGCGAACGGCCGTCGCATCGGATGATGGAGCAGTGGCATCCGCTCGGTCCGGTCGGAATCATCACGAGCTTCAACTTTCCGGTCGCGGTCTGGGCCTGGAACGCGGCGCTGGCGCTCACGTGCGGCGATCCCGTCATCTGGAAGCCGTCGGAGAAAACACCGCTGACCGCCCTCGCCGTTCAGGCACTGTTCGCGCGCGCCGCCAAGGAATTCGGCGATGCGCCGGACGGGCTCAGCGCTGTGCTGCTCGGCGGGCGCGAAGCCGCGGCCGCGCTGGTCGACAATCCGGCGATTCCGCTCGTCTCGGCGACCGGATCGACCGCGATGGGCCGCGCCGTCGGCCCGCGGCTCGCTCAACGCTTCGCCCGCGCGATCCTGGAGCTCGGCGGCAACAACGCCGCAATCGTCTGTCCGTCGGCGGATCTCGAGCTGGCGTTGCGCGGCATCGCCTTTGCCGCGATGGGCACCGCGGGCCAGCGCTGCACCACGCTGCGCCGGCTGTTCGTGCATCGCAGTGTTTACAGCACGCTGATCGGACGGCTGAAGCAGGTCTACGCGAAAGCCGTCGTGGGCAATCCGCTCGAAGACGACGCCGTGCTGGTCGGCCCGCTGATCGACCAGGCCGCGTTCGCGGCGCTGCAATCGACGCTGTCGGAAATCCGCGCCATCGGCGGCAACGTGACCGGCGGCGAGCGGCACGACGCGGAGCGTTATCCGGACGCTTATTACGTGACGCCCGCCATCGCCGAGATGCCCGAGCAGGCCGGTCCCATGCTGCGCGAGACCTTCGCGCCGGTCCTTTACGTCGTGCCCTACACTGATTTCGAGCAGGCGCTCGCCTGGCACAACGACGTGCCGCAGGGCTTGGCGTCGTCGATCTTCTCGAACGACCTGCGCGAGGTCGAAAAATTCCTGTCGGCGGCGGGCTCCGATTGCGGCATCGCCAATGTCAACATCGGACCGTCGGGCGCCGAGATCGGCGGCGCTTTTGGCGGCGAGAAGGAAACCGGCGGCGGCCGCGAATCCGGCTCGGACGCCTGGAAGGCCTACATGCGCCGCATCACCAGCACGGTGAACTTCGGCCGCGATCTGCCGCTGGCGCAAGGCGTTCGTTTCGACATCGACTAGGGGGGCATGATCCCGAAAAGTGTGAAGCGGTTTTCGGAAAAGATCATGCCCGCCTCTAGAACGAGCCGAGCATCTCGCCCAATCCGATCACCGCGATGAGCGCCACGATCGGTCCGACGATGCCGACCATGATGATGTCGAAATAGCTGTCGCGGTGCGTCGTACCGCACAGCGCCAGCAGCGACACCACCGCGCCGTTGTGCGGCAGCGTGTCCAGCGTGCCCGAGCCGATGACCGCGACCCGGTGCATCAGGCCCGGATCGATGCCGAGTTGCGCCGCGATGGCGAGATAAGTGTCGGCGAGCGCATCGAGCGCGATGGTCAATCCGCCGGACGCCGATCCGGTGAGCGCGGCCAGCACGTTGGTCGCGATGGCGAGCGACACCAGCGGGCCGCCTTCGATTCCCAGCACCCAGTCGCGCACCGCACTGAACGCCGGCAACGCCGCAATCACCGCGCCGAAGCCGACCAGGCTCGCGACGCTGACGACGGGCAGCACGGAAGCATTGGCGCCGGCGTCCATGCTTTCGCGCAAGGCCTTCAGCCGGCCGCGGTTGACGAGAACGAGCACGGCGCACGCCGCCGCAAGCGCGACCGCGACCGACCATACGCCCGCCACCGCCGCCAGCGATGTGCCGCCCCAGCGCTCTTCGGCCAGGAACGTAAAGTCGAGCCGCGGCAGCACGACGAGCGACATCAGGAGATTCATCGCGATCACGACGACAAGCGGCAGCGCCGCGACGACAAGCGGCGGCGCATCGCGGCTCTGGGCGCCGTGCGTAATTTCGGCGGGATCGAACTCGCGCGCCGTGGTGGCATGCTCGCGAAGCCTTTCGCCGCCCGCTGCGGCCGCGACCGCGGCGGCGTCCTGCGCGCCGAAGCCTTCGCTTGCGCGGCGGGCTCTGGTCTCGGCGCGGCGCAGCCACCACAGCCCGATGCCCAGCATGATCAAAGCCGCAACCACGCCCAACCCGGGCGCCGCGAACGGCGTCGTGCCGAAGAACGGCATCGGTATCGCGTTCTGGATCGCAGGCGTGCCGGGCAGCGCCGTCATCGTGAAGGTCGAGGTGCCGAGAATGATCGCGCCCGGCATCAGCCGGCGCGGAATGTTCGCGGCGCGAAACAGCGCCTGGGCCATCGGCACCAGCACGAAGAACGCGACGAACAGCGACACGCCGCCATAGGTCACGATCGCGCCGGCGAGCACGACCGCGAGCACCGCGCGTTGCGCGCCGAGCCGCTGCGTCATCGCCTCAGCGATGGCGGACACCGAGCCGCTGTCCTCCATCAGCTTGCCGAACAGCGCGCCGAGCAGAAACAGCGGAAAAAACTGCGCCAGGAAGCGCGCCGCGCTGCCCATGAAGGTCTGGGTCCAGTGCGCCAGCAGCGGCTCGCCGCTGAACAGCGCGGCGATCAGCGCCGAGGCCGGCGCCAGCAGCAGCACGCTCCAGCCGCGGAACGCCATGAACATCAGGACCGCGAGCGCCAGAACGATGCCGAGCAGGCTCATCGCTCACACTCCCTCGAGCAGGACATCGAGATCGAGCGAGGAGCGCTTTCCGAGATCCTGACGATGCGCCTGCAGGAACGCGTCGGCCGCCTGCCGGCCCTTGTCGCGCAGCATGGTGAGGAACGCCCATTCGGCGTTGAGCTTCGACGAGGAACCGAGAGTGAGCATCACGTCGCTGGCAACGCGGTGGATGCGCATGTGCGCCCAGCGCGCGCCTTCATCGCCCTCCGGATGCGCGAGAGTCCGCAAGAGCGCGATCATCCGCAACTCCTTCAGCAGCACCGCGTTGAACGACACCTCGTTGAGCCGGTCGAGAATGTCGCGCGCCGAGCGCGGCGTGCCGGGCCGCTCGACCGGATTGATCTGGATGAGGATGGTGTCCTCGGAGTCGCACTCGCGCACCAGCGGCGTGATGGTCGGATTGCCCGAATAGCCGCCGTCCCAATAGGGTGCGCCGTCGATCTCGATCGCCTGGAACATGGTCGGCAGGCAGGCCGATGCGAGCAGCACGTCGGGCGTGATCTCGTTGTTGCGGAACACGCGCCCGCGGCCGGTCGTGACGCAGGTCGCGGTGACGAACAGCTTGATCGTGCTCCGTGCGAGCCCCTTGAAATCCACGGTCTCGGCCAGGATCGAGCGCAGCGGATTGGTGCCCAGCGGATTTGCGTCGTAAGGCGAGACCAGGCGCGCCATCATGTCCATCATGACGAACAGCGGCGAGTGATCGAGCGTCCAGCGGCCGAGCAGCACATCGAGCGGACCACGCTGGAACGGGCTGAAGCGCGCGGCGTGCGAGACTTTGCCCCAGAACGTTTCCAGCGCCGCGCGGGCGCCCGCGGCGCCGCCCTCGCGATAGCCATGCGCCAGCACCGCCGCATTCATGGCGCCGGCCGAGGTGCCGGAGATGCCCTCGATCTGCAGCCACGGCTCCTCGAGCAGCCGGTCGAGCACGCCCCAGGTGAACGCGCCATGGGCGCCGCCGCCCTGCAGCGCCAGATCGATCTTGAGCGAAGGCGCGGCCATTTCAGCGGCCCGTCAGGCTGTCGCGCCGACCGATCTTGCGGCCTGCATCGAGCGCCGCATCAGCGCGAACAGGCTGCCGCCGGTGATCGCGCCCAGCACGTAGACGCCGATCGTCAGCAGCGCGATCGGCGCGCGCACGCTGAAGCCGAGGAACGCCATCCGGACGACCTGCAGATTCTGGATCGCGAAGACCACGATGGCGGCGATGAACAGGACGACGATCGCGAGATGAATCCAACGCACGGGCCTCTCCTCTTGATCAGCGGACGCCGCTCACCCAACAGCAACGACAAAACACGCGGCTTCGACGTTCGCCGTCGAGGCCCGCGCAACACGAGAGCCAGTTCACGCGCGGCCGCGGATTGCTGCCGCTACGATCAGAACCCAGCGCCCTGATTGCGCCGGACGATCTTGAGCACCAGAAGGATCGCGCCCGCCACGAGTAGCACGATGCCGAGCGTCGCTACGCCGGTGTAGCCGCCGCTGAAACCCAGCGCCGTGAGCAGGAATCCGAGGATGAGCAGCACCAACCCGCCAAGTTTTTTTGTCAGGAAGACCGGTCCTTCGCCAATGTGCGCAACCATCGCGACCTCCGCTTTGCTGCGGATAATGCTACGCCTTGTCGCCGGGCCGCGCTGACGTATCGGGTGGTCCAACTCTAATGAAAGGGCAATCCGCGTGCTGGGCCGGTAAGATTTGACGAGGAATGTCGGCAACCGTTGCTCAACGCGCTTTGGGTATCGGAATAAGAGCAAGCACCGGCTGCGAGCTGTGTATACTTTCCTCGATGCTGTGTTCGGTAACCGTCGCAAGTGGAGAACGTCATGTTTTTCTGCTCGGCAACGACGACAGACGTGCGCGACCACACGGTTTGCCTCTGCCACCGGCCCGAAATTCGAATTGTCACTGAGCGCATGAATGCTGCGCTCTCGCGCCGCGGCTTCATGAGCGCGGTGGCAGCCTCGGCCGCCAGCTTCGGTCTTGGCACACCGACGTTCGCGCAACAGCCCGCCCCTTCAAGACAAGCGCGGCCGATCCTGTTCACCAACATCCGCCTGTTCGACGGTACGTCGCCGTCGCTTCGCAGCGGCGTCCAGGTGCTGGTCGAGGGCAACAGGATCAGGGCGGTGCTCGGCGGCGGCGAGGCAGCGCCTCCGGACGTCACGACGATCGACGGCGGCGGCCGTGTGGTGATGCCCGGACTGATCGACGCCCACACGCATCTGATCTTTTCGTCGGTGCCTCTGCAAGTCACGCTGACCGCCGATCCGAAGTACGTGATGCTGCGGGCCGCCAAGACCGCCGGCGAGTTCCTGATGCAGGGATTCACCACCGCCCGTGACGTCGGCGGACCGACGTTTGCGCTCAAGCGAGCAATCGACGATGGCACCGTCATCGGGCCGCGCATCTGGCCCGCCGGCGCGATGATCTCGCAGACATCCGGCCATGGCGACTTCCGCTCGCTTCACGACCTGCCGCGGACGAATTCCGCCCCGCTGCATTTCACCGAGAGCGCCGGCGCGGCCGCGATTGCCGATGGCGTCGACGAGGTGCTGCGCCGGACCCGCGAGCAACTCTTCCTCGGCGCAAGCCACATCAAGCTGATGGCGGGCGGCGGCGTCACCTCCGACCACGATCCGCTCGACTCCACGCAATACACCGAGGCCGAGCTCCGCGCCGCGGCCGACGCGGCGGACGCCTGGAACACCTACGTGACGGTCCACGCCTATACGCCGAAGGCCATCCGGCTGTCGGTCAACGCGGGCGTCAAATGCATCGAGCACGGCCATCTGGCCGACGACGACTCCGCGAAGCTGATGGCCGAGAAAGGCATCTGGTGGAGCCTTCAGCCGTTCCTGGATGACGAGGACGCCACGCCATTCCCCGAGGGATCGCCCCAGCGCAAGTCCGCGCTTCAGGTCTATGCCGGGACCGACAACGCCTACCGGCTGGCGAAGACGCACAAGGTCAAGACGGCGTTCGGCACCGATACGCTGTTTTCCGCCAGGGCCGCGGCCCGCCAGGGCGCGCAGCTCGCCAAGCTCACCCGATGGCATACGCCGGCCGAGGTGCTGAAGATGGCGACCGCGGACAATGGCGCGCTGCTGGCGCTGTCCGGACCGCGCAGTCCTTATGCCGGCAAGCTCGGCGTCGTCGAGAAGGACGCTCTGGCCGATCTGCTTCTGATCGACGGCGATCCGCTGACGGACATCTCGCTGATCGCGGACCGGAAGAACTTCCGCGTCATCATGAAGGACGGGCAGATCTACAAGAACACGCTTTGAGCGCGGGCGCGTCGGCCACGGCTCCGCCTTCGCCTGCCTTGGAGGCGCTCTGCGCACGTGGCGCAGTGATTCAGATTCACATGTCAAACAGCGCAGGCGTATAGGCGAGTTTCTTCGGCCCGTTGTGTCATTGGCGCTGGGCCTGCGCCTTCATTTCCTTTCTCCCTCGAAATGAGGGAGGGAGCGCCGTTCGG
>Ga0102590_1001151_pt1 | contig 42880 bp, 37 predicted proteins | sample AraplaMF_Col_mMF_FD_76859 | JGI IMG/M metagenome (GOLD analysis project Ga0102590, IMG submission 76859) | Arabidopsis root microbial communities from the University of North Carolina, USA - plate scrape MF_Col_mMF | ecosystem: Host-associated > Plants > Roots > Endosphere | place: USA... | reverse complement strand
ATTGTATTTGGCAAGCTTGTCCGGGTCGAGCCAGATCCGCATCGCGTATTCGGCGCCGAACAGCTGAACCTGGCCGACGCCGGCGACGCGGCTGATGGGGTCGTTGATCGATGATGCCACGTAATCGGCGATGTCGCTGGCGCTGAGCCGGCCGTCCTCGGAGACGAAACCAAGCACCAACAAGAAGCTCGACGACGACTTTACGACCTTGATGCCCTGCTGCTGCACCACCTGCGGCAGCAAGGGAGTCGCGAGCTGGAGCTTGTTCTGGACCTGGACCTGGGCGATGTCGGCGTCGGCCTGGTTGGTGAAGGTCAGCGAAATCGACACGGCCCCGGTCGAGGAGCTCGACGACGACATGTATTGCAGATTGTCGAGGCCGGTCATGTTCTGCTCGATGACCTTGGTCACCGAGTTCTCGGCGGTCTCGGCGTTGGCGCCGGGATAGGTCGCGCTGATCGAAACGACGGTCGGTGCGATCTGCGGATATTGCGCGATCGGCAGGCGCATGATCGCCAGCACGCCCGCCAGCATGATCAGGATCGCGATGACCCAGGCGAAGATCGGCCGCTTGATGAAGAAGTGTGACATGACGGTTATTGCCCGGCTGTGACGGCCGCGGGCCGCGCATCGGCCTGCCGCGTCGGGTTCACCGTGAGACCGCTCGCCGGGTCAACCGCGACCTCGACGGTCTTCACCGCCGCGCCGGGACGCGCCTTCTGCGTGCCGTCGACGACCAGGCGATCGCCGAATTTGGCGCCCGACTGCACCAGCCAGTTGCCGTCGACCCCCTCGCCCAAATCCAGCGTTCTCTGCTCGATCTTGCCGTCCTTGTCGACGAACATCGCGACCGCCTGCCCGAGCGGATTGCGCGAGACGGCTCGCTGCGGCACCAGGATCGCGGCCGGATCGACGCCGGCAATCACGCGTGCGCGCACATACATGCCGGGCAGCAGCGCCCGCTCGGGATTGGCGAAGATCGCGCGCGAGGAGACCGAGCCGGTGTTCTCGTTGACGCTTGCATCGGTGAAACCGTACTTGCCCTTGTGGCCGTAGGTCTTGCCGTTCTCCATCAGCAATTCGACCTGGACGCCCTCGGCCGGACGCTTCAGCTTTCCGCTCGCGATCTGGCTGCGCAGCCGCTCCATCTCCGAGGTCGACTGGTCGAGATCGACGTAGACAGGGTCGAGCTGCTGGATCGTGGTCATCGCGGTCGCCTGGCTCGCCGTGACAAGCGCGCCGGGCGTGATGGTCGACTTGCCGATCCGGCCCGAGATCGATGCGGTGACCTTGGTGCGGTCCAGCGAGATCGCGGCGGTGTCGCGGTTGGCCTGCGCAGCGTGCAGGTCGGCCTCGCCCTGCTTGTAGGCGGCAACCGCATCGTCGACGTCCTGCTGGCTCGCCGCATTGGTCTGGAGCAGCTGGGTCTTGCGCTGGGCCTTCAGCTTCACGCTGACGAGCGTTGCCTCCGCCTTCTGCACCGCGGCGTCGGCGCTCGCCAATGCCGCCTTGTACTGGACGGGATCGATCTCATAGAGCTGAGCGCCCTCCTTGACCTCGGTCCCTTCGACGAAATCGCGCTTGAGCAGGATGCCGGTGACCTGGGGACGCACCTCCGAGACCTGATAGGCAACGACGCGGCCCGGCAGGACCGTCGAGATCCTGGCCTCCTGCGGCTTCAACGTGACGACGCCGACTTCAGGCGCCATCTGTCGCGCGACCGGCGCCTGGCTCTGCTCGCTGCAGGCCGCGAGCGACAGCAAGGCGAACAACGGAACAATGCGGACGACCGGGGCAAGCATCATGACTATCCATGGACGATTTGGCCAACACTGCCGATGCGGCGATCTGGCTGGAAACATTCGGAAACTATTCAGTTTCTCTCTGGAAACTTGGTAGTTTCCTTCCTTGAAGTCAAGTGATAGGCTGGCCGCAGAATTCCGGATCAAGCGGTCGTGATGCAGTGGATGTTTAACGGCAGGTTTACATGACGAGCCAATCCAGCAGTCGCAGGCGTAGCGGCGGCGGCACGCGTTCGGAGCGGGAGAGACGGCACCTCAATCTCCCTGCCCCGGATGCGCGCATGATGCAGTTGCTGGCGGCAGCGAAGGCCACCTTCACCAGCAAGGGCTTTGCCGCGACCACGATGGATGACATCGCCGGCGCAGCCGGGATGTCGAAGAAGACGCTCTACAAATTGTTCGAGAGCAAGACCGAGCTATTCCGGGCCATGCTGCTGCGCAGCCTGCCCGAGGCCCATTTCGCAAACCCTCCCTTGTCAGGATCGCCGACCGCGCAGCTACGAACCGCACTCCGCAGAATTGCGGACGTGGTGCTCGCGCCCAGCGAAATCGCACTGCACCGCCTAATCATCGGCGAGCGCCAGGCCTCACCGGACCTCGGCCGCATGTTCGCGGAGGTCATCATGGAGAGCGGCCCCGACGACGTGGCAGGCCTGCTCGAAACTGTCAGGCTTGAACCGCGCCTCGAAGGCGTGCCGCTCCGCGCCGTTGCCGAAATGCTGCTGGGAATGGTGTTCAGCCACGACCACTTCAGGCTGCTCACCGACGAAGGATTCCGGCTGAACCGCCGTCTGCTGGACAAGCGGATCGATCTTGCGATTGCGATGTTCTGTGTGCCGGAAGATCGCGCTGCCAAGCCGTAAGTTCTGCATGGCATACCAGTTCGATCCCGGGCCTGAGCTGTCAGCCGCGCGAGCGCTCCTGGAGGTCGCACATCAGCCTGATGGCATCCGAGCGATCCCCGCCCTCCGGCTGACCGGCGAAGAACTGCAATTCGTGCTGCAGCAGCGTGCGGGCGCCCTCGGTCTGACCTTTGGTAACGAGCAATCCGGCAAGACCCACTGCGGCACGCAAGCCGAATCCGCGCTGGCCACGCCGGTGAGCGAGCGCGTGGGCCTGCTCGAAATACTGTTCGGCGAGCCCGGTGTCGTTGATTTGCGCATGTGATGCAAATCGCCCTTCGATACGCAGGCACTCGGCCTCGTACCAGTAATTGCCGCCCCGCCCGAAGACATTGCGCGCCTGATCGAGGCAACGTCGGGCGTCCGCCAGCCTGTCGGAGCGGACATAGGCTTCCGCGAGCCAGCAAAGGTACCATGGCAGCTGGTAGACGACGTGCGCCATCTGGAGGAACTCGCGCTGCTTCTCGAGTACGTCGATGCCTTCCGCCAGCCGGCCGCTTTCAATGTCGGCCCAACCGAGGAATGTCCGCGCCACCGAAATCCACAGCGGCAGCTCCCGTCTGATCGCCCCCTCGAGCGTCCGCTGTGCGAGCGCCCGCACCGTCTGGACGTCCCGCTCCAGCGTGTAGAGCATGCAGACATGCGCGTATGCGTAGCCGAGGGTATGGGCATGCGCCAATTGCTGCGCGTGCTTAAGTGCCTCCCGGCCATGCTTGATCGCATCAGTCACCCGGCCCACCAGCCAGCAGCATATGCACAGGTTGGACAGACTCGTGACCTGCACATCGGTGCCGTACGTCACGGCCGTCGCACGGTCGGCGGCAGCATCGTAGAGCTTGACCGCCCGGTCGAGATGGACGCAAGCCTGCTCAGTCTCCCCGTCGAGCAACGACGTGCCGAGCAGCCGGTGGCCGACCATCCGATCGGCCCTCGTTCCCTTTTGCTCGGCGAGAGTCAGAAAGTCCCGCGCCAGCGTGCCCGCCTCGCGAACGTTGCTTGCGACGCGCAAATAGGACCATCTTGCGTACAGCGCCGGGAAGATGCGCGTATCGTTGTCGAGAGCGCGGCAGAGATCGATGGCACGACTGCTCACATCCGCGACCGCGTCCGCGCCAAATCCCCGCAATGCGATCGTCGGCCCGATCAGCGCGATCTGGACGTTCAGCTCCAGATTATCCCGCTCAAGTCCCGCTGGAAGCCTCCGGATCTCCTCGAGCGCCATGTTGAGCTCGGCGATCGCCTCCAGATTTGCCGAACGTTCCGCTGCCTGCTGGGCCGCCTTGAGCCGCATCTGCGCCGCTCGGGAGGTGCGTCCGGCCTCGGATAAATGCTGCGCGAGATAGCCTGGTTCCGTGATGGCAACTTCGGGCAGATGGAGTTCGATCTCCGCAGCCACGCGGTCGTGCAGTTCCCGTCTCTGCCGCTTGAGAAGCGAATAATAGGCGACGTCACGGACCAGGGCGTGCTTGAAGGAATAGACCTTTTCGTCGTCGTCGCGCTCAAGCCCGATCAATCCAGACGCCCGCAGGCGCTCGAGGGCGGGGTCGAGGGCGTCCTGAAGCTCACCCGCAACGGCAGCAAGAAGCCGATGCGGAAAGCTTCGGCCAATCACCGATGCGAGCTGCGCGACCGCCTTGGCATTGCCGAGCCGCTCGAGACGCAGCATCAGGGAGTCGTAGAGCGCCGACGGCACCTCCGAAGGCCCGCTGGCGCCGACCGTCCTGACGCCCGGATCGAGCTGGCCGGTCTCGACGGCTGCAGCCGCCAACTCCTCCACGAACAGCGGCACACCGTCCGATCGCGCGACGATCTGCTGGATCAACTGGCTTGACAGCTGCTTGTCGCGAACGACCGATCCGGCGAGATCGCGGCATTGCTCGTCGTCAAGGCGCTGAAGCACGATGCGCAGGATCGTCGGCGAGACGTTGCCGATGATGGACGACCGGCTGGTGACGACCAGGAGAGACCGCGTGCCGTCGACCTGGCCGGCAATGCGCTCGATGATCTCGATCGTCGAGGGATCGGCCCAGTGAAAATCTTCAACCAGGATCAGGCTGGCCTCGCCGCGCGACTGCGAGGTCAACAACCGCACGGCCGCATCGCGCGTTTTACGGCGCTGCTCATGCGCGTCGGGAATTGTCGGGCCTGACACCACCGGCACCGCTAAACCGAGCATCCGGCCGATCAGCGTCAACTGCTCCTCGTCGCCGCCGGACGTCGCGGCCATGAAATCACGCAGACGCGCCGAATTCACCTCGGCGTCCTCGTCCCTGGCAATGCCAATGCGTTGCTCCAGAGCTCTGATGATCGGGTATAACGGCGTGTTCTGATGCGGAGCGGAAGCTTGGATCGCCAGGATCAGATCATCCGGCAATGCGGCCCTGTCGATCAGCTCCAACGCCAGGCGCGACTTGCCGATCCCGGGCTCCCCGGTGATCTCCACCGTACGCCCCTGCCCGGTCGTCGCCAGCTCCCAAGCCTGCAGCAACTGGCCGAGTTCAGTCACCCTGTCGATGAGGCGCGAGGCATTGCGGTGGCGGGCGCGATGGCCGGCGCCATCTTTCGGCGTCTCGCCCGCGACGAGAAAGACCTCGACCTTGCGCGACAATCCCTTGAGCGACCGCATGCCGAGCGGCTGCAAGGCGAATTCGCCGCGCAGGAGACGCCTGGTCTCACCACTGATCACGAGCGAATTGGGCTCGCCCATTTCCAGCAAGCGGAATGCGATGTTGGGCGTCTCGCCGACGATCTCCGTCGCATCGTGCACATGGCCGGGCCCCGCCTTGCCGATCACCGCGACACCCGTATGGACCCCGATCCGAACGCGAAGCGGTTCCTGGATCGCCGCCGTGGCGCGTTCGCTCAGTTCTTGAAGTTCGCGCAGCAACGTCAGGCCAACGCGGACCGCACTCTCCGCTTCGTTCTCCGAAGTAAGCGGATAGCCGAATTCCGCACGAATACCGTCGCCGATGTAGTTGACGACGCTGCCACCGGCATTGCTGATGCATCGCGAGCTTATCGCTTGGAATTCCAGCAATAATTCTCGCAAATCCTCGATGTCGCAGCGCTCGGAGAGGCCAGTTGAATCAACGACGTCGCAGAACAGGACGGTCAGTTGGCGGCGTTCGGTTACTCTGTCTTGAGACTCGTCCATCACTCATCCCGGAATTCTGACAATGTTCCGCGGTTCGATTTGGCGCCGCTGCCATCTTTCCTGAGCGCCAGGAGATTGCACCCTTCTCCCGAGAGAAGTCCACGCTGCAGTGACCGATATTCGGTCAGCCATACTGTCCCGTCACAACGACGACAGTCCCAATCCACATCAGAAGGCACGCTTGGTCTGACGGCTCTGAGCCAGTCCTGACGGGCTCAGAGCAGGTTGGCAAAGAATGGGTTCAGCATGCGCCCGGACGGATCCTCTTGCTTGACGTGCGCAGAGAACTGCGTCCATCGCTGCCCATACGCCGCCGTGACATGCTGCTTCGTGATGAACGGACTTTGATTCAGCAAAGGAATGCCGTTCCTCTTGTACGCAAACTCATTGAACTCCTTCAAAAACCCGTCCCACGCCGGCCTGTCCGTATAAGCGTGAATGGGGTCGACTGAAAAAATGTCTCCGTCATGCGAATAGGACAGCAACGAATGCTCGTCCTTACGAATGAAATATGAGCCAAGCGCCATGTTGCAGCGAAAGTCATGGTCCTCGAAATACTTTTCGCTGAAGTCCACGTAGTCGCGCAGAACATTCAGCCATTCGTGGCGCGGAAAGGCCCAGAATGTAAATGCATATCGCGCCGACGGCGGCGTTTGGCTGTAGTCGATCGTCTTGTCGGGATTGTACAGGGTGGCTCCGCCGGCCAGGTGCAGGAATGACATCAACAGCCTGTTGCCGACGAACCACGTGTCGAGCGTCGCATCCCTGAGAGGCTTGGTCGGGACGCTGCTGTCGATGAACCTGCCAACGCGGGCTTCCGCATAATTCCAGAGCTTCCGGCGGCTGGCGGCGAACAGCGCCCCCAACGGTCCAACCCTGTCGATGGGATGTCGCGTCTGAAAGTGCGCCTTTCGGCCGACCGTCCAGCAGATCAGGCCTCGCGACGCATCGATGATCCCATCCACTTCCTTCTCGGTCAGTTGTCCGATCGGGCGCGGGAGATATCTGAAGTGGATCGCCTCCAGCGGCTTGATGCGAAAGGTGACCTCGTAAATCACGCCGCACAGTCCGTAACTCGAGCGCATCAGGTACATCAGGCCCGGGTCTGTGGCCTCCGACGCTTCCGCCAGATCGCCGCTGGGCGTCACCCACTTGATCGCTGTAATGTACGAGCCGACCTGCCCGAACTCGCCGCCATCCAGGCCATCCTTGGTGTGGCAGCAGGCTGCCGCACCGAGCGTCATGTTCCCGATCTCGATATTGGTCACGAACTGCAGATTCATCGCCCGCAACACCCGCGACGCGGCAATGAACTGGAGGCCCGCTTCGGCCGTGAACGTCATGCTGTGGGGATCGATCTTGAGGATGCGGCTCATCCGGGACATGTCGATGATCGTCCCGTCCGAGGATGCGCACGGCGTCAAGGAATGATAGCTGCCCATCGCCCGAACAGGACTTGGGTAGCCGTCGGCGTCCCTCAGGATCGATTGAATCTCGTCGACGGAGCGCGGCGACACGAGTTGCGCGGGAGAGCTTGTGATCCCGCCATCGTAATTGCGAACCATATTGCCCATCTGCGTCACCCCCTGGACGGCGAAACACGCAACTCAAGATGGCTTTTCGGTCTTGCCGACGCCGGTGTCGGCCTGGTTCTCACGAGGTTGAAGTGCGTTGACGCGCAGCTTTGCCCCCGCTCACGCAAATTCAGCCGGGTCGCCTGTGCACCCCGCGGCTGTATGGCATCCTATCCGAGCGAATATTCAACCAACAGGAAAAATTGAATGCCCGGCGACCGCGGCCTCCAGCAAGTCACGTTGGCAAGCGGGCACTTTGGTGCTATTGAACCACATTTATTGGTTGCAAGCCCAATTTATTCACGCGTTTGCGTTTGGGAGTGCCAATGTCCCGAGAGAACGATGGTTTTGTCTTCCATCGTGGCCTGCTCCAAGGTGTCCTGGATATTGTGTTTCGGGCCATCAACTTCTTCGCCAGATGGGACCACCTGCCGACCCTGCTCGCGGCCGCAAATCTTTCGGTCTTCCGCGACCGGCTGCGGGAGCACAATCTCCACCATACCGGCTACGGGACGACATCGCCTGGCTGGAGCACTGGCAACGAGCGCTGGCGGTCCGCCGACGGCTCTTTCAACAGCCTCGATCATCCGCGCATGGGCATGGCTGGCGCCCGGTTCGGACGCAATTTTCCGCTGCCGGAATGCGTGCCGGACAGCGGCAACGATCTGCTCGACCCCAGCCCGCGCGTGATTTCGCAGGAATTGCTGGCCCGCCACACCTTCATTCCCGCGACCAGCATCAATCTGCTTGCCGCCGCCTGGATCCAGTTCGAAACGCACAATTGGTTCAGCCATGGGTTGCCGAAGCCGGGCAACGAATTCAAGATTCCACTTCCGCCAGGCGACGACTGGCCTGAAGAGGAGCTGATCGACGGCTGCATGAAGATCCGTCGCACGGTTTGCGACGGATCAACGCGCGAACCATGGCTCGGCGCCACCCCGACATTTCGCAACCTCAACTCGCACTGGTGGGACGCCGGACAGATCTACGGCAGCAGTCGCGAAAGGCAGATGCAGATTCGCTCCGGGGTCGATGGCAAGATCGCGGTCGGCAACGACGGAATGCTTCCAGCCGATCCAGATCATCAGGGAGCCGATCTCACCGGCTTCAACGACAATTGGTGGGTCGGGCTCGGCCTGCTGCACAATCTCTTCGCACGCGAGCACAACGTCATCTGCGATGGCTTGAAGACGCGGTATCCGACCTGGGGCGACGAGGAGCTGTTCCAGCGCGCGCGCCTGATCAACGCGGCCCTGATCGCCAAGATCCATACCGTCGAATGGACGCCGGGCATCCTCGGCCATCCTGCGCTCGACCTCAGCATGCACGCCAACTGGTCGGGGATACCGAACCGGGTGCTGCGCGCGGTGCTCGGCAAGGACAGCGAAGCCGCCTACGGCATCATCGGCTCTCCGACCGACCAGCATAGCGCGCCCTACGCGATGACCGAGGAATTCACCGCCGTCTACCGCCTGCACCCGCTGGTCCCGGACAAGATGGAGGTGCGGAAGCTCGATACCACGGACTCGAAATCCTACGATCTGGTCGATATGCAGGGACGAGCCTCCCGCGCGTTCATGCAGACTCACGGCTTCGTCGACCTGCTCTACTCTTTCGGCACGGCTCATCCCGGCGCCATTCGCCTGCACAACTACCCCAACTTCCTTCGCAAATTCACAAAGGACGAGCAGCCGCTGCTCGACGTCGCCGCGATCGATATCATGCGCGACCGCGAACGCGGCGTGCCGCGCTACAACCGCTTCCGCGAGTTGGTCGGCAAAAAGCGGGTTACGACATTCGAGGAAATCACCAGCATTCCCGGCGCGGCAAGGAAGATGCGCGCGATCTACAAGGGCGACGTCGACCGCGTCGATCTGATGGTCGGGCTGTTGGCCGAGGACCTGCCGGACGGTTTTGGCTTCAGCGATACCGCCTTCCGCATCTTCATCCTGATGGCATCGCGGCGTCTCAAGAGCGACCGCTTCTTCACCGACGACTACCGGGCGGAAGTCTATACCGACTTCGGTCTCGACTGGATCCAAAACAACGGAATGAAATCAGTACTGCTGCGGCACGTGCCGCAACTCGGCCCGGCGCTCGAGGGCGTCAACAACAGCTTTGCCCCCTGGAACGTATCGGGAGGCTGAGCCATGGCTCTCGTCATCAGCATTCCGGGCCTTGTCCGCCTCGCGATCGTTCGCGATCCGGACGAGCTGCTCCGCGTCAATGATGCGGGGACGGTCACCCGACCATTGTCCGGCCGCGGTGGCCTATTCAATCGCTCGGTCGCGGCAAAGCTCGCGGCTTTTCGCACGGCTGATGGCGATATCTGGCCGGCGTTTCGTGACCGGTACGATCCGTTGCGCGCGGTGCATCAGGCGAAGCTCGAATCCAGGCTTTCGAACGTCGAGCCACTGTTGCAAGACATCGCGCCGGAGATCACCGAGCTCGGAAACTATGTCGGCGGCGGGCATGCGCATCGCGGCATGGGCGTCGTCGTTCAGCAGGCAGTGGGCCGGCTCTTCTTCGCGGACTATGTCGCGAGCGAGGAGTCCTACGAGGCCGCGCGGACGTTGCAGGCCTGGCTGTCGGCCTGGCCGCTGCGCGCGTGCTGGATCAAGCACAGCGGCGCGTTGAAGGCCTCGCTCGATCGGATCGAGGCGGCCTCGCGCGGCAATATGGCTTGCGCGCATGCAACAGCGCTTGCATTGGAGAATCTCGTTATGTCGATCGAGCTGATGCGCGAGCTGGCACGGCATGGCGATAATCTGGCGAAGATCGAACCACAGGAAGCGGCGATCCGCACCCTGCGCGCGCCGGCACGCGTGGTCCGCGAGACGCGCGACGGCGATTTCATAGGAACGCTCCGGCTGCGATCACGAACATTGATCCTGCTGGCGCTTGAGGATGCCCACCAGCAAGACGCCGCAAAGCTGGGCTTCGCATTCTTCACCGGCACCTGGAATCAGTGCCCGGCGCACGGCCTCGTCCCGACCTTGCTCCGCAAGGTCTGGGAGGGGGCCAAGACCAGCGCGGAAAGACGTGCGTGAACAACGCCGCGCAAGATTGCCGCCAAGCGCCCTAGCAACCGAGCCTGTCGGCAATCCCGCCAAAATCCCTGGCGACGATGTCCCAATTGCCGGTGGCCTCGAAGTCCACCTTCTGCAACGGACCGTACTCGGTCGGCCGGGCCACGAACGCCGTCTTCAGCCCGTTCTTCTGGGCGGCGCCTAGATCGCCATTGTGGGCAGCGACCATCATCACCTCTTCCGGCTTGAGGCACAGCAGACGCGCGGCGCCGAGATAGGTCTCGGGATCGGGCTTGTAGTGCTCGAACAGCTCGGCCGACATGATGAGGTCCCAGGGAAGGCCCGCAAACTTCGCCATGTTGGTGAGCAGCGCCACGTTGCCGTTCGAGAGCGGTGCGATCACGAACTTCGTCTTCAGCCGGGTCAGGCCGGCGACGCTGTCGGGCCAGGGATGCAGACGGTGCCAGCCCTTGGTGAGGTGGTCGAGATCGGCGTCCGTGAGGCCCTTGATTGCAAACTTCTCGACCAGCTTGTCCAGCGAGCGGCGGTGCAGGTCGTCCAGCATAACATAGCCACGCTCGGGGTGCTTGCGCACGTCGTCCATGGAGGCCGTATACATGGCGCGCCAGCCGTCGACGAGGGCGGTCCAGTCCGCACTGATGCCGCGCCCCTTCGCCCACCACATGAAGTCGGTGATCAGGCTGGTGCGCCAGTCCACGACGGTGCCGAACACGTCGAAGACGAGGGCTTTGACGGCGGTGAGATCGGACGTCGTGGTCATGCTTGGCTCCGCTGATTTTCCTCCGGCCGGCTGGCTCCGGTCGAGATCGAGGGCTTTAAAGCATGATCCCTTTCATGCAACAATAGCGCTAGTCGGTCACACCAAGCACGTCCAGGACGAGCCCGGTGACCGGTATCAACCAGCCGGAGTGCAGCACATCTGCCATGACCGTCGCCGTTGCATATATCTTACTCGAGGATGCCCGCCTCCCCAATGAGAGAGCTTTAATCGAGACGCTGCGCGTTCGTCATCCCGGCCTGCGGTGGGACAGCTTCCCAGCCGCAGCAAGCAACGACATCGACGGTCCGATGTTCATCCGCGTCAACGATCATCTCATGACGATCCTGTTGATGCCCGCACCCATGCCCTACGATCAGCAAATGTGGCAGCGCGCCTCATGGGTATGGCCCGAAGCCTTCCACGCAGCAGGCCGCCACCGAGCGCATCTCGTCGTCTCGACGATGGGCTCTGCCGAAAACATCGCAGAAACCAAAGCGCTCGGGTTCGCTGAGAATGCGCGCCTCACGACGGCCGTTGTCGGCGCCGTGCTTGAAGCACTGCCTGGCTGCCTCGGCGTCGTCTGGGGAGGACAAGTCGCACATTCGCCCGAAGAGTGGCTGAGGCAATCACCCCGCGCGTTCGATCCCTTTCCAAATCATCCATACAGTTTATGGATGGAAATTGTGCACTATTTGAGCGGCAAGACGATTGGGGCGTATACGACCGGACTATCAGCATTCATCGGCCAAGAGATCGAATTCGAGGTGGACGGGCTTGACCAGCGCGGCGTTACCGTTCGCGTCGCCGACGCTTCGTCCTATTTGATTGCAAATGGTCTCGACAAACACCTCAAGAGCGGAACGGTGTACACGGACGATGACGAGAACGTCGGTCGCGTTGCAGTGCTCCACCGCAGCTCGCGATTTGGGATAGGGCCAGTCGTTTCGTTCTTCTCTCTTCACGACCGAGCTGGAAGGCTCAAGACCTACCCAATCATTCCAGCCACAATCTCGCGACATCACCCGCTTCTGGTCATGTTGAGCAATGTCGGACTTTTCGATCCGACCAAGGATGAAAATCAAATCGAACTACGACCAGATCACTATGTTTCGGAAGTTCGTCTCGATAGCCTGGATAACGGGCTTTCCGGCGAGCTTTCGAAAATCCTCGCAACCGACGGCTATGCCGAGGCGGACACGAACGCGCGACGCGCCCTCACCAGCGGAGACACCGCATCTGCGAGGTCTTTCCTCCTGCCCTGGGCCGAGAAAGTTGGCCGTCTTCAATTGGCGGTTCAAGTCGCACTGAGCTTGTGCGACGCGTTCATGTTCATGCCGGCGCCGCCCCGCAGCCCATAGCAGGCATGGGATGATTGGATGCCCACTATCGTCGTCAGCGGCCGGCGTCCGGCTGAGCCAGCCGTACGACCGCGCGGAGTGTGGCAGCGTCAATCCAGATGGAACTTCGCCAGCTCGCGGTGCTCGGCCTTGATGTAGCGCACGGTGCCGGTGACGGAACGCATCACCACCGTCTCGGTCTCGATCACGCCGTCCTTGCGGAACTTGACGCCCGACAGCAGCGAGCCCGTGGTGACGCCGGTGGCGGCGAACAGACAATCGCCGCGCGCCATGTCCTCGATGCCGTAGATCATCTTGGGATCATTGACGCCCATCTTGGCAGCGCGCTCGATCTTCTCGCCGGAATCGAGGATCAGGCGGCATTGCATCTGGCCGCCGATGCAGCGCAGCGCCACGGCCGCGAGCACGCCTTCCGGCGCACCGCCGGTGCCGAGATACATGTCGACGCCGGTGTTGTCGGGGTCAGCGCAGTGGATCACGCCGGCGACGTCGCCGTCGGTGATGAGGCGCACGGCGGCGCCGGTCGAGCGCACGCTCTCGATGATGCTGGCATGGCGCGGACGGTCGAGCACGAGCACGGTGATGCCGTCAGGCTGGACACCCTTGGCCTTGGCGAGGCGGCGGACGTTTTCGGCCGGCGTCGCGTCGAGCTCGACGACGCCCTTGGCGTAGCCGGGGCCGATCGCGAGCTTCTGCATGTAGACGTCGGGCGCGTGCAACAGCGTGCCGCCGTCGGCCATCGCCATCGTGGCAATCGAGCCCGGCATGTTCTTGGCGCACAGCGTGGTGCCTTCGAGCGGGTCGACCGCGATATCCACCTGCGGGCCGGCGTTCATGCCCACCTTCTCGCCGATGAAGAGCATCGGCGCCTCATCACGTTCGCCCTCGCCGATCACGATGGTGCCCTCGATCGGCAGCTTGTTGAGCTCGCGCCGCATCGCGTCCACCGCGGCCTGGTCGGCCGCCTTCTCATTGCCGTGTCCGCGCAAGCGCGCCGACGACACCGCCGCCCGCTCCGTCACGCGCACGATCTCCAGCGTGAGGATGCGCTCGAGCAACGCTTGCGGCGGGACTGAAATATGGGTCGACATCGGCTAACTCCTTCGAAACAGTTTTGGACGGAAATCTCCGTCCGCATCAACTCGTAACACCCACAGTTCGTTCGAACCGTGTCAGTTCTTCTCGATCCGTATCACCTGCGGCCGCCCGCTGATCACCTTGTCCTTCTGCACGGCAGCGAGCGCGCGGCGCACGGCGTCCTCATGCGTGGCATAGGTGATCAGGATGACCGGCACCGGCACCGCCTTGCCGTCGGCGGGCGCAGCGCCGCCATTGGGATGACGCTGCACGATCGACTCGATCGAAATCTTCTGTTCTGCAAGCCGGGTGGCGATCGCGGCCGCCGTGCCCGGGAAATCGCGCGCCAGCAGGCGGATGTAGTAGCCGCCCTCGTGCCGTTCCATCGGCGCCTTGCTGGTATCGCGCAGCTGCGCGATCGGCCGGCCGAACGGATTGGCACGGATGCCTCGCGCGACGTCGGCGATATCGGCGACGACGGCGGACGCGGTCGCGGCGCCGCCGGCACCGGGCCCGACCAGCGTGATCGGCGGAATGCCTTCGCCGTCGATCGTGACCGCATTGGTGACGCCCATCACCTGCGCGATCGAGGAGGATTTGGGAACCATGGTCGGATGCACGCGCTGCTCGATGCCCTTGGCGGTGCGAACGGCAACGCCGAGCAGCTTGAGCCGGTAACCGAGTTCGTCGGCCGCGCGCAGGTCCTCCGGCGCGATGGATGAGATACCTTCGACATACACCGCGCTTTGAGCAACTTTCGTGCCGAAAGCGAGGCTGGCGAGGATCGCGAGCTTTTGCGCGGTATCGTGGCCGTCCACGTCGAAGGACGGGTTGGCCTCGGCATAGCCGAGCCGCTGTGCGTCCTTGAGGCATTCGGCGAAGGACAGGCCCTCCTGCTCCATCCGGGTCAGGATGTAATTGCAGGTGCCGTTGAGGATGCCATAGACGCGGTTGATGCCGGTTCCCGCAAGGCCCTCGCGTAACGTCTTGATGACGGGGATCGCCGCGCCGACGGCTGCCTCGTAATTCAGCGCACCGCCGTGCTTTTCGGCGGCTTTCGCCAGCTTCAACCCATGCTTGGCGAGCAACGCCTTGTTGGCGGTGACGACGGACTTTCCGGCGTTGAGCGCAGCTTCCACCGCAGACAGCGCGGGATCGCCGGCGCCGCCCATCAGTTCGACGAAGCAGTCGATACCGGGATGCATGGCCAGCGCCACCGGATCCTTGACCCATTCGACGCCGCGCAGATCGATGCTGCGCTTCTTCGCCTTGGAGCGCGCGGTGACGGCAACGACGCGAATACCGCGGCCGCTGCGGCCCGCGAGCACGCGCGCCTGCGTTTCAATCAAACGGACAACTTCGGCGCCCACGGTGCCGAGCCCCGCTATGCCCACTTTCAGGGGTGCAACCATGATGCCTTGGAAAACCTGTCGAAGAGAACTTAACGCCGATTGGCGAGCGGAACCACGTTGTGCAACGTTTCGATGCCGCTTTCAAGGAAGCGGCGCACGCCGCGGGCGGCCTGCCTGATCCGTTGCTCGTTTTCCACCATGGCGATGCGGACATATCCTTCACCATGCTCGCCGAAACCGACGCCGGGCGAGACCGCGACCCCGGATTTCTCCACCAGCAGGGTTGCGAACTGCATGCTGCCGACGCTGCGGAAGGCCTCCGGCAGCGGCACCCAGGCGAACATCGAAGCCTCCGGCGGCGGAATCTCCCAGCCGGCCCGCCCGAACGATTCCACCAGCGCGTCGCGGCGCTTGCGGTAGGTGTCGCGCATCTCCCTGATGCAATCGTCGGGGCCGTTCAGCGCGGCGGTCGCGGCAACCTGCACCGGCGTGAAGGCACCGTAGTCGAGATAGGATTTGACGCGGGCAAGAGCTGCGATCACGCGCTCATTGCCGACCGCAAAGCCCATGCGCCAGCCGGCCATCGAATAGGTCTTCGACATCGAGGTGAACTCGACGGCGACATCGATCGCGCCCGGCACCTGGAGCACCGAGGGCGGCGGGTTGCTCTCGTCGAAATAGACCTCGGCATAAGCGAGATCGGACAGGATCAGGATCTCGTGCTTCTTCGCGAAGGCGACGAGATCCTTGTAGAAGTCGAGGCTCGCAATATAGGCGGTCGGGTTCGAGGGATAGCAGACGACCAGTGCCAGCGGCTTCGGGATCGAATGCACGATCGCCCGCTCCGCCGCCTCGAAGAACTGCGGCGTCGGCTCAGAGGGCACCGAGCGGATGACGCCGCCAGCCATCAGGAAGCCGAAGGCATGAATCGGGTAGCTCGGGTTCGGACACAGGATGACATCGCCGGGCGCGGTGATCGCCTGCGCCACGTTGGCAAACCCCTCCTTCGAGCCGAGTGTCGCCACCACCTGGGTGTCGGGATTGAGCTTCACGCCAAAGCGGCGGTCGTAGTATCCAGCTTGCGCCTTGCGCAGGCCGTTGATGCCGCGGGAGGCCGAGTAGCGGTCGGTGCGCGGCTTGCCGAGCGTCTCCTTGAGCTTCTCCAGCACATGTGGCGGGGCCGGCAGATCCGGATTGCCCATGCCGAGGTCGATGATATCGGCGCCTGCATTCCGCGCGGCCGCCTTGGCCCGGTTGACCTGCTCGAACACGTAAGGCGGAAGGCGGCGGATGCGGTAAAATTCTTCCATGGCTCTCTGGGCTCCGGGCAACCGGTCAGGACAGAATCGACAGGCAATGAGGCCGATCGGAAAAGCTACTGCTCCTCGCGCAAAACTCACTCAAGATCAAATACTTGGCGTGATTTTCGGCGACAAGGGCTGAACACCTTCGCCCTGACTCTCGGCTGATTTGAAGTCTTTTTAGCACGGCGCGGCGGGGGCGCCAGCGATTACCTTGCGCTGCCTCATTTGGCGTCTTTGGCAGCGACGGCCTGGCGGTCGCGTGCAGCTGCAAGCTCAGCCTCGATCTTGGCGCGCTGGTCCGGCGGGATGACCGCCTGATCACGATCCGGCGGCAGATCATGGACCGGCAGGTAGCTGCCGGGCTCTCGGGGATGGGCTTGCGCATCCGCGGGGGTCATGTCCGCGAGCTGGCTCGAGCAGCCGCCCAGGGCAAACGCCATCAGCAGCAGCGCGCCGCCAATCGGCAGCTTCCTTTGCAGGTCCCTCAACGCCAACACCTGGGAAATCCCCTACTCGTCCCAATGCAAGGCTGCCGGGAGCTTAACCCACCAACCTGCCCAAGCTCAAACCATTGCTGCCCACAAATGGTACGAGCGAGAAAACGTCCAAGGCCCACTGCCCAGAGAGGTGCACCTCGATTGTGACAAAAGCATGAGGCTTTGTCGCAGTGCAGCACATCTTGGAGCGTGTTTAACGCCAAACATGCGAGCTTCGCGGTGACGAATACCGAATGAATCGTTACTGTTCTGCTCATGAGCACCGCCACGACCGACACGCCCAAATCCGAGACGAAGTTCGATGCGGAAGCCTTCGCGATGAATGTCGCGCGGGCGATGGAGAGCGGCGGCAAGGCCCTTGCCGCTTACCTCAAGCCGCGCGAGAGCGGCGAGGTGCAGGATCGTCCGCCGGCCGAGCTCACCGAGGTCGTAAAGACCTTCACGTCCGTCGCCGAATACTGGCTCTCGGATACCTCGCGCTCGTCCGATCTCCAGACCAAGCTCGCCAAGGACTATCTCGACCTCTGGGGCTCGGCGGCCCGCCGCATGGCCGGTCAGGACGCCCCAGCCGCGATCGCCCCCTCGCCACGCGACAAGCGCTTTGCCGATCCGGAATGGAAGTCGAACCAGTTCTTCGATTTCGTGATGCAGCTCTATCTGCTCACGACCAAATGGGCGCAGGAGCTGGTGCGCGACGCCGATGGGCTCGATCCGCAGACCCGCCGCAAGGCGGAGTTCTACATGCAGCAGCTTACCAACGCGCTGTCGCCGTCCAACTTCGTGCTGACCAATCCGGAAGTGCTGCGCGAGACCGTGGCGAGCAGCGGCGAGAACCTCGCACGCGGCCTGAAGATGCTGGCCGAGGACATCGCCGCCGGCAAGGGCATGCTGAAGATCCGCCAGTCCGATCCGGACAATCTGGTCGTCGGCGTCAACATGGCGACGACGCCGGGCAAGGTAATCTACCAGAACGAGATGATGCAGCTGATCCAGTACTCTCCGACCACGGAGACCGTGCTGCGCACGCCGCTGCTGATCGTGCCGCCCTGGATCAACAAGTTCTACATCCTCGATCTCAAGCCGGAGAAATCCTACATCAAGTGGTGTGTCGACCAGGGCATCACCGTGTTCGTGATCTCATGGGTCAATCCCGACAAGCGGCTCGGCAACAAGAGCTGGGAAGACTACATGAAGGAAGGCCCGCTCGCGGCGATGGACGTGATCGAGAAGATCACCGGCGAGATGAAAGTGCACACCGCCGGCTATTGCGTCGGCGGCACCATGCTCGCGACCACACTGGCCTGGCTCGCCGAGAAGCGCCGCCAGCGCGTGTCATCCGCGACGTTCTTTGCAGCCCAGGTCGACTTCACCCATGCCGGCGACCTCCTCGTGTTCGTCGACGAGGAGCAGATCTCGTCGCTCGAGCAGGACATGAAGGCGGCCGGCGTGCTCGAAGGCTCGAAGATGGCGATGGCCTTTAACATGCTACGCTCCAACGACCTGATCTGGTCCTACGTCGTCAGCAACTATCTGAAGGGCAAGCAGCCCAGCGCGTTCGACCTGCTGCACTGGAATTCCGATGCGACGCGCATGACCGCGTCGAACCATTCATATTATCTGCGCAATTGCTATCTGGAGAACCGGCTGTCGACCGGCACGATGGTGCTCGACAACACCCTGCTCGATCTCTCCAAGGTCAAGGTTCCCGTCTACAACCTCGCCACCCGCGAGGACCACATCGCGCCGGCCGAGTCGGTGCTGTACGGCTCGCAGTTCTTCGGCGGTCCGGTGAAATACGTGCTGTCGGGTTCGGGCCACATCGCCGGCGTCGTCAACCCGCCGGCCTCCAACAAATACCAGTACTGGACCAACGACAACATCAAGGACGTCACCGTCGCCGAGTGGATGAAGGGCGCGGTGGAGCACAAGGGATCGTGGTGGCCGGACTGGCGGCAATGGCTGGGCGAACTCGATCCCGAGGAAGTTCCGGCGCGCAGCGTCGGCAGCGACGCGCTGCCTCCGATCGAGGACGCACCCGGCAGCTATGTCAGGGTTCGCGCGTAGCGGAAACTTCCTTGCGCATGGCGCAATCTTGCGCGCTTACGTATAAGCTCACTTTCAGCACGGCGACGACAGAGGGGACCGGACTATGACGCGTGAATTGTTCTGGCTGACATTGACGGTGATCCTGACTGGAATCCTCTGGATTCCCTACACCATCAACCGCTGCCAGATCCGGGGGCTGAGTGGCGCGATGGCCAATCCCTCGCGTGGCGACAAGCCGCAGTCGGAGTGGGCCAACCGCTTGATGTTCGCGCACGACAACGCGGTCGAGAACCTCGTGTTGTTCGCGCCGCTCGTGCTGATCCTGAACGCAATCGACTATTCCACGAAATGGACCGTGCTCGCCTGCGCCGTCTATTTCTGGTCGCGCGTGGCGCACCTGATCGTCTACGCACTCGGGATTCCGGTGTTCCGGACGCTGGCTTTCACCGTCGGCTTCCTCGCCCAGGCGGTGCTGGCGCTGGCGATCTTCAAGGTGTTCTAGCGATCAGGCTTTGCGGACCACGAGATTCAGCATGTTGGCTGGCGTCTGGTCGAAGCTCTGGATCACTGAGGTCTCGGACGACAGCGTGATCCACGGCCCCGCTCCGGCATAGGTCGCATCTAACCATTCGGGCGAGACGTAGCTGTAGTAGCGCCCGAGGCTGTCGCGGCCGTCGCTCTCGCCCATCTTGTAGCTCGCATAGAACACGCCTGACGGTTTCAGCGCGCGATGAATTCGCCCGAGGATGCCGGCGAGTTCGTCGCGCGGCACATGCAGCAGACAGGCGCTGGCCCAGACGCCGTCGTAGGCCTCGTGCGCGTCAAGCTGGTCGAACCGCATTGCCTCGACAGGATGACCGAGCCGCTGTGACGCAATCTCTGCCATTTCGGGCGAGCCATCGGTCGCACGCACCGAAAACCCTTCGGCCAGCATCACCGCGGAATGATTGCCGGCCCCGCAGCCGAGTTCGAGGATCGCGCCGCCTGGCGGCAGCAGGGCCAGAAAGCCACGCAGCCGCGTCGAAGGCGCTTTCGCCCAATCCGCGTAGGACTGGGCGTTGCTCCGATAGAATTGCAGGGTCGCATCGTCCACCGCGGTACCTCGTGTCATGGAAACAGCGCGATCTGCTCCAGCCCCGCGGTCTCGGGCAGCCCGAACATCAGGTTCATGTTCTGGATCGCCTGCCCGGCGGAGCCCTTCACCAGATTGTCGAGCGTGGAAATCACGATCGCCCGGTTCTTGATGCGGTCGGCGACAACTCCGATCTGCACATAGTTGGAGCCGCGCACATTCTGGGTCTGCGGCAGCACGCCCTTCCTGGCGACATGCACGAAGGGCTCGTTGGCATAAGCCTGTTCCAACGCGGTTCGCAGATCGTCCGGCGTCGCGCCGTTGAGCTTGACGTAGGACGTGCACAGTTCGCCGCGCGCCATCGGAATCAGATGCGGCGTGAAGTTGATCGTTACCGCGGAACCGGCGGCGACGCCGATCTCCTGCTCGATCTCGGGCGCGTGCCGGTGGGTGCCGACCGAATAGGGCGACAACCCCTCGCCCGCCTCGCTGAACAACGTGTTCTGTTTCAGCCCGCGGCCGGCACCGGTGACGCCCGATTTCGCATCGATGATGATGTCGTCGACGTCGATCAGTCTGGCCTTCGCGAGCGGCACCAGCGCGAGCAGCGCCGCCGTGGGATAGCAGCCGGGACAGGCGACCAGCCGCGCCGAAATGATCTTCTCGCGATAGAATTCGGTCAGGCCATAGACCGCTTCGTCCTGCAGTTCGAGCGCCCGGTGCTCGTGGCCATACCATTGGGCGTAGGTGTTCTTGTCCCGCAGCCTGAAATCGGCGGACATGTCGAGGACCTTGATCTTGGGATTTGCCTTGAGGACCGAGGCGATGATCTCCTGCGTGGTGCCGTGCGGCAGCCCGCAGAACACCGCATCGAGCTTGCTCCAGTCGACCTTTTCCCATTCCACGAGTTTCGGCAGGTCCAGCATGAAGAAATGCGGAAACACCTCGCCCATCGACTTGCCGGCGTGGGTGTTGGCGGTGAGTGCGATGATCTCGGCATTCGGGTGCCGTGCCAACAGGCGCACCGCATCGGCCCCGGTGTAACCGGAGGCGCCGAGAATGCCGATCTTCTTCGAGCTCATCACGCGTACCTTTCAGGCGTCATTTGATGGTCTTGCCGGGGTCAAAAGTTGCTGCGTCGCCTCGTCCAACGGATTGGCCGCGCGAGCGACGCTTGATCGGCTACTCGTCGGCAAGGCCGAGCATCAGCCGCATGTTCTGCACGGCTGCGCCCGAGGCGCCCTTGCCGAGATTGTCGAGCCGGGCGACCAGCACCGCTTGGTGGTGCTTGTCGCTGGCGAAGACGTAGAGCTCGAGCATGTTGGTCCCGTTGAGCGCCTCCGGCTCGATCCGGCCGCCCTTCGACGCTTCGTTCTGGAGCGGCATGACCGAGACGTATTTCGAGCCGGCGTAGCACTTTGCCAGCGCGGCCTGAAGATCGGCACCATCGGGCTTGCCCGGCAGCGTGTCGAGCTGGAGCGGGATCGAGACCAGCATGCCCTGCCGGTAGTTGCCGACCGAAGGGACGAAGATCGGCCGCCGTGTGAGGTTCGAATAGAGCTGCATCTCCGGCAGATGCTTGTGCTCGAAGCCGAGGCCGTAGAGTTCGAAGGACGGCGCGCTGCCGTCTTCAAAGCTTGCGATCATGGACTTGCCGCCGCCGGAATAGCCGCTCACCGCGTTGACGGTGACGGGATAGTCTGATGGCAGCAGGCCGGCATCGACGATCGGCCGCAGCAATGCGATCGCGCCGGTCGGATAACAGCCGGGATTGGAAACTTTTTTCGCGGCCTTGATCTTGCCGGCCTGGTCCGGGGTCAACTCGGGAAAGCCGTAAGCCCAGTCGGGCGCGACCCGGTAGGCGGTCGAGGCGTCCAACACCTTCGGGCCGGAGGTGCCCATGCTGTCGATCAGCGCGACCGTTTCCTTGGCGGCGTCGTCCGGCAGACAGAGGATGACGAGATCCACCTCCTCCATCAGCGCCTTCTTGGCCGCGGGATCCTTGCGCTTGTCGTCGGGAATCGTCTTCACAGCGACGTCACCCTGCAGCTTCAGCCGCTCGTTGATGCCGAGGCCGGTGGTGCCGGAGCCGCCATCGACGAAGACGGTGGCGGGCTTCTTCGCCGCGCCGGCGGTCGGGGCTTTCGTGGTCTCAGCAACGCTCATGGCACGCTCCTTTCGAGCTTGTTGGTTTCGTCCGCGAAGGCCTCTGGCCTCACGTCCTGCATCAATTGCGCGATTTCCCTGGCGTCGGCGGCAGGCTGCGCACCGAGCGCGTTGGCGATCGCGGTGTAGTCGGCGTCCGATTTGTGCTGGTTGAGCTTGAAGCTGCCTTCGACCTCTTCAACCGTCATCACCAGGCCCACGATCCCCTTCTTCAGCGCCTCGAGCCGTCCGGCTGTCATCTTGCCCGACGTCCACGGCTTCTTCGGCAAGAGCCAGCTCTCGAACTTGTCGCTGAGCGTGTCGATCTGCGTCGCCAGTTCGTCGTCCGACAACAACCTCACCGGCCCGGTCAGATGGACCGACTGGTACAGCCAGGTCGGCACCTGATCCGGCGAGACGTACCAGTCGGGCGACACATAGGCATCGGGGCCATTGACCGCGAGCAGCCAGGACGTCGTCCCGTCCGCAAGCTTTAGCAGCGGATTGTGACGGGCGACATGAAAGGCGGCCTGCGGCGTGCCGTCATCGGCATAGGTCAGGTAGAACGGCAGCGGCGAGGCGATGGGCTTGTGGCCGTCAAAGGCGCACATGGTGCCGAAGCCGCGCTCCTCGGCGAATTTCAGGCTCGCGGCGCGGTCCGGCTTGAAAAAGGGTGGCGTGTACATCGTGGTCTCCTGCTGGGCTCCTTGGGGGGCCGCCGGATCAGATCGCGCTGACAGGAGAGAGAATGCCGCGGATCGGGTCCAGCGGCAAAGACGATGATCTCAAACGCGATCGACCGCCCAAACCGCTAAAGAGCGGCGGCGGCGACGGGCGAACAGAATGGTCGCGGCGTTGATCATGGCGCGCGGCTATACGGCCAGTCTCGGTTCCCGTCAAGGTTCAAGGCGTCAGATCACCCGCCAGATCCATTCCATGACCTTCGCGATGACGTCGCCGAACAGCAGCAGCGCCGCCGACCAGATCAGGGCCGAGATGAAATTGGCCGCCTGGAAGCTCCAATAGGGCATCTCGAAAATGCCGGCCGCCAGCGGCACCGAGGCGCGCAACGGGCCGAAGAATCGGCCGATGAAAATACTGGGCACGCCCCAGCTGCGAACGAAGGCCTCGCCCCTCGGCAGGATTTCCGGATAGCGCGAGAGCGGCCACATCTGCGCAACCTTCTCCTTGTAGCGATAGCCGAACCAGTAGGAGACCCAGTCGCCCAGCGCGGCGCCAAGCCCGCCGGCAATCCAGACGGGGTAGAAGCTGATGCCGCTGACGCCGATCAGCGCGCCGATGGCGACCAGGGCCCCCCAGGCCGGGATCAGCAGCGAGATGAACGCCAGTGACTCCCCGAACGCCAGCAGGAACACGACCGGAGCCGCCCAAGCCTGGTGAGCACGCACGAAGTCGGCCAGCGCGTGCGCAAACTGCTCCATTCCAGATCGCCTTCCCCGCCCCGTCACGGTCCCGTCAGATAAAAAGACTGGTAAGCCAAGGGCTTGTGTGACATCAAGTCACAAAGACCGACCCAGACCGGACCAAGGTGTCAAATTGCCGGGAAGTGCTTGGCCTCCGGCGTAAAATCGCCGGCATTGCTCCCCAACCAGACCCGCCCGGCCGACCTGCGGTGACCTTTCCGGGCCAGCCGTGCCATAGTCGGCCGAACCGATTCGCCGCCTGCGCGGCCTTCAAAGCACATCAGAATACATGTCCAAGCAATTGAAGCCTAAAGCAAAAGACGATTTCTTCGGCGGCGACGAGCCGAAGGCCAAGGCAACGCCCGCCAAGGGCGCTTCACGCGCGAGCGGTGCGGAAGCCGACTACACGGCGGCCGACATCGAGGTGCTCGAAGGCCTGGAACCGGTGCGGCGCCGGCCCGGCATGTATATCGGCGGCACCGACGAGAAGGCGCTGCACCACCTCTTCGCCGAAGTGATCGACAACTCGATGGACGAGGCGCTGGCGGGGCATGCAACTTTCATCGGGGTCGATCTGAGTGCGGACGGCTTTTTGACCGTCATCGACAACGGTCGCGGCATCCCGATCGATCCGCATCCGAAATTCCCCAAGAAGTCGGCGCTCGAAGTCATCATGTGCACGCTGCATTCGGGCGGCAAGTTCGACAGCAAGGTCTACGAGACCTCCGGCGGCCTGCACGGCGTCGGCATCTCCGTGGTGAACGCCCTCTCCTCGTTGCTCGAGGTCGAGGTCGCGCGTAGCCAGAAGCTCTACCGCATGACGTTCGAGCGCGGCCACCCCAAGGGCAAGCTCGAGGATCTCGGCAAGGTCAACAACCGCCGCGGCACGCGCGTGCGCTTCAAGCCTGACACCGAGATCTTCGGCGCCAAGGCCGCGTTCAAGCCGCAGCGCCTGTTCAAGATGACGCGCTCCAAGGCCTATCTGTTCGGTGGCGTCGAGATCCGTTGGAACTGTGCGCCCGAGCTGCTCAAGGGCGTCGAGGACGTTCCGGCGGAAGCCACGTTCCACTTCCCCGGCGGCCTCAAGGATTATCTCGCCGCCGCCATCCACGCCGACACCTTGGTGCATCCGGATATCTTCTCCGGCAAATCGGGTCGCAACGGCGCCCATGGCGCCTGCGAATGGGCGGTGGCCTGGACCGCGGATGCCGACGGGTTTCTGTCCTCCTACACCAACACCGTGCCGACGCCCGATGGCGGCACGCATGAATCGGGCCTGCGCAGCGCGCTGTTGCGCGGCCTGAAGGATCACGCCGAGCGCGTCGGCCAGGGCAAGCGTGCCTCGTCCATCACGTCCGAAGACGTGATGGTCGGTGCCGCCGTGATGCTCTCGGTGTTTGTGCGCGAGCCTGAATTCCAGGGCCAGACCAAGGATCGTCTCGCCACTGCCGAAGCGCAGCGCATCGTCGAACAGGCGATGAAGGATCCTTTCGACCATTGGCTGTCGGGCAATCCGAACATGGCCAACAGGCTGCTCGACTTCGTGATCGACCGCGCCGAGGACCGGCTGCGCCGCCGCCAGGAAAAGGAGACCGCGCGCAAGACCGCCGGCAAGAAGCTGCGGTTGCCTGGCAAGCTCGCCGACTGCACCGATGCCGGCACCGACGGGTCCGAGCTCTTCATCGTCGAGGGTGACTCGGCCGGCGGCAGCGCCAAGCAAGCCCGCGACCGCAAGACGCAAGCCGTGCTGCCGCTGCGCGGCAAGATCCTCAACGTCGCCTCCGCCGGCAAGGACAAGCTGACGGCGAACGCCCAGCTGTCCGACCTCGTGCAGGCCATCGGCTGCGGCCAGCTCGCGCAGTATCGCGAAGAGGATCTGCGCTACCAGCGCATCATCATCATGACCGACGCCGACGTCGACGGCGCCCACATCGCCTCGCTGCTGATCACCTTCTTCTACCGGCAGATGCCGCGGCTGATCGACGAGGGCCACCTCTTCCTCGCGGTGCCGCCGCTCTACAAGCTCACGCACGGCACCAAGTCGGTCTACGCCCGCGACGACAAGCACAAGGAAGAGCTGATCAAGAGCGCGTTCAACGCCAACGCCAAGGTCGAGGTGAACCGGTTCAAAGGCCTCGGCGAGATGATGCCGGCGCAATTGAAGGAAACCACCATGGATCCGGCCAAGCGGACCATGCTGAAGGTGGTCCTGCTCGCCGACGACCGCGACACCACCGCGGATTCAGTGGAGCGCCTGATGGGCACCAAGGCCGAGGCCCGCTTCGCCTTCATCACGGACAAGGCCGAATTCGCCAATGATGACCTGCTTGACGTCTGATGCGGCGATCTGCCGACGCGTAAAAGGCCCCGGTATTCGCCGGGGCCTTTTCGTTTTCCCGTGCGCTACGGACGCGGCCGGCCGGGCCATCAGCATGCTCGATTCGCGACTCGGCCAACGACTCAGGCCGTCAAGGCCGAAGCAAAATTACCTCCACTTTGGACAAAGGCGACTTTCCTAACGAAATCTCACCGAAGCCGACACCTTAGATGCCGTCGTAACGTGTTATAATAACTCACTTTTCTTAAAATCAGACGATGAGCCCCAAAGACCGTACCGGCTGGCGTTTTCAGCCAAGTGTGCCTGACCTGCAACAGCATTTCGGCGAGAACCGTCTATAGTTGGGGCATCAGATGACACGAACTTCAGTGCGCTCGCGCCTGCTACAGACCAAGGTTGGGGATTTATCATGAAGAAGATTTTGCTGGCTCTGACCGCGGTTGCGGCAATGACTGGTTCGGCCTCGGCTGCTGACCTTGCTGCTCGCCCCTACGTGAAGGCCCCGATGGCAGCTCCGGTTGCCAACTGGACCGGATTCTACATCTTCGGTGGCGCCGGCGGTGGCCTTTCGAATGCCGACCAGCACGTTCGTGACACCCTCACCGGCACCCCGCTGACGATCGATCAGCGCCAGGGCGGTTCGGGCTGGTTCGGCACCGTTGGTCTCGGCTACGATTGGCAGTTCAGCGGCACCTGGGTCGCCGGCGTGTTCGCCGACGGTCAGTTCGGCAGCATTCGCGCCACGATCCAGGATCCGATCTTCGGCATCACTGGCTCGCAGAAGCTGGAAGACTCTTGGGCCGCTGGTGTCCGCCTCGGCTGGCTGGTTGCTCCGAACGTCCTCTCCTACGTCAACGGCGGTTACTCCGGCGCTCACTTCGGCCAGACCAACTTCCAGACGCTGGCCGGCGCGCCCGCTGGTGCCCACCTCAACAGCTACAACCGCAACGGCTGGTTCATCGGCGGTGGCGTCGAGAACAACCTGAACATCTTCGGCATCCAGTCGCCCGGCTGGTTCATGAAGACCGAGTATCGTTCGGCCTTCTACAACGCCAAGACGCAGGATGAACTGATCGACGGCACCAACCTGCCGACCGGCAACAGCATCCGCGCCAACAGCTGGAACCAGACCATCTCGACCTCGCTGGTCTACCGCTTCAACTGGACCGGTCCGGTCGTCGCCAAGTACTGATTTTCAAGTACTGAGCTGACCAAGACTGATCAGAAGCAAGTTCAGACGTCAAAGCCCCGGCATCGTCCGGGGCTTTTTCGTTGTGAGCCGTCGTCTCCTGACGGACGTCCTCACCCTGCTGCACGCGTCCCCACGCTGAGCGCCACCGCGCGATTGATCATGGCAGCGCTTCTCGCAACAGCAGACGCATTGTGCCGGCGGCGCCATTGTATCCCAACCGAAGCTACGGCTACTGTGCCCTCCAAGTGATCGCAGGCCCCATGGCGATCGTTCATGCCGTGGGCCGCGACAGAACCAGACCAGCGGGGAGGATCGCATGCGCAGATTTCTGCTTGTAGCAGGCTTGTTTGCCCTCGCCGTCGGGCTGCTCTGGATCGGACAGGGCACGGGCACCATCGCCTGGCCGCGATCGAGCTTCATGGTCAACGAGCTGCAATGGGCCGGCTATGGCGCAGCCATGGCGGGTTTTGGGCTGGTCCTGATCTGGCAAAGCAACCAATAGAAGAAACCAGGAAATGAAAGCATGACATCCAACCGGTTCGATCTCCGCGGCAAAGTCGCAATCGTCACAGGGGGAAATGGCGGCATCGGGCTTGGCCTGGCGCACGGACTCGCCGACGCCGGCGCCGATATCGCCGTGGTCGGACGAAATGAAGCCAAGTCGGCCGCCGCGGTTGCCGACCTCAAGCAGCGCGGCGTGAAGGCGATTGCCGTCACCACCGACGTCACCGACAAGGCGGCCATCGCCGCGATGGTCGAGCGTGTCGTCAGGGATCTCGGCCGCATCGACATCCTCATCAACAATGCCGGCATGAGCATCCGCAAGCCGCCGCACGAGCTCGAGCTCGACGAGTGGAACACGGTGATCAACACCAACCTCACCAGCGCATTCCTGTGCTCGAAGCTGGCCTATCCGGCGCTGAAAGCGTCGGGCAACGGCAAGGTCATCAACATCGGCTCGATGATGTCGATCTTTGGTGCGAGCTTCGCCACCGCCTATGCGGCCAGCAAGGGCGGCATCGTGCAGTACACGCGCGCCTGCGCCAATGCCTGGGCGCCCGACAACATCCAGGTCAATGCCATCCTGCCGGGCTGGATCGACACCGACCTCACCCGCGGCGCGCGCAAGCAGGTCTCGGGCCTGCACGAGCGCGTCCTGGCGCGCACGCCCGCCGGGCGCTGGGGCGACATCGACGACTTCGCGGGCATCGCGGTCTTCCTCGCCTCGCCCGCCTCGAACTTCGTTACGGGCACCGCGATTCCCGTCGACGGCGGGTTCTCGGTGATGGCGTAGGAAGCATCCCACGAACAACCAAAAGCCCTGGCTGCACGCCGGGGCTTTCATGGATTATGCGCGGGAAGAATCAGTATTTCGCGACGACGGATGTTGGACCGAAGCGATAATTAACGCCGACACGGACGGAGTCCGTCACGTGGCTGAAGCCATAGGTCGCGACCACGCCGGGGAGAGCCGCCGGATCGGCCATGGTGACGTTCGACCGACCTAGATCGAGGTGCAGATACTCGCCACGCAACGTCCAACTGGGGGCAAAGCCCCATTCAACGCCGGCGCCTGCCGCCCATCCCACCCGCGTGCTGCTGTCGTCGCCAGCGAAGTTGCCCGTTGCCGGCGCATAGGAATTGGTGACCGTGGTTCTGACACCGCCGTAGGCGAGACCGCCTGTCGCGTACAACAGCGCCGGGCCGACTGGCAATCCAACGCGTCCGCGTAGCGTGCCGAACCAGGCGATGTAATCGCGCGCGGTGGAGACACTCGGGGCAATTCCAGCCGTAGTGCCCGGGAAAGCGAGTGTCGAAGTACGGCCGATATCCGCGCCCTGGATATCGGCTTCGACGCCGACCAGCCAATTGGCCATTTGCCAGTTGTAGCCGACCTGCCCGCCACCAAAGCCGCCTTCATGTTTGACAACAAAGAACGTGGGGGTGGCCCCTACGGCCAGCACGGCGTTGAAGAGCGGATCGGCCGACACCAGACGTCCTGTCGTGTTGCCTTCGAATGCCCAGCCGCCATTCACGCCGGCATACCAGCCGGTCCAGTTGTAGACCGCCGCCGACGGCATGATCGCAGACGCCTTCACGGCCATGTCCGCGGCGGAAGCCGCTCCGCCTGTGGCAACGGAGAGCAGCAATGCAACGGCGATCGTCCGCGCAACTTGTCTTTTCATCACCAATTCCAAGTTATCGCGCAACACTGAGGACGTTGCGCGAGATTCGCAGGAACAGGTTCTGCTGCGTCATAGACGCGAGCGTCCTTCGATCGGATGACAACGCAAAAAAGAAGCCCCGGGCGAAGCCGGGGCTTTTGAATTTGGGTCGTGATCGTTTCTTGTCGCTTGCTTGGTCGTTTCTTGACGCACTCAGTAACGGCCGATGACCGGTCCATCGAACTTGTAGCTCGCGCGGACGACGGCCCACTGGATGTCGCGCGGCTTGGCATCGAAGGTGTAGCTGCCGGAAGTGCCGCCGAGCTGATAGGTCTGGCTGCCGAAGGCCGCGTAGTTGTATTCGAGGCCGACGATCCAGTTGCGGGTGATGCCGTATTCCCAACCGGCGCCGACGGTCCAGCCGTTGGCCCAGTGGGTCTGACCGCCCGAGCCGGTCGACGGATTCGGAACGTTGTCGACCACCGAAAGACGGTTGTTCACGCCGGCATAGCCGCCCTTGACGTAGAACAGGTTGTTCTGCACGGCAAAGCCGGCACGACCGACGACCGTCGCAAGCACATTTGCGCGCCAGCTGAACTGATCGTCGAGGCCGGCGCCAAACACGGTGTTCGTGAACGAGCCCTTGTTGTCGAGGCCGGAGATCGTGCCTTCCATGCCGAACACGTAGTTGTTGGCCTGCCAGTTGTAGCCGATCTGGGCGCCGCCCATGACGCCCGACTTGCGTTGACGGAAGCCCTCGCCCGGAGCGAGATCGCCGAAGGCCGTCGTGTTTCCGCTGTTGATGAACTGCTCGTTGGTCCAGGCGCCACCGATGTGGCCGCCGACATAGAACCCGGTCCAGTTGAACAGCGGCTCGACATAAGCCGGCGCCTTCGTGTAGCGCGCACCAAGATCGGCGGCGGAGGCAGCACCGGCCGAAACCAGAGCGGTCGTGCAGGCGAAGGCGGCAATCAATTTGTTACGCATGGTACACCCCGTGTCCTTTGATGGGCGCACGGTCACACGCAGGTCTTACTCAAATTTGAATCAAGAAAGTTAAGACGCCGGATTGACCTCGGGCCGACCTTGAATCCGTTTGCGCTGTTGCATGCGCGCAACGCATTGCGCGCAATTTAACGCGACATTATCCCTACCGAATTCGTGCGCTATGGTGACGACATTGCCTTCGACTGCACATGCTCGGGCCGCACGCCAAGCGCAAGCAGCCGCGCCGGAATACCCTGGAGCCATGGCAGCGAAGTGACGAGGCGCACGACCAGCGGCACCTTCAGAGGCCGGTCGCCGCCCTGCAGGGCGCCGCGGATGATGTTGTTCTGCACGACCACCTGCATGGCTTGCGTCATCTTCACCGGGAATTCACGCCGGCGGCGCACGGCGTCGAGTTCGTTCTCGGACGGGCAGCCGTGCTGAAGCTTGTCGGCGAGCAGGTTGGCGGTCGCGACCGCATCCTGCACGGCGAGATTGACCCCGACTCCGCCGACCGGCGACATCGCATGCGCGGCATCGCCGATGCAGAGCAGACCCGGCCGCGTCCAGCGCGCCAGACGGTTGATCGCGACGGTGAGCAGCTTGACGTCGTCGAAGCCTTTCACATCGGCAATGCCGCATTCGAGCACCGGCGCCATGCGCACGATGTCGTCCAGCAGCGCCTGCAATCCCCTCGCCCTCACCGCGTCGTATTGTCCCTTCGCAATGACATAGGCGCATTGCCAGTAGTCGCCGCGGTCGAAGGTGATCATCATCCTGCCGGGTTCGACGCGCGCGAACAGGTTCTCGGTCTCGTCCGCCTTGCGGCCGACGCGGAACCACAGCACATCCATCGGCGCGCCGATCTCCTCCACACTGAGCCCCGCGCGCTCGCGCACGGTCGAATGCCGGCCGTCGCAAGCGATGGTGAGATCGGCTTCGATATTGATCGGCCCCTCCGGCGTCTTCGCACGCACGCCGGCGATGACGTCGCCATGACGGATCAGGTCGACGGCTTCCGCGTTCATCATCACCTTGAGCGAAGCAAAGCGCTTGCCGGCCTCGCGCATGAAATTCAGAAAATCCCATTGCGGCATGAAGGCGATGAAGGGGTATTTGGTGCGGAGCCGGCCGAGATCAGCGATGCGCACATGCGTGCCGCCAAACAGGCCGTCCATCTTCTGCAGGCGCTGGTGCGGCAGCTTCAGGAAGGCGTCGATCAGGCCGAGTTCGTCCATGACCTGAAGCGTCGAGGGATGCACGGTGTCGCCGCGGAAGTCGCGGAAGAAATCCGCATGCTTCTCCAGCACCACGACCTCGATGCCGGCGCGCCCCAGGAGATAGCCGAGCATCATGCCCGCAGGCCCGCCGCCGACGATGCAGCACCGGACCTTCACGGAACGCGCCTGGGGTGGCTGTGACGCGGCTGGTTCCACGACCGGGTCCTCGTTTACGACTTTAGTCCTCTTCGCACTGCAACAACATTGAATTGGTTTGCCGCAGCGATGAATGGCCGTTAGCGTTGCAAAGACGTCGATCGATTTCGGGAAGTTGCAGTGCAGACGATTCTCATAGTGCTCGGCATCTGGCTGCTGATCAACGTGCTTTTCGTCGTGATCATGCTGCCGCCGCGCAAGCCGCGGAAGCCGGATCAGCGCGGCACCGGCACGCTCGCGCCGGTGCGGATCGACCAGAACGGCTATCCGTTCGAGGAGCAGGAGAAGTTCCTGCTTCGCCACGTCGTCATCTCGATCGCCATGGGGGCGTTCTTCTCGCTGGCACCACCCTTGATGGAAGCAATTGACTCCATTAAGCGCGCCATCAGGAAGCGCCGCGGCTGACAGCGTTCCGCGCAGGAACCATTCTCCGCGCCGAGGCGTCAACAGATCCTCAGACCGTCCCCGGAGTGCTTAGTTGTTGCTGCGGTTGGTGGTGCGGAAACTCTTGATCTCCGACACGCTGCCGTCGCGATAGGTCAGCTCCACCGAGACGGACTGCGTCGCCGGGGCGAGCTTCATGTAGAGCGGCATGCCGGCGCTAATCGCGCTCGGATCGCGCATGTCGCAGTTCGGCATCTTCAGCACCTGGTTCGGCACGGCGGTGTCGATCCCGATGCGCACCTCGCGGATGGCGCAGCGATACGAAACCAGATGCGTGTAGTAGACCAGCAGCCCGTTGAACTCGCGAAACGACAGCCAGCTCGTCGCGGTCATGTCGAGGATCTTGCGCTGGTCGCGGATCAGCGCGGCCTCCGGATCGAACTTGATCGGAAACGGCCCCTGCATGTCGCCGGACTGGTCGACATAGCGAACCTCGATGGTGCCGGCCTGCGCGTCGGGCGGCAATTCGATCGACGGGTTCGGCATCCGCTTGCGCGTGCGCGGATCGAGCGTGTCGATGAAGCCGGTTTCGTGGAAATCGGCATTGCCGGCCATGCGCCAGGAAATGCCGAGCGTGGGGTCGGCGAAAGAGAACACCACGCTCCAGCCGCCATTGTGCCGCGAGAAGCTCGCGATCGGCGCATTGGTGGTTTCCTCCTTCGGCAGGCGCGGCACCGACACCGGCGGCAGCGCTGCGACCTTCTGCGGCGGAGGATCCGCCGGACGCGCGGCGGCATCCTTGGCGATACCGCTGAGGAAGACGTCGTCGACCATCTGGTCGAAATAAACCGGCACCTGCCTGTGCTTGACGGTGCCCGCCATCTCGCTGACGAGACGGCGGGTGCGCTGTGCCACCTGCACGAGGTTCTCGCCGGGCTCGAGCAGCGCCCTGGCAAAGGTGCGCGTGAACACCGAATTCGGATTGGCGTCGTCGTTGGAGAGACGATCAAGAGCGGTCTGGCGGGGACCTGCCGAGAACACCGAGAACACGCCCTCTGGCAGTTGCGTCATTGGCGCAAGCCCGCCGGAACCTGCGACTGCACGCGTGCCGCTGCGTTCGAACGGATTGTTGCGGCAGGCGTCGAAGACCAGGATCGAGGTCCGCGCCTTCTTGTTCTGCAGGCGCTCGATGATGCGGTCGGCAAGGATCGAGGCGTCGCGCACCAGCTCTTCCTGCCCTTCCGTCGCCGCCGGCACGTCGGTCGGCAGCAGGTAGTTCTGGCCCGCGATTTCGAAACCGTGGCCGGCGTAGAAGAAGAACGCGGTGTCGCCAGGTTCGACCGTCCTGTCGAAGGCAAGCAATGTCTCGGAGAATTGCTGCCGGCTCTGGTTCTCGGCGACCATCACCGAGAAGCCGAGCTGCTTCAGCGTATCGCCCATGGTGCGGGCGTCGTTGACGGCCTTGAGCAGTTTCGGGACGTTCCTGTAGTCGTTGTTGCCGACGACGAGCGCGACGCGCTTCTCGGCATGGGCCGGAAGCGCGATCGCGCTCAGGCACGCCGCAAGGCCGAGTGCTGCCAGAATTCTGAAAGGCCGACGCGTCATCGCAAGATTCCCGTTGCAGGACGGCGCTCCGCCGGCTCCTTCGAACACAGGTTCATTGGAGCCGTCCGCCGCTGATGTGATAGTCGGTCCAGCCATATCGACGGTTCAACAGGCAATCGCCTCCGGTTCCATCAAACCCCTATGGCAGATTCCTCCGGAATCTGCTTTTTCTTGGACAATCATCTTGGGCAATTGCACTGGAAGCAGGGGCTGCCGTGTATCGCTGGTGTACCGACGAAGTCGATCCGCATGACCGCTTCGACTATTGGCGCGAGGTGCGCTCCAAAGGCCTGTTCGGCGTCACCGCCGAGCTCGAACGCGAACGGCGCGGCGACTTCTACGGCGAATTCTCGCTGCGCCAGATCGGCGGCGCCGGCCTCGTCGAGCTGAAGGCCTCGCACTATACGGTCGAGCGCAGCGCCTCCGACATCGCCTACGCGCCCGGCGACAGCATCTGCGTCTACCAGCAGCTTGGCGGCGGCGGCTGGTTCGGCGGCATGCGCGCAGGCGATTTCGCGATCGCCAATGGCGGCTTCGCCACCAGCCATACCGACCAGCCCTATCGCACCGTGCCGCTCGGCGCAGGCGGCTTCCACCTGCGGATCCTGAAGATCCCCGTCAGCGGCCTGTCGACGCAGGACAAGCGCATGCGCCAGCTTGTGCCTCGGCGGTTCGACGATCCCGGCCTGGCGTCCCTGCTCGAGGCCTGCTTCGCCTCCCTCGGCGAGGCCGCCGAGGGCGACGACGGCGCCACCGGTGAAACCGCTCTGATCCAGGCCTCCCTGGTTCAGGCGCTCGGCCATCTGGCGCTGATAGAGCGCGGCATCGTACGGCCCGGCAGCCGGCTCGGCCAGGCGGCGCTGCGAACCGCGCGCCACTCGCAAGCACGGCGCCTGATCGCACGCCACCTGCAAGACCCCGGTCTGGCACCGGCGATGGTGGCCGCCCTGCTCGGCGTGTCCGTGCGTCACCTGCATATGCTGTTCGAATCCGCGGCAAAGAGCTTCTCGCAGACAGTGACCGACGAGCGCCTGAAACAGAGCCGCCGCCTGATGCGCGAGGCGCCGGACCGGCTGATCGCCGACATCGCGACCTCCTGCGGCTTCGAGAGCCTGGCGACCTACTATCGGGTCTTCAACGCCGCCTACGGAATGGCCCCAGGCGATTTCCGCGCCCAGGCGGCGCGTTAGCGTTCTGGCTACGGCTGCAGGCCGGTCGACGGCCGGGGCGGAAAACCCCAGTCACGCCCGCTATTTGGGCGAAAAGCTCAGGTTTTTTAGGGTCTTCCCGCGCCCGCTCCATTGACTTTGCCCGATTCCCGCCTATGTTCCGAAGCGACGCGGCTCAGATCGAAGACCGATTCCTGAGCGTTGCGCTTGGTTCGCGTGAGTCAGCACCCCCAGCTTCTTTGAGAGCGCGCCGTTTCGGGGTGGAACGCGACAGCCTTAATCACCCTCGATTCCGAACGGCGGTTTCGAGCAGAGGCTCAATGTCCTTTTCAAATCTCGGACTATCCGAAAAAGTCCTCGCCGCAGTGGCGGCCACAGGTTACACCACCCCCACCCCCATCCAGGAACAGGCGATCCCCCACGTCCTCGCTCGCAAGGACGTGCTCGGCATCGCCCAGACCGGCACCGGCAAGACCGCGGCCTTCGTGCTGCCGATGCTCACCATCCTCGAAAAGGGCAGAGCCCGGGCGCGCATGCCGCGCACGCTGATCCTGGAGCCGACCCGCGAGCTTGCGGCGCAGGTGAAGGAAAACTTCGACCGCTACGGGGCCGGCCAGAAGCTCAACGTCGCCCTCCTGATCGGCGGCGTGTCGTTCGGCGACCAGGATGCCAAGCTGACGCGCGGCGTCGACGTCCTGATCGCAACGCCCGGCCGCCTGCTTGACCATACCGAGCGCGGCGGTCTGCTGCTCACTGGCGTCGAGCTGCTCGTCATCGACGAAGCCGACCGCATGCTGGACATGGGCTTCATTCCCGACATCGAACGCGTCTGCAAGCTCGTCCCGTTCACGCGGCAGACCCTGTTCTTCACCGCGACCATGCCGCCGGAGATCCGGCGCATCACCGAGACCTTCCTGCACAATCCGCAGAAGGTCGAAGTGTCCAAGCCCGCCACCACCGCCGTGACCGTCACGCAGTGTCAGGTTCCCGCCGGCCGCGAGGCGCATGAGAAGCGCGAATTGTTGCGACGCCTGCTGCGCGAGGCCAAGGATCTCCAGAACGCGATCATCTTCTGCAACCGCAAGCGTGAAGTCGCGGTCGTCCACAAATCGCTGCAGAAGCACGGTTTCAGCGTCGGCGCCCTGCACGGCGACATGGACCAGTCGGCCCGCACGGCGGCGCTGGAACAGTTCCGCAAGGGCGAGCTGCCGCTGCTCGTGGCCTCTGACGTCGCCGCCCGCGGCCTCGACATCCCCGAGGTCAGCCACGTCTTCAATTTCGACGTTCCCCACCATCCCGACGATTACGTCCATCGCGTCGGCCGTACCGGCCGCGCCGGCCGCACCGGCACCGCGATCTCGCTCGTGACACCGCTCGACCAGAAGTCGATGGTCGCGATCGAGAAGCTGATCGGCCAGACCATTCCGCGCGCCGAGGGCGACTACGAAGTGAGCGCCGACGGCGCCGAGCAGAGCGAGCGTCCGCGCGAGCAGCGTGGCCGCGAACGTTCGCGCGGCGGACGCGGCAAGCCGCAACGCGGCCGCGGCGACCGTGAACGCAGCCACGAGCCGCGCGAGGCGCGTGGCGAGGCGAGACAGGCTTCTGAGCCGAGGCCTGCGGCAGAAGCGCGGCCCGCCCCCGAGGCGAGGCCCGCACGCGAAGCAAGGCCTCCGCGTGAGGCCCGGGCCTCCTCCGAGCCGCGTCACAGCTCGCGCCCGCAAGCCAATGCGGCGCACGTGCCTTCGATCGGACGTCCCGAGCCGCGCCGCCAGCGCGACGCTGACAGCGAGCCCGGCGATCATTCGCATCTTCCGGCGTTTCTGCTCCGGCCGGTCCGCTCCCCCGCCGGCGCCTGAACCACAATGCATCGGGAGTCGCGGTTGAGCAGGCTCGCCGCGACACTTTTTCTGATGCATTGAAGCCCGTATATTTACTGGCCGTTCACGAACACCCGTTAGCCTACGAACATAATTTAAGCATTGTAGCGACCGGCCGCGCACCGGCCGCCGTGGGGAATGTTCCGTGGTCAAGGTGCTCGACGAACACGAACGCACGATGGCGTTTGCCGAAGTGGCGCTCGGTCAGATCCGGTCGCTTCGGCAAACCGCGATCCCTCGCAATTACGAGATCTGGTACGTCTACGCCACGGGCTATAACGCTCCGCTCAACAAGATCATCAACGAGACGCTGGCGCGCCACGGCAAGCTGACCGAAGGCGATCTCGAGCAGATCTACGAGACCTATCTCTCCCATATCAAGACCACCGACCGTATCGACAAGGTCGGTGCGCGCGTCATCGGCGAGATCGACGACGTGATGAAGGTCTTGAGCGAAGCGCTCGGGATGACCGGCTCCTACGATGCCAGCCTGTCGGGCGCGACCGAAAGACTCTCGTCCGCCCAGAGCCGAGAACAGATCACCTCGATCGTCGAGACGCTGCTGCGCTCAACCACGGAGATGCGCGAGACCAACAAGGCGCTCGAAGACCGGCTCTCGCTGTCGAAGAACGAGATCAGCAACCTCCAGCAGAGCCTGGAGGCGATCCGCGCCGAGAGCCTGACCGATCCGCTCACGGGGCTCGGCAACCGCAAATATTTCGATCGCATGATCGGCATGGCCGTGCAGAGCGCGCTTGCGTCGGGCGAGCCGCTGTCACTGCTGCTGTTCGACATCGACCACTTCAAGTCGTTCAACGATTCCTACGGCCATCTCACCGGTGACCAGGTGCTGCGGCTCGTCGGCCTGTCGCTGAAGCAGACCATCAAGGGCCAGGACATCACCGCGCGCTATGGCGGCGAGGAATTCGCGGTGGTGCTTCCCAGCACCTCGCTGCGCCAGGCCCTGACGGTGGCCGACCACATCCGCCGTGCGGTGATGGCGAAGGAATTGAAGAAGAAGTCGACCGGCGAGATCCTCGGCCGCGTCACCATCTCCGTCGGCGTCTCAATGCTCAAGCAGGGCGACGACACCGAAGCGCTGATCGAGCGCGCGGACGCCTGCCTCTACGCCGCCAAGCGCAACGGCCGCAACCGCGTGATCTGCGAAGCCGATCCGGAATTCGTCGTCGAGACCCACAGCCGGGTGGCGTGACGCCGAAGCGGCGCGCGCTTGACATTCAAACCTCACGAACGACATCGTCCTCGCCGTCTCACCGCGACCATCCAGAGGACTCGTCGTCGTGCCAAACCCTCATGATTTTCACACCCCGCAACCGTCCTACACCGGGGACGAGCTGCTGAGATCGAGCGAGGGCGGCTATTTCGGCCCGGGCAATGCGCAACTGCCGGCACCGCCCATGCTGATGATGGATCGCATCACCGAGATCAGCGTGGACGGCGGCGAATTCGGCAAGGGCCACATCACGGGCGAGCTCGACATCGCACCAGGCCATTGGTTCTTCGATTGCCACTTTCGCGGTGATCCGATCATGCCGGGAAGCCTCGGCCTCGACGCGATGTGGCAGATGATCGGCTACTGGCTCGGCTGGTCGGGGTCCGCGGGTAAGGGCCGCGCCATCGGCGTCGGCGAGGTGGAAGCCACGGGATTGATCACGCCGGACACAGCATGCGTGCGCTACGAGGTCGCCATGCGCATGGTCCGGCGCGGCAAGCTGGTGCTCGGAATTGCCGACGGCCGCGTGCTTGCGGACGGCGTCTGTGTCTTCACGGCCAAGGATATGAGAGTCGGTCTGACGAAGTCCGTGGAGTGAAGTCTCGCAGGGTGAGCACGCACCCTACCGCACCGCTCTCTTGGTTGCTTTCTTGGCCTGACGCTTCTTGGCAGCGGGCTTCTTCGCCGCGGCCTTTTTCGCAGGCTTGCTCGCTGCTTTCTTCTTCGGCCGCTTCACCTTGGCGCGCTGGGCGGCGGCGAGTGCAGCCCTCGCCCATCTGACGAGATCCTCGGAATCGTCGAACAGGCGCGCCGGCAGCTCCCAGTAGGAATTGACCGTCACGGTCTTGGCACGGGTCGAATACTGGAACGGCCTTGAGCCTTCGGCCTCATAGTCCGGGATTGTCGCCGCGTCGGCGCGGAAGAACAGGCCGGCGCGCAAGGCGAGCGCGAAGTTGATGCCATCGGCGGAGATGCCGTAGCCGGAGAACATCTTGCGGATGGTAACGGGGCCGAAATCGGCGAACAGGTCGATCAGGAATTCACGGTCCATCGAGGGCTTCCCGGAGCGAGCAGGCCAGCCATGATACCACCGCCGTCATTGCGAGCGAAGCGAAGCAATCCAGACTACCGCCGCAGAGGCAGTCTGGATTGCTTCGTCGCAAGTGCTCCTCGCAATGACGGGAAAAACTACCCGTCGATCTTGGCCGGTCGCAGCTCGACCGATTCGCCGCAGCCGCAGGCGGAGACCTGGTTGGGGTTGTTGAAGACGAACTGGGCCTGCATCTTGTCGGCCTTGTAGTCCATCTCGGTGCCGAGCAGGAACAGCACTGCCTTGGGGTCGACCAGGATCTTGACACCCTTGTCCTCGACGACCTCGTCGGTCGGGCGAACATCATGGGCATATTCGACCGTGTAAGACTGCCCGGCACAGCCGCCGTTCTTCACACCGACGCGCAGGCCGACGATCTCGGAGTCGGCGCGGTTCGTCAGTTCGCTGATGCGCTGGGCGGCAGCGTCGGTCAGCCGCATCACCTGCGGGCGTGGCCGCCGCGGCTTGGGAGTGGATGCTGGGGTCGAGCCTGACGATATCTGGGTCATGTCAATGATGTGGTCCGTTGCGGCGCGAATTCAATGCCGAGGATTCAAAGCAGGCGTTACGCGTCACCACATGTTGAGCACGAGGCGGGCCTCGTCGCTCATGCGTTCGGGGGTCCAGGCCGGCTCCCAGACGACCTTGACGTCGACCACGCCGACGCCGGGAACGCTGGCGACCGCGTTTTCGACCATGGTCGGCAGTTCGCCGGCGGCCGGACAGTTCGGCGTCGTCAGAGTCATCTGGACGTCGACCGAGCGGTCGTCCTTGATCTCGACCTTGTAGATCAGGCCGAGCTCGTAGATGTCGGCCGGAATTTCCGGATCGAACACGGTCTTGAGGCCGGCGATGATCTCGGTGGTGAGACGCTCGGTTTCCTCCGGCGGCAGCGCCGAATGGGTCTCCATCGGATTGGCTTTGATTTCGGCCGTGTCACTCATGCGAACAAATCCCGCGCTTTCAAGAGCGCCTGTGCCAGATGATCGACTTCTTCCCGCGTATTATACATGCCGAACGAGGCTCGGCATGTGGCCGTGACGTTGAACCGCTCTAAAAGCGGCATCACGCAATGGGTGCCGGCGCGCACCGCGATGCCCTGGCGGTCGATCACGGTGGCGACGTCGTGGGCGTGGGCGCCCTTGAGCTCGAAGGAGATCACCGGGCCCTTGCCCCGCGCGGTGCCGATCAGCCGCAGCGAGTTGATCTCGCGCAGCTTCTCCTGGGCGTAGGTGACCAGATCGTGCTCGTGCGCGGCGATGCGCTCCTTGCCGATCGAGTTGACGTAGTCGATGGCCGCGCCAAGGCCGACGGCCTCGACGATCGCGGGCGTGCCCGCCTCGAACTTGTGCGGGGGATCGCCATAGGTGACGATGTCCCGCGAGACCTCGCGGATCATCTCGCCACCGCCGTTGAAGGGGCGCATCGCGACGAGGTGGTCGTACTTGGCCCAGAGCACGCCAATGCCGGTGGGACCGTAGACCTTGTGGCCGGTGAAGACGTAGAAGTCGCAGCCGATGTCCTGGACGTCCACGGGCAGATGCACCGCAGCCTGGCTGCCGTCGACCAGCACGGGAATGCCGCGGGCGTGGGCGATCTTCACGACGTCCTTGACCGGCACGATGGTGCCGAGCGCGTTCGACATCTGCGTGATCGCGACCAGCTTGGTCTTGGCGGTCAGCAGCTTCTCGAACTCGTCGATGAGAAAATTGCCCTCATCGTCGACCGGCGCCCATTTGATCACCGCGCCCTGGCGTTCCCTGAGGAAATGCCACGGCACGATGTTGGAATGGTGCTCCATGATCGATATGACGATCTCGTCGCCCTCTTTGACGTTCGGCCCGCCCCAGGACGATGCGACCAGATTGATCGCCTCCGTCGCGTTGCGGGTGAAGATCACCTCCTCGGTCCGCGGCGCATTGATGAACTGCGCAACCTTGGTGCGGCCGCCCTCATAGGCTTCCGTCGCGGCGTTGGCGAGGTAATGCAGGCCGCGATGCACGTTGGCGTATTCGCTGGTATAGGCCTGCGTCATGCGCTCGAGCACGGCGCTCGGCTTCTGCGCCGAGGCGGCGTTGTCGATATAGACCAGCGGCTTGCCGTAGACCTGCATGGCGAGCGCCGGGAAGTCCTGGCGCACGCGCGCGACGTCATAGGCGCCGTTCTTGACTGCGGGATGCGTGCTCATTGGCGGCGCTCCAGCCAGCGCTCGGCAATGCCGATCACGTGCTCGCGCAAGCCGTCGTCGGAGATCTGCTCTATGGCTTCACCGACGAAGGCCTGGATCAGCAGCGCCTGGGCCTGCTTCTCGGGCAGGCCGCGCGCCTTCAGGTAGAACAGCAGGTTGTCGTCGAGCGCGCCGGCGGTGGCACCGTGGCCGCAGGAGACGTCGTCGGCAAAGATTTCCAGCTCGGGTTTGTTGTCGGCTTCGGCTTCGTCCGAGAGCAGCAGCGCGCGGATCATCATCTTGCCGTCGGTCTTCTGCGCGTCGGGACGGACAATGATGCGGCCCTGGAACACCGAATGGGCACGATCGTCCAGCACGGCGCGGAAGATTTCGCGGCTGACGCAGTTCGGTACGGCGTGGTCGACCACCAGCGTGGTGTCACCATGCTCGGTCTTCTGCAACAGGTTCGCGCCGTTGACCAGGAGCTCACTGCCCTCGCCCGCCAGGGTGATGAAGCCCTGCAAGCGGCTGACGGCAGCGCCGGTGGTCATGTTGAAGAAGTTCAGCTTCGAGTTCGCACCGACCGTGACGAACTGCGAGGTGATGTTCACGGCGTCAGGCGCATCGTCCATCAGGCGAATATGCGCGACGTCAGCGTTGTCGCCGACCGTGACAATGACGGCGTCGCTGACCTGGTAGGCTTTTGCACCAGCGGCGACGAAGGTCTCGATGATGGTAGCGCGGGCGCCGTTCCCGACCTTTACCTGCGAACGGGTGAAGGTCGACACCGAAGCGGCGGTCGCGACGTGGATGATCTGGATCGGCGCTGACAGCTGTGCGCCGTCCGCGATCGACAAGACGACGCCGTCGGTCGCCAACGCGGCATTCAGCGCGATCACGGCATCCGTGGCTGCGGTCTTCAGAAGATCAGAACTCTTGTCCAGAGTCTCCCGCAACGTCGCAAAGCCCGCCTCGGCAGCCAGCGCCTTAACGTCGGAGAGATCGGCCGCGAACACCCCGTCGACCAGCACCAGCTTGCGGGCGCCATTGATCGCATGCGCCTTCACGGCATCCGCGGCAAGTTTCAGCGCAGCCGCATCGGGCGCGGCCGCAAGCGGCAGCACTTCGCCGACAAGCGCGCGCAGATCGGTGTATTTCCATTCCTCGATCCGGCGATGCGGCAGGCCGAGACGCTCATAGGTCTCAAACGCCTCGCGGCGCGCCGCGATCACGGAAGGCGAACCCGGCAACCGGCCTTCGGCGCTGGCGAAGAGATCGCTCACCGCGCGGCCGTTTCCGGTCTTTGCCACAGCAACGTTCATCGCAAAATTCCTTACGCGGCGTCCTCGAACTGAGCGTAGCCGGACGCCTCCAGCTCGAGCGCCAGTTCCTTGCCGCCGCTCTTCACGACACGGCCCCTCGACATCACGTGCACGATGTCCGGCACAATGTAGTTCAGGAGCCGCTGATAGTGGGTGATGACGACCATCGCGCGCTTGGGCGAGTGCAGCGCATTGACGCCGTCGGCCGCGATGCGCAGCGCGTCGATGTCGAGGCCCGAATCCATCTCGTCGAGGATGCAAAGGCTCGGTTCGAACAGCGCCATCTGCAGCACCTCGTTGCGCTTCTTCTCGCCGCCGGAGAAGCCGACATTGACGCCGCGCTTGAGCATGTCCTGCGGGATGTTCAGCGACTTCGAGACCTCGCGGACCTTCTTCA
>Ga0102590_1001147_pt1 | contig 43056 bp, 39 predicted proteins | sample AraplaMF_Col_mMF_FD_76859 | JGI IMG/M metagenome (GOLD analysis project Ga0102590, IMG submission 76859) | Arabidopsis root microbial communities from the University of North Carolina, USA - plate scrape MF_Col_mMF | ecosystem: Host-associated > Plants > Roots > Endosphere | place: USA... | reverse complement strand
AAAGTCCGGCGCAGGCATGATGGACTGCAAGAAGGCGCTGACCGAGACCAACGGCGACATCGAAGCCGCGATCGACTGGCTGCGCGCCAAGGGCATCTCCAAGGCCGACAAAAAGTCCGGCCGCGCCGCTGCTGAAGGCCTGGTCGCCATCGCCGGCGCCGGTCACAAGGCTGTCGTCATCGAGCTCAATTCCGAAACCGACTTCGTTGCCCGTAACGATGCCTTCCAGGATCTCGCACGCGGCATCGCTGAAGTTGCGCTTTCCACCGACGGCACCGTCGAAGCCATTTCGGCTGCGACCTATCCGGCATCCGGCAAGCCGGTCGCCGACACCATCAAGGAAGCGATCGCAACCATCGGCGAGAACATGACGCTTCGTCGTGCAGCCAAGCTGGAAGTCGAGCACGGCGTCGTCGCCACTTACATCCACAACGCTGCCGGCGACGGCATCGGCAAGCTCGGCGTTCTCGTCGCGCTGAAGTCGGTCGGCGACAAGGCCGTCCTGTCCTCGATCGGCCGCCAGGTTGCCATGCACATTGCCGCGACCAACCCGCTGGCGATCCGTGCCGAAGAAGTCGATGCCGCAGTCGCCGAACGCGAACGCAACGTCTTCATTGAGCAGTCCCGCGAATCCGGCAAGCCGGAAGCCATCATCGAAAAGATGGTCGAAGGCCGCATGCGCAAGTTCTTCGAAGAAGTAGCCCTTCTCTCGCAGTCTTTCGTCATCAACCCGGAACTGACGGTCGGCGCTGCGGTCAAGGCAGCCGAAAAGGAAGCCGGCGCTGCGATTGAAGTCGTCGGCATGGCCCGTCTGCTCCTCGGCGAAGGCGTCGAGAAGGAAGAGACCGACTTCGCAGCCGAAGTCGCTGCTGTCGCCAAGGGCTGATCTTTCAGCCATATTTGGGAAAACCGAAGGGCATCGCGTGACAACGCGGTGCCCTTCGTGTATCGGGCAATTGCGGCAATATACGAGGAGCCAACATGACGTCGGAACCAATCTACAAACGTGTTCTACTCAAGGCTTCTGGGGAAGCCATGATGGGTTCGCAGGGCTTCGGTATCGACGTTGCGGTGGCAGACCGCATCGCGTCCGACATTGCCGATGCGCGGCAGATGGGTGTCGAAGTCGGCGTCGTCATCGGCGGTGGCAACATCTTCCGTGGCGTGGCCGTTGCGTCCAAGGGTGGCGACCGCGTCACCGGTGACCACATGGGCATGCTTGGCACGGTCATCAACGCGCTTGCGCTGGCGACCTCGTTGCGCAAGTTGAATATCGATACGGTGGTTCTGTCGGCAATCTCCATGCCGGAAATCTGCGAAAGCTTCTCGCAGCGCGCCACGTTGTATCACCTGTCGCTCGGCAGGGTGGTTATTTTCGCCGGCGGCACGGGCAATCCTTTCTTCACCACTGATTCTGCTGCAGCGCTGCGCGCCGCCGAAATGGGCGCCGAGGCAATCTTCAAGGGCACGCAGGTCGACGGCATATACACCGCCGATCCGAAGAAGGATCCGGAAGCGACGCGTTTCGATCATCTGACGCACAAGGAGGTTCTCGACCGGGGCCTTGCGGTCATGGATGTGGCCGCTGTTGCACTCGCGCGCGAGAATTCCATTCCGATCGTTGTTTTCTCGATTCACGAGAAGGGACGTTTCGCTGAAATCTTGACGGGTGGTGGTCTCAAGACCATCGTGTCCGACAACTGATAGGGAGCTGTGCCGTTACCGGCGCAAATCTTCTGAGACAGGAGAATAGGTATGAGTGAAGGTATCGACATCAAGGAACTGAAGCGCCGCATGGATGGCGCGGTTTCCGCGTTCAAGAGCGACATTGCATCGCTGCGCACTGGCCGCGCTTCGGCCAACATTCTCGATCCGGTGACGGTAGAAGCCTATGGTTCGCGTATGCCGCTGAACCAGGTCGCCAACATCACGGTGCCGGAGCCACGCATGCTCACGGTATCCGTCTGGGACAAGAGCATGGTGGGCGCCGTGGACCGTTCGATTCGCGAATCGAATCTCGGCCTGAACCCGATCGTCGACGGCCAGAACCTTCGCATCCCGCTGCCGGAGCTCAACGAAGAGCGCCGCAAGTCACTCGTCAAGGTCGCCCATGACTATGCCGAAAAGAGCAAGGTTGCGATTCGCCACGTACGACGCGACGGCATGGACGGCCTTAAGAAAGCCGAAAAGGATGGCGTAATCGGCCAGGACGAAAGCCGGGCACAGTCGGAACGTGTTCAGAAAATGACGGACGATACGATTTTGGAAATCGACCGCTTGCTTGGCGAGAAAGAAAAGGAAATCATGCAAGTCTAGTATACTTGCGTCCCCGCCAAGAAAGACCGGACAGAAAATGTCGGAAACCTCATTTTTGACTGCGCCAGAACATGTTGCCATCATCATGGATGGCAACGGTCGTTGGGCAAAGCAGCGCGGCCTGCCGCGGACGATGGGACACCGCAGAGCGGTCGAGACCGTTCGCCAGACCGTGCGCACTGCCGGCGATCTTGGCATCAAATATCTGACGCTCTTTGCCTTTTCCTCTGAGAACTGGCGTCGCCCGGAAGCCGAGGTTACCGATCTTCTCGGCCTCCTGAAGGCTTTCATCCGCAGCGATCTCGCTGAGCTTCACCGGCAGAATGTGCGCATCAGAGTGATCGGCGACCGCGTCAACCTGCGCAGCGACATTCTCAAGCTCCTGCTGGAAGCCGAGGAAACGACCAAGGCCAATACGGCGCTGACACTCGTCATCGCCTTCAACTACGGATCTCGCGACGAGATCGCCCGCGCCATGATGAGCCTCGCCAAGGATGTGGAGGAGGGGCGCCTCAGGTCGCAGGACATCACGCCCGCGCTGATCGATGCCCGGCTGGATACGGCGGGCATTCCCGACCCTGATCTCATCATTCGCACCAGTGGCGAAGAGCGGCTCTCCAATTTCCTGTTATGGCAGGCTGCCTACTCGGAATTCGTCTTCCTGCCGGAATATTGGCCGGACTTCAGCCGCGAGCTCTTCCTATCGGCGCTTGAGAAGTTTGCCTCGCGCGATCGCCGCTTCGGTGGTCTTTCCGCTCAGGCCGCAGCAGTGAACACCTGACGATGAAGCAGGAACTGAAGCTCCGTATCGTTTCAGGCCTGATTCTCGCGATCATCATTCTTGCCGCCACCTGGTATGGCGGCTTTATCTTCCGCATTGTGGCGGCGGCGATCGCGCTCCTGATCTATTATGAATGGTCGACGATTACAGGCATCGCCCGCGACCGGGTCACAAACGTGCTCGGCTGGGTGGGCGAGGTGCTGGTTGCCCTGTTCGTTTTGGCGGGCGCATTCGAATATGCCTTGGGAATGTTGATCGCCTTGACCGCTCTCGGCATCGCCATGATCTTTCTGCATCGCGCCAGCCGCTGGTTCGCTCCGGGCCTTTTATATGCAGGGGGTACTGGACTGGCGCTTGCCGCGATCCGCGGCGATGAAACGCTTGGCCTCTATGCGATGCTCTTCATCTTCGCGGTGGTCTGGGCAACCGATATTCTCGCCTATTTCGTCGGACGCGCGATTGGCGGTCCAAAGCTTGCTCCGCGCATCTCGCCTGGGAAGACCTGGTCCGGGGCCGTAGGTGGTGCCATTTCGGCTGTCATTGCCGGAGCCGTCATTGTCCATTTTCTTGTTCCGGAAGCCGTGGATCGCGCCGCCGTGATCGCGCTCATCCTGTCCGTCTTCAGTCAGTCAGGCGATCTTTTCGAAAGTTTCATCAAGCGAAAATTCGGCGTGAAGGACTCCAGCCGTCTCATTCCGGGACATGGCGGGGTCATGGACCGTGTCGATGGACTGATTTTCGCCTGTTTTTCAGCGTTCTTGCTTGCTGGCCTTTTTTCGCTGATAAAGGGCACCGGGACGACCTCGCTCGGTGCGGCATTGTTCGGCCTTTGATCGTTGCGGCCAGATAGAAGAAGGAACTCATGGAAGCGGTGACCGGAATATTCGGTTTTTTGACGGGCTATATCGTCCCCTTCGTCATCGTGCTGTCGCTGCTCGTTTTCGTGCATGAAATGGGCCACTATCTCGTCGGGCGCTGGAGCGGTATCCGTATTCTCGCCTTTTCCGTGGGCTTTGGCCCGGAGATTGTTGGCTTTACCGATCGTCACGGAACGCGCTGGAAGATCTCGGCGATCCCGCTCGGCGGCTATGTTCGCTTTTTCGGGGACGAGGATGCGTCCAGCAAGCCGGATACCGACAAGCTGGCAGTGATGACGGACGAGGAGCGCGAGCGTTCCTTCGCCGGGGCAAAGCTGTGGAAGCGTGCCGCAACCGTCGCAGCCGGCCCGATCGCCAATTTCATCCTGGCTATTGCCATCTTCACGGTTCTTTTCGCGGTCTATGGCCGCACTGTGTCCGATCCGGTCGTCGCCGAAGTGAAGCCGGACAGCGCTGCTGCGGCGGCCGGCGTATTGCCGGGCGACCTGCTCGTCTCCATCGACGGGACCAAGGTCCAGACTTTTGACGACGTGCGCCGCTATGTCAGCATTCGTCCGAACCAGAATATTGTCGTCACGGTCGAGCGTAACGGCGAGAAGATGGATCTGCCGATGGTGCCGCAGCGCACCGACATCACCGACCAGTTCGGCAACAAGATCGAGGTCGGTCTGATCGGGATCGTCACCAACGAAGAGGTTGGCCACTTCCGACTGCAGACCTTTACGCCGCTGCAAGCGCTGCATGAAGGCGTCATCCAGACCTGGCATATCGTGACCGGCACCTTCAAGTATATCGGCAACCTGCTCACCGGAGCAATGAAAGCCGATCAATTGGGTGGGCCGATCCGCGTGGCGCAAGCTTCGGGCCAGATGGCTACGCTTGGAATAGGCGCGCTGCTGCAGCTCGCTGCGGTTTTGTCAGTTTCGATTGGATTGCTGAATTTGATGCCGGTTCCGGTACTTGATGGCGGCCACCTGATGTTCTATGCGGTGGAAGCGGTCAGGGGAAGGCCGCTCGGTTCTTCGGCTCAGGAAATTGCGTTTCGCATTGGCCTGGCCATGGTGCTTACATTAATGGTTTTTGCGACCTGGAATGACATTAGCGCGCTCATTGGGTAGTGCGTATGAGTGAAGGAAAATTACTGTTTATTTACGATGTTTCAAAGCTGTAGTGGCGAATGGGTCACGGTTCGAAATGAAGTAAACAGAAATTAACGAGCTCCCTTGCTTGTATGTCAAAAGCGGGTAAAACGACACACGTGGCCGGAATCGGGTCTCTCCCGGGGCCGGAGACGAGGGAAAAAGGTAATGGGTGAAATGAAGGCTGGTTCAAGGTTTTTGAACGCAGTATCGGCGATTGCGCTGTCTGCTAGTGTTGTTGCTTCTGGCGCAGGTGCTTTGACTTTCGTTTCGGCTACGGCTGCGCAAGCTGCCGTCATTCAGCGGATTGACGTGCGCGGTGCGAGCCGTGTCGGTGCCGAAGCCGTTCGGTCGAACCTCACCATTACCCCCGGCAAGAGCTTCTCCAACACGGATATCGACGACTCCGTAAAGCAGCTTTACGGCACCGGCTATTTCTCTGACGTCAAGATTTCGGTTTCCGGCAGCACGCTCGTCGTCAACGTTCAGGAAGCCCAGCTCGTCAACCAGGTCGTCTTTAACGGCAACCGCAAGGTCAAGGACGACAAGCTCGCCGCCGTCGTCAAGACGCATGCCGCTGGCCCGTACAGCGATGCGCAGATCCAGTCCGACATCGCCGCGATCAAGGAAGCCTATGCGGCGACCGGCCGCAGTGAAGTCGAAGTGACGACGCAGGTCGTGCCGCTCGGCGAAGGCCGCGTCAACCTCGCTTTCGTCATCAACGAAGGCGACCGCACCAAGATCGCCGCCATCAATTTCGTCGGCAACCAGGCCTATAGTGCCGGCCGTCTTGCTGCTGTCATTCAGACCAAGCGTTCGAACTTCCTCTCGTTCCTGACCCGCAAGGACGTCTACAACGAAGACAAGCTGCACGCTGATGAAGACGCGCTGCGCCAGTTCTACTACAACCGCGGTTATGCCGACATGCGCATCGTTTCTTCTGATGCCGCGTTCGACGAATCCACGAACAAGTACACACTGACCTTCAATATCGAAGAGGGCCCGCGTTATGACTTCGGTCCGGTCAGTGTCCAGTCGACCGTTGAAGGTGTTGATGCCCAGCAGCTTCAGTCGCTCGTCGATACGCGGGAAGGCCAGGTCTACAGCGCCAAGGAAGTCCAGAAATCCATCGAGGCGATTTCGGATCAGGTTGCTTCGGCCGGTTATCCCTTCGCGCGCGTCACGCCGCGCGGCAACCGCGATCTGAACAACAACACGATCGGCGTCGAATACCTGGTCGACCAGGGCGAGCGCGCTTATGTCGAGCGTATCGAAATCCGCGGCAACAGCCGCACGCGCGATTACGTTATCCGCCGCGAGTTCGATCTCAGCGAAGGCGATGCCTTCAATCAGCAGATGATTACCCGCGCAAAGCGCCGTCTTGAGGCGCTCGGCTACTTCTCCTCGGTCAACATCTCGACCCAGCCGGGCAGCTCGCCGGACCGTGTTGTCATTGTTGTCGATGTGCAGGATCAGTCGACCGGTTCGTTCGGTATCGGCGCCGGTTATGCGGCTGGCGGCGACGGCCTGCTGCTCGAAGCTTCGATCGAAGAAAAGAACTTCCTCGGCCGCGGTCAGTACATCCGCGTTTCGGCCGGTGGCGGTGAGGAAGGCTCGCGCTCCTACGGTATTAACTTCACCGAGCCCTACTTCCTCGGTTATCGCCTTGCTGCCGGTTTCGATGTCAATCACAGCGAGACGTCGAGCAACGACAACTACGATTACGAAGAAACCAGCGGTGTCCTGCGCGTAACGGCGCCGATCACCGAAGATCTGGCAACGACGTTCCGCTATAACTACAAGCAGATGAAGTACGATTCCAGCGGAAGCAGTCTGGACGATTTGTCCGCTACCTATCAAAACCTGGTCAACGAAAGCCCGTGGACGCGGTCTTCCATATCGCAGACGCTGACCTACAATACGCTGGACGATACCGTCCTGCCGCGTGAAGGTATCTATGCCACTGCGACGCAGGAAATTGCAGGCCTGGGCGGCGACTCCCAGTACTACAAGATCTACGGTAAGGCCCGTTACTACCACCTCCTCGCTGACGATGCCGACATCATCGGCTCCGTCTCGGCGTCAGCTGGTTATGTCGTTGGCTTCGGTGATCACCTGAACGTCTTCGACCAGTTCACGCTGACCAATTCCGATATCCGCGGCTTCGAGAACAAGGGCATCGGCCCGCGTATCACCAGCCCGGACGATCCGCTCGGTGGTACGACCTACTTCACCGCTTCTGCCGAAGCGACGTTCCCGATGCCGGGCTTCCCGCGTGACTTCAACCTGCGCGGCGCAGTCTTTGCGGACGCCGGTACGCTGTTCGGCAATGATGTCGAGCTTCTCGGCGCGGATACCGAAGAAGGTGATGGTTCGTCCCTGCGCGCTTCGGTCGGTGTCGGTGTGATCTGGCAGTCGCCCTTTGGCGCGTTGCGTGTCGACTATGCGATCCCGGTCTTGAAGGAAGACTTCGACAAGACTCAGCGCTTCAAGTTTGGCATTAACAACCAATTCTGATATCGGCAGTCCGGAACTGTAAATTTCAATTTCGTTCTGGAGTTTTGCCGATGGAGCAAAATACTTTTTTTCTGCCCCATGAAGGCGTGAAGCTCGTTGAGTTGGCGCAATTTCTTGGGGCGGAACTTGCCAATTCCGCTCATGGTGATGTCATCGTCCGTTCGGTCTCGCCGATCGCGAGAGCGCAAGCGGGCGATATCTGTTATATCCTCTCGCGCCGTAATCTTGACGAGTTCTCGACCTGTTCGGCATCGGCGGTGATTTGCGACAAGGCGATGGTCGGGCTCGTGCCGTCGAATATCCCGGTCGTGATCTCATCCAATCCACATGCAGCCTTTGCTATGGCCGGTGGATATCTTTATCCCGCAGCGCTGAAGCCGGTGACGTTTTCCTCCGGCGAGACGGAGATTGCGCCAAGCGCGATCATCGATCCGACCGCACGCCTCGAGAAGGGCGTGATCGTCGAACCGATGGCGATCATCGGCCCCGGAGCGGAAATCGGCGAAGGAACGCGCATCGGCGCGCAATCGATCATCGGTCCGAACGTCAAGATTGGCCGAAACGGCTCGATTGCGACGGGCGTGAGCATTCTCTGTGCGCTTATCGGCAATGGTGTCATCATCCATAACGGCGTGCGCATCGGTCAGGACGGCTTTGGTTACGCACCTGGCCCGCGTGGCATGATCAAGATCGTGCAGATTGGCCGGGTGATTATCCAGGACAATGTCGAGATCGGCGCCAATACCACGATCGACCGCGGCGCCATGGACGATACCGTCATCGGCGAGGGAACCAAAGTCGATAACCAGGTCCAGATCGGCCACAACGTTCGCATCGGCCGTCATTGCGCCATCGTTTCGCAGGTCGGCCTTGCCGGCAGCACGATTGTCGGCGATGGCGTGCAGATCGGTGGACAGGTCGGCCTGAAGGGGCATATCACCATTGGAGACGGCGTACAGATCGCTGCAAAGAGCGGTGTGATGACCGACCTTGCTGCGGGCGGCCGCTATGGCGGAATACCGGCGCGTCCTCTAAATGATTATCTGAAAGACGTTGCCCAGATCATGGCAAAATCTGGAGTGCGCGGAAAAAAGGGAGCCAAGAATGACTGAGGAAACAGCCAGCACGCTTTCTTCGGCAGACATCATGGAAATCATGAAGCTGTTGCCGCACCGCTATCCGTTTTTGATGGTCGACAAGATCATCAATATCGACGGCGACAATGCAGCCGTAGGCATCAAGAATGTCACGGTCAATGAGCCTCATTTCACCGGTCACTTCCCTGAAGCACCGATCATGCCAGGCGTACTGCTTGTCGAAGGCATGGCGCAGACGGCCGGCGCGATCTGCGCCAAGAAAGAAGGCCAGACCGGCAACCTCGTCTACTTTATGACGATCGACAATGCCCGCTTCCGCAAGCCGGTCGTGCCGGGCGACCGCGTTGAATATCACGTGCAAAAAATCAAGCAGCGCGGCAATATCTGGAAATTCCATTGCGACGCAAAGGTCGAGGGCGCGCTCGTCGCCGAGGCCGATATCGGCGCGATGATCGTACGTAAGGACAATGCATGAGCATGATTGCCGAAAGCGCCAGAATTCATCCCATGGCCGTTGTCGAGGACGGTGCCACGGTCGGTGAAGGCGTGGTGGTCGGCCCTTTTTGCCATGTTGGCCCCAAGGTCACGCTTCAAGACAATGTTGAACTGATCAGCCATGTGGTTGTACTCGGTCTGACGACCGTTGGTGCCGGTACGCGTATATTTCCTTCGGCCGTCATCGGCGGAGACTCCCAGAGTGCCCGTCACAGTCACGTTGATACGACCTTGATCATCGGCCGCAACTGCACCATTCGCGAAGGCGTCACGATGAACACCGGCACCGTCGAGCATGGCGGTTCGACTGTCATCGGCGACAACAGCCTTTTTCTCGCCTATTCGCATGTTGCGCATGATTGCCGGGTCGGCAACCATGTCATCATGTCCAACAATGTCATGCTGGCTGGCCACGTTGCGATCGGCGATCACGCAATCATCAGCGGTGGCGCGGCTGTGCACCAGTTCACCCGTGTCGGCAAATACGCCTTTGTCGGCGGTCTGTCCGCCGTGAGTTACGATGTCATTCCCTACGGTATGCTGAATGGCAATCCGGGCATCCTGAGCGGCCTCAACGTCGTCGGCATGACACGCGCCGGCGTTGATCGCGCTGTCATTCATACCGTTCGCCGTGCCTACAAGGCGATCTTCGAGGGTCCCGGCTCTATCCGCGAGAATGCCGCCCAAATTCGTGACGAATATGCCAATTGCGAGCAGGTGGTCGAGATCCTCGATTTCATCGCGGCCGAGAGTGATCGCGCGCTGTCTTCGCCGAGCCGGGGACAGAAGGGCTGATCGGTGGCTTCTGCTGGTGACACCGCTGAAGGCCGACTGGCGATTATTGCCGGCGGCGGCCTTCTGCCGTCCTATGTCGCCGAGGCTGCACGTTCTGCCGGCGAAAACCCTGTCATCGTTGTCCTGAAGGATGAGGGCGACCGTCGCTGGGACGGTTTCGACCATGCCACAATCGGTATCGGTGATTTCGCTGCCCTGGACAGGCTCTTCAAGAAGTATCGCATTGACCGCGTCGTCATGTCGGGCAGCGTGCGCCGTCGGCCGGAATGGCGTGAGGTGCGGCCGACACTGCGGATACTGCGCAAGGTTCCTTCGGCCATCCGCACGATCTTGTCCGGTGGAGACGACACGGTTCTGCAGATGGTCATCAAGCTGATCGAAGGCGAGGGATTGCGCGTGGTCGGCGCGCACGAGATCGCGCCGGATCTTCTTGCAACTGTCGGCCCTCTCGGCGCTATTGTGCCTGGGGATGACGATCGGCGCGATATCGCTCGTGCTGGCGAGGCGGCGGAGGCACTTGGCCGTTTGGACATCGGCCAGGGCGCTGTGTCGATCGGCGGTCGTGTTGTCGCGATGGAGGGGCTGGAGGGCACAGACGGCATGCTGGAGCGCGTGGCAGCGCTCAGGACCGCGGGACGTATTTCGCCGCGTCGCCGCGGTGTGCTCGTCAAGCTCTGCAAGCCGCAGCAGGATATCCGCGCCGATCTGCCTGCGATTGGCGTTTCCACTATTCTCAACGCCAAGGCCGCGGGTCTTGCGGGAGTCGCGATCGAGGCTGGACGATCTCTGGTGCTGGGTCGTGACGCACTTATCAAGGCAGCAGACGAGAACGGTCTTTTTGTCTGCGGTATCGACAAGGGGTTGCCGGGATGGGGGCTTCAATGAGCGAAAGACCGCTGAAGATTGCCGTCATAGCCGGCGAAGTCTCCGGCGATCTCTTGGGCGCAGATCTCATCGCCGGGCTCAGGAAGATCTATTCCGGACCTATCGAGCTTGTCGGCGTCGGCGGTGAGGGGCTGCAGGGCCAGGGACTGAAATCGCTGTTCGATTTCTCCGAGCTTTCCATCATGGGCATCACGCAGGTGCTGGCAAAGCTGCCGAAGCTCTGGTCCCTCATCCGGCAGACGACGGCGTCGATCATTGCCGCGAAACCCGATATTCTGCTCATCATCGATAGCCCGGATTTCACCCATCGCGTCGCAAAACGCGTGCGCACGGCGCTACCGGATCTGCCTGTCGTCAACTATGTCTGTCCGAGTGTCTGGGCTTGGAAGGAATACCGCGCGCAGCGCATGCTCGCCTACGTCGATCATGTGCTGGCCGTTCTGCCTTTTGAGCCCGAAGCGATGCAGCGCCTCAATGGCCCGACCACCACTTACGTCGGGCATCGTCTGGTCGCGGATCCCGCGCTTCTGGAAACCCGCCGCCTGCGCGACGGTCGGAGGCCGGGCAATGGCACGATCCTGCTTCTTCCCGGCTCGCGTTCGTCAGAGATCAGGAAGCTTCTGCCTTATTTCGAGGCTGCCGCTCATGAGCTCGTTGCCCGCAATGGCGCGATGCGCTTCATTCTGCCAACGGTAGCGCACAAGGAGGCACTCGTACGCGAACTGACGGCGGGATGGTCGGCCAAGCTTGACATCGTCGTCGGTGCCGAGGCGAAGTGGAAAGCCTTCGCTGAAGCCGATGCGGCCATGGCGGCATCCGGAACCGTGATCCTTGAACTGGCGCTTGCCGATGTTCCCGTCGTTTCCGCCTACAAGGTCGACTGGATCATGCGCATGCTGACATCGGGCATCAAGACCTGGACCGGCGCATTGCCCAATCTGATCGCCGACTACGCCGTCGTGCCGGAATATTTGAACGACATTGTTCGTGGTGCCAGCCTCGCACGCTGGATGGAAAGGCTGTCAGCCGACACCTACCAGCTCAAGGCGATGAAGGAGGGTTACGAGCTCATCTGGCAGCGCATGCGGACGAAGAGTCCACCCGGAGAGCACGCGGCGCAGATATTGCTCGATGTTCTCGCCAACAAAAAACCCGGTCATTCCTGACCGGGTTCTTTTTTGTCTAAAGGTCAGCGCTTAGCGCTTGGAAACCGGCACGTAATCGCGCTTCGGCTCGCCGATATAGAGCTGGCGCGGACGACCAATGCGCTGTTCCGGATCTTCGATCATTTCGTTCCACTGTGCGATCCAGCCGACGGTGCGAGCGAGAGCGAAGAGCACGGTGAACATCGTCGTGGGGAAGCCCAGAGCCTTCAGCGTAATACCCGAATAGAAGTCGATGTTCGGATAGAGCTTCTTCTCGATGAAATAGGAGTCGGTCAGAGCGATACGCTCGAGTTCCATCGCAACTTCGAGAAGCGGATCGTCCTTGATGCCGAGTTCGCCGAGGACTTCATGCGTGGTCTTCTGCATGATCTTGGCGCGCGGATCGTAGTTCTTGTAGACGCGGTGACCAAAGCCCATCAGGCGGAACGGATCGTTCTTGTCCTTGGCGCGAGCGACATATTCCGGAATGCGGTCAACCGTGCCAATTTCCGTCAGCATGTTGAGAGCTGCTTCATTGGCACCGCCGTGAGCGGGGCCCCAGAGGCAGGCGATGCCGGCAGCGATACAGGCGAACGGGTTGGCGCCCGAAGAGCCGGCGAGACGGACCGTCGAGGTCGACGCGTTCTGCTCGTGATCGGCATGCAGGATGAAGATACGGTCCATGGCGCGTGCAAGCACCGGATTGACGACATATTCTTCGCACGGAACGGCAAAGCACATGCGCAGGAAGTTGGACGCGTAGTCCAGGTCGTTCTTCGGGTAAACGAAGGGCTGGCCGATATGGTACTTGTAGGCCATGGCGGCAAGCGTCGGCATCTTCGCGATCATGCGCAGGCTGGCGACCATGCGCTGGTGCGGATCGGTGATGTCGGTAGAGTCATGATAGAAGGCCGAAAGCGCGCCGACGCAGCCGCACATGACGGCCATCGGGTGGGCGTCGCGGCGGAAGCCGGTGAAGAAGCGGCTCATCTGCTCGTGCACCATCGTGTGGTGCGTGACGCGATAGTCGAAGTCCTTCTTCTGAGCTGCGGTCGGCAGTTCGCCGTAAAGCAGCAGGTAGCAGGCTTCGAGGAAGTCGCCGTGTTCGGCCAGTTGCTCGATCGGATAGCCGCGATGCAGCAGCACACCCTCGTCACCGTCGATATAGGTGATCTTCGATTCACAGGATGCGGTCGACGTAAACCCGGGATCGTAGGTGAAGGAAGCCGTGTTCTTGTAGAGTGCACCGATATCGATGACATCAGGTCCAACCGTGCCTTTTCGCACGGGCAGGTCGACTGATTTTTCACCGATTTTGATTGTAGCGCTTTGATCCGTCATGCTGATCCTCCGGAGTGGCGGTGGCGCCGCAAAAGCGCCATAAGAGTTAAGCGTCCTCAGCGATAGCTATATGATCGGGAAGCTAATGCCAAGTTACCGTGATGCCATTTTGTGCATCGCGGCATCATCTTTTAGGCAGTGCAGCGATGAGCTGAATGCATAGCAGAACACCATGATTTGACTGGTTTTTTCGCTCCTGTGAATTTTCCTCGTATTTCAATCGATTATTGTTTGCGCGTTTTGATCTGAGGTTGCATTCTGACGGTATCCGGGGGCGGGTCCAGGCGATTATGACGGGGTTGGAGACAAGAGAGCGGTACGAGCAATCCATTGATGAAAATATGGATTTTGCTGATGTCGTGCCGCGCGCCGTTGTGCCTCTATCGGCTCGGACGCAGGTTGCGATCCCGTTTCGATGGCGATTGGCGACCGTTGCAAAACGATACGCCGGGTCGTCCGTGCGTATGGCGACCGAAGAAGCCGGCCACGGTCGCCTCGTTCTCTTCTCGCCGGTCTTCCTTGGTGCGGGTGCTGCGACCTGGTTTCTGGCCGCCTCGAACGTTCCGGCGGTCTCGCTCGGCCTTTGCCTGCTCGTTCTCCTCATTGCCGTTGCGCTCTGCGGCCACGCCCGGACGAGACTGCGGGCAATACTGCTTGCCCTGCTTCTCTTTGCCGGCGGAATGCTCTCGGCACAGATCGAAACATGGCGGGCAAGGACGCTGATCCTCGATTCAGCCGTGACGACAACGCTGACTGGCCGGATCGAACGGCGAGAAGGCGATGGTGAAGGGCGCTGGCGTTATATCCTTGACGTCACCGGCACGGATGCCCCCGAAATCAAGCGTCCTCCCGAGCGCATCTCTGTGCTCGTACGCGGCGCCGCCCGGCCCCTTGAACTCGGCGATATCATAGAGGGCAGGGCGCGTCTGACGCCTCCGGCAGGACCCGCGCTTCCTGACCTCAACGATTTTGCCTTCAGCGCCTATTTTGACGGCATTGGTGCCAACGGCTTTTTCTATGGGGCACCGAAGAAGGTTACAGAACAGCCGGAACAGGCGGGCTCTGTCGGCGGGACCGTCCTGGAGTGGTTCTACCGCCTGCGAAGCGGCATCGGCGATCGGATCCGCTCCACTCTGCCGGGCGACACCGGGGCCTTTGCCGCTTCACTTGTCACCGATGAGAGACGAGCGATCTCGGATGAAACGACGGAGGCACTGCGGCAGTCCGGCCTTGCCCACATCGTGGCGATCTCCGGCCTCAATATGGCACTCTCCGCCGGTATCTTCTTTGTCGGGCTGCGCGTCATTCTCAGCCTGTTCCCGGGTATTGCGCAGGCGTGGCCGACCAAGAAGATCGCGGCAGCCGGCGCACTCGCTGCGGTGACGGCTTACTATCTGATCTCGGGTTTTGCCGTTTCAGCCGAACGCGCCTTCATCATGATGGCGATCATGCTGGTTGCCGTCTTCTTCGACCGGCCGTCTATCAGCCTCAGAAACGTGGCGCTGTCGGCTCTCGTGATCCTCGCGGTCTCACCATCGGAAGTGCTCGGACCGAGCTTCCAGATGTCTTTCGCCGCAACACTTGCCCTGGTCGCCGGATACGACCTCTGGAAAGGGCGGCCGATGCGGGAGAACGCCTTTGCCAAACTTCCGATCATGAAACCCTTCTTCATGGTCGGCAGCTTCTTCGGCGGCATTTTCCTGACGTCTCTCATCGGTGGTTTCTCGACGGCGCTGTTTTCGATCGAGCATTTCCACCGGCTGACTGCTTATGGCCTGCCGGCAAATCTCGCGGCCATGCCGGTTATTTCCTTCATCGTCATGCCGGCCGGCATGCTGGCGATGCTGCTGATGCCTTTTGGTCTGGATGGCTGGCTATGGCCGGTGGCAGGCTTCGGGCTCGACCTGGTGATCGCCATTGCAAAGGCGGTGGCGGGGTGGGGCGGCAATATAGATGTTGCCCGCTTACCCGGCTGGTACTTTCCGGCAGCCGTCTTCGGCTTCCTGTTGCTGACCTTGCTCAGAACCCGGTTGCGGCATATCGGAACCGCGATAATCACTGTTTCAACGTTCGCCGTTGTGTCGCTTCCATCAGAAGCGATGCCCGACGTCGCCATCTCGGAAGACGGCAGCCTGGTAGCTGTAATCGATGGAGAGGCAATGGCTTCAAACCGTGAAAAGCCGCCAGCCTTCATTTTCGAACAATGGCAGAGGGCACTTGCCATCGAAGAGCATCAGAAGCCGGTTATGCTTCAAGCCACCAACACACCCACCGTGTCCGATGGCAAAAGATTGCAGCTGTCACCCGATCAACAGAATGAAGCCAGAGAGGCAATGAGGCAGGCACTCGCCATCAGCCCAACGTCACGATTCTCTTGCCAAAAGCGCGCCTGGTGTACCGCCTTGCTGGGCAATGGAAAGAAACTGACTGTCATCGAAAACGCTGCCTATCTCGGGCCGGCCTGCGATACGGCCGATATTGTCGTAACCCCTGTCCGATTGCGCTTCGACCGTTGCCGTTCCGGCGCGCTGCTCTTTACCGGCGAGACGCTGCGCAAGACAGGTTCTGTCGAGCTTCGCTTCACAGATAGTGGAATCGATGTCGCAACCGCATTCGGCCCATTGCAACGCCCCTGGATGCGCCACCGCGCCTATGACTGGCGCAGCGATACATTCGCAGACGCAAGCCAGTCACCGGTCAGTGATAGCGGCGAATGAGGCCGACGAGCTTTCCCTGAACCTTCACTCGATCCGGTGGGAAAATCCGGGTCTCATAGGCGGGGTTTGCAGCCTCGAGCGCAATCGATGCACCCTTGCGGCGGAAGCGCTTGAGTGTTGCTTCCTCGTCGTCGACGAGGGCTACGACGATATCACCCGGGTTGGCGGTGCTGCCATTGCGGATGATGACGGTGTCGCCATCGAAGATGCCGGCTTCGATCATCGAGTCGCCGCGAACTTCGAGCGCATAATGTTCGCCGGAGCCGAGCATATCGGCAGGAACGGTGATGTCATGCGTATTGTTCTGGATTGCCGAGATTGGCACACCGGCGGCGATACGGCCCATGACCGGTACGGAGACCGAGTTGCCGTTATCGGCTGCAGGCGCTGGCTTTGCCGGAGCAGGCGCTACAACGGGCTGCGGCTTGCCGAGGCTGCCTTCGATGACGCTCGGTGAAAAGCCGCGACGTGGCTGCAGGCTGGGGCTGTAGGCCTCCGGCAATTTGATAACTTCGAGCGCGCGTGCCCGGTTCGGAAGCCGGCGAATGAAGCCGCGTTCCTCAAGCGCCGTGATCAGCCGGTGAATACCGGATTTCGAGGCAAGATCCAGAGCATCCTTCATCTCGTCGAAAGACGGAGGAACGCCTGACTCCTTCATCCTTTCGTGAATGAAAAGAAGGAGTTCCTGTTGTTTGCGCGTAAGCATGGCGTGCACCCCAGTCTTGAAACAAATCCAGAACGGACACTATATGTTCCATATGTGTTCCGCAAGTAGCTAAATTTTCGTAAAACTTCTGTCCATTCTGGTGAGAATTTTATTTTTCTCGCGCCCGGGCCTTCCCGGCCTTGTCTCGCAACCCCTGCTGAAGCACATCTCCTTGTGACTGTTGGAGGGGACCTGATGAGCCAAGATACGCTTGCAATCGATCATCTCGTTTTGCCGGTTACCGATATCGACCTTGCCCGCGAAAGACTGGGCAAGCTTGGTTTCACTGTGGCGCCGGATGCTCGTCATCCTTTTGGGACCGAAAATGCCTGCGTTTTCTTTGCCGACAAAACCTATCTGGAGCCCCTGGGTGTCGCGAGCGTCGAAGAGAGCGAGGAGGCAGCACACGATGGCAATGCGTTCACCGCCCGCAATCAGGCTTTTCGCTTCCGCTGCGGCAGCGAAGGACTGTCCGCGATTGCCTTTGCGACGGCAGATGCAAAGCACGAACATGCTCGATTCGTGAAGGACAGTATGAGTGCCGGTTCTGTGCTGCAGTTCGAGCGCCCTGTTAAAATGCCGGATGGCACGGAGAATATTGCCGGCTTCCGGCTCGCCTTCGCTGGCGATCTGCGGGCACCGGATTTCTTTCTCTTCGCAGTCGAACGCGTTAATCCGCTTCCTGCCAACCGGACCGCGCTTGAGACCCATGCCAATGGTGTCACAGGCATTGCCGAGATCGCGCTCGCGGCCCCCGAGCCGACAGCCTTCGGTGAGTTCGTTCGCTCCGTGGCAAAAGGCGCATCTACTGAGGTCACGAGTTTCGGGCTGGACGTGCCCACCGGAAACGCAAAGATCAGCCTGATGACCCCGGAAGGGCTGGAGGCTTATTTCGATCTTGCCACGTCGGATATCGATCGTGGTCTGCGCGGTCGGGCGATCCGCTTTGCTGTCGGCGATCTGGCCGTGACAGAAGCGCATTTGGCTGCTAACGGGGTGACCTATACACGCAAGGGCAACCGTATTCTGGTGAAGCCTGCGCCCGGCCAGGGCGTACTCTTCGCCTTTGAGGAAACATCATGAGCTCTACTACAAACTCCGTGGTGACGGTCGGCGAAGGCGCCGGCAAGGTCACCTTCTCCAATGCTTCACGTCTGTCGCTGATTGCTGGCGCTTGCGAAATGGAAAGCCGCGACCATGCATTCATGGTTGCCGGCACATTGAAGGAACTCTGCGCCAAGCTCGGCATCGGGCTCGTCTACAAGACCTCCTTCGATAAGGCGAACCGGTCTTCCTTGTCGAGCAAACGCGGTGTCGGCCTTGAAAAGGGGCTGGAAGTTTTCGCCGATCTCAAGAAAGAACTCGGCATTCCGGTTCTGACCGACATCCACAACGAAGAACAATGCGCCGAAGTGGGTAAGGTCGTCGATATCCTGCAGATACCAGCCTTTCTGTCTCGCCAGACGGATCTCCTGGTCGCCGCTGCCAAGACCGGCCGCGTCATCAACGTCAAGAAGGGCCAGTTCCTGGCGCCTTGGGACATGAAGAATGTGCTCGGCAAGCTGAACCAGAGCGGCAATCCGAACATTCTGCTCTGCGAGCGCGGTGCGTCCTTCGGTTACAATACCCTGGTCTCCGACATGCGTTCCCTGCCGATCATGGCAGCAACGGGCGCGCCCGTCATTTTCGACGCCACGCATTCAGTCCAGCAGCCCGGCGGGCAGGGGGAAACCTCCGGCGGTGAGCGGCAGTTCGTGGAGACGCTGGCCCGTGCAGCCGTGGCCGTCGGCGTTGCCGGTGTCTTTATCGAAACCCATCAGGATCCTGATAACGCGCCCTGCGACGGGCCGAACATGGTCTATCTCAAGGACATGCCGCGGCTTCTCGAGAAGCTTCTCGCCTTCGACGCGATCGCCAAGGCCGCCTGAACAGCTGGGCGGCATCACGCCGCCGCCCGGGACGGGCGCTTTTCCTCCAGTGCGAAGCGGGAGAGCATGCGCCCGAGCTGGGACGCCTCGGTGCCGAGCTCCTGGCATGCGGCGTTCGTTTCCTCGACCATGGCTGCATTCTGCTGGGTCACCTGATCCATCCGGTTGACGGCAGCGTTGACCTCGACGAGCGCGACCGACTGTTCCGAAGACGAGCGCACGATCGCTTCGATCAGCGCCGTCACCTGCAGCACCTGGCGGTCGATATCGCCGAGTGCCTCGCCGGTACGGTTGACAAGTGCAACGCCCGCGGAAACCTGTCGCGACGACGTCTCGACGAGAAGCTTGATCTCCTTGGCGAGATTGGCGGAGCGTCCGGCGAGCTCGCGGACTTCCTGGGCGACGACGGCAAAGCCTTTCCCTGCGTCTCCGGCGCGTGCTGCCTCGACACCGGCGTTGAGCGCCAGAAGATTGGTCTGAAAGGCGATCTCATCGATGGCGTTGATAATATCGCCGATCCTGACCGCTGAGTCCTCGATCTTCTCCATGGCAGTCACTGCTTCACGAACAATCTCGGCGGAATGCGCCGCGCTCTCCTTCGTGGCTGACATCATCGCATTGGCTTCATGGGCCCGCTCCGAGGAGTTTTTCACCGTGACCGTGATCTGATCCAGTGCCGAAGCCGCCTGTTCGAGGGAAGCTGCCTGGCTCTCGGTGCGCTGTGCCAGATCATTGGTGCTGAGCGCGATTTCGCGCGAACTGTCGCCGACCGTATTCGTGGCAGCATGAATGTCTTTCATGGCATCGGAAAGAATGATGATGCTGGTGTTGAAGGTCTCGCGAAGCTTCTCGTAAGTATTGGCAAACTGCTCGTCGAGACGCACGGTCAGGTCGCCGCGTGAAAGACGCTCCAGGCCTGCGCTCAGGCTTTCGATGACGCGCTGGCGCGTGGCATTCTCCGCGCTCTTCGATGCGTCGAGTTCGGCATCGCGGCGCATCTGTGCCTGCCGCTCCTCGTCCTGAAGCGCGCGTATGGCGTTGCGTTCTTCCGCCGATTCGCGAAAGACCGTGACTGCGCGCGCCATTTCGCCGATTTCGTCGGATCGCCTGACATAGGGAACTTCACGGGAATAGTCGCCGCTCGCGAGCACCGCCATGTAGTCGCGCATCGCCGATAGCGGCACGATTGCGCGCCGGCGGAACATGTAGAGCCCGACGACGATAATCAAGAAGGAAAGCGCGGCGGCCGATAGCGTAACGGCGGAGAGCAGTTCCGTCTGTTCCGCTGCCTGCTTTTCGGCGTCCATCTGGAAGGCGTTGGCCATCGCCACGAGTTCGTTTACGGCCGCTTCGTGAACATGAAAATTCGTAGCAAGCTTGGGGAGAGCCGATTCGATTGCGGCCTTGTCGCCCTTCAGAATTGCGGGTATCGCCTCCTCATTCATGACTTGCCAGAACGCGTCGCCCTTGACGAGAACGTTGTCGAGAAGCTTGCGCTTGAGATCGGCGCTGAGCGGCGTTTCGGACCAATATTTGCGGCGGTCTTCATAAGCCGACTTCAGAACCGTTTGGATGCGTTCGATATTGGCCTTTGCCGAGGCTGGCTGCTGGACGGCTTCGAGCGCGAGCATGTAGGGTTCAATGACATAGAGCGGCGGCGGGAGAATATCGGCGACAAGATCCTTGCCGTAGATGATCTGCTTATACATCAGCCCGTTCACACGAAGCATGTTGAGTGCGTAATTCTGCAAGCCGATGGAGGTCACCAGTCCGAGGATGACAACGGCACCGAAGATGGCAAGGCTGCGTGCAATATTGAGTTTCATCTGTGCCCCATGTGAAATGCCGCCGAGAGAGTCGATAAAATCGCGTTCTGGTTGTTTTTGGCGCGAGGCTGCAGCTCTTCATCCCTGCCGTTCCGTATCGCCCCAAGGGCTGAAACGACTGACTTCTGAGGATCTCACACGGGTATTAAAATTAAGCCGGGATGGTTACCGAAGGCTAAAATCAAGGGGCGTGTAACCGTCCAAAATTGGGGCTATTCCAGGGATTTTCAGCCGTGGGTTGCTATCGACGGTGGCGGCCTGCCAACATTCTGCCCGGATGGACTGTTTATCATCTTTCGATGGGTGGGATATGCTGACCGGCGACTGCCGTTCCCTTCAAAACCCTGACATGAATGTGCTATAGGCCACGTTTGAAGCGCTGCTGAACGTGCAAAATTGCGGCTTTGTAATTTGTACGCCTTCGATTAAGACGATTTCAAACGATTTATCCACCCACCGAGCAGGAAGAGACCATGACTGCAATTACCGATATCATCGCCCGCGAGATTCTCGATAGCCGTGGTAACCCCACCGTCGAAGTCGACGTCTATCTCGAAGACGGCAGCATGGGCCGTGCAGCTGTTCCCTCGGGTGCTTCGACCGGCGCGCACGAAGCCGTCGAAGTCCGCGATGGCGGCAAGCGTTATCTCGGCAAGGGTGTTGAAAAGGCTGTCGAAGCTGCCAACACGGAAATCTTCGACGCCATCGGCGGCATCGATGCTGAAAACCAGATCCAGATCGACAAGATCATGATCGAACTCGACGGCACGCCAAACAAGTCGCGCCTCGGCGCCAACGCCATCCTCGGCGTTTCGCTTGCTGTCGCCAAGGCTGCAGCGCAGGCTGCCGGCCTGCCGCTCTACCGTTACGTCGGCGGTGCCTCCGCAAGCCTTTTGCCGGTCCCGATGATGAACATCATCAACGGCGGCGCCCATGCCGATAACCCGATCGACTTCCAGGAATTCATGATCCTGCCAGTCGGCGCAGATTCGATCCGCGAAGCCGTCCGCATGGGTTCGGAAGTTTTCCACACGCTGAAGAAGGAACTGGCGGCACAGGGCCACAACACCAACGTCGGTGACGAAGGCGGCTTCGCACCGGGCCTCAAGAGCGCTCCGGAGGCTCTCGACTTCATCATGAAGTCGATCGAGAAAGCCGGCTACAAGCCGGGCGACGACATGTGCCTCGGCCTCGATTGCGCCTCGACCGAATTCTTCAAGGACGGCAAGTACGTACTGGAAGGCGAAGGCCGCACGCTCGAGCCAGGCGCCATGGCCGAGTACCTGGCAGAACTCGCTGCCAAGTATCCGATCATCTCCATCGAAGACGGCATGGCTGAAGACGACTGGGAAGGCTGGAAGACACTGACCGATCTCGCCGGCAAGAAGTGCCAGCTGGTTGGCGATGATTTGTTCGTCACCAACTCGGCTCGCCTGCGCGACGGTATCCGCATGGGTGTCGCCAACTCGATCCTGGTCAAGGTCAACCAGATCGGCTCGCTGACGGAAACGCTCGATGCTGTCAACACGGCGCACAAGGCAGCCTACACCGCCGTCATGTCGCACCGCTCCGGCGAAACGGAGGACTCCACGATCGCCGATCTCGCAGTTGCCACCAACTGCGGCCAGATCAAGACCGGCTCGCTGTCGCGTTCGGATCGCCTTGCCAAGTACAACCAGCTGATCCGCATCGAAGAAGGTCTTGGCCCGCAGGCTCAGTACGCCGGCCGCTCCATCATCCGTGCCTAATACGCGCTTATAAATCAGCCATTTGGAACCCGCGCTCCGGCGCGGGTTTTTTGTTGAGTCTGGCCGGGAGTCGCTCAGAGTCAACGAACGGTTAATCTCTGCGCGCTAGATTGAAATGATTGGTAATGCGTTAGAGCATGCGTGTATGTGGACAAAGCATCATAAGAAGAGAAAGACAGGTCGCTTCGTCATTCCGGCCATGACGGTCGCCTTCCTCTCCTATTTCGGCTATCATTGCATTCACGGTGACTATGGTCTGCGTGCGACTGAGGCGTTCGAGCGCCAGCGTGTCGCGCGCGAGAAGGAACTGGCTGTGCTGAAGGCCAAGCGTGAGCATCTGGAGGCGCAGGTTGCGCTCTTGAGTGACGGCTCGCTGGACAAGGATATGCTCGACGAAAAGGCGCGGTATCAGCTCAACATGTCGCGCGCGGACGAGATCGTCATTTACAATCATTACCGCAATTAACCGAATTTAGGTTAATCTAAAATTCCTATTATTTATCAATAATTTAACGGCGAATATGAGCCATGCAATTATGGCATTGCTGTGGTCATTTTTCTTCCCTATGGTACGCGCCACCTGAGAACCGATAAACCCATAGGGAGGGTTGAATGGCGTTGCGCAAAACCGCGACCGTTTCCAGCCGCAAAAATAGTGCGAAGTCTGCAGCCAAGGCATCGAATGGCGGCCCTGTCGCCGATTTCGATCGCGAAGAAGAGCTGAAGGCCTATCGCGAGATGCTGCTCATCCGCCGTTTCGAAGAAAAGGCGGGCCAGCTTTACGGCATGGGCTTCATCGGTGGTTTCTGTCACCTTTACATCGGCCAGGAAGCTGTCGTCGTCGGTATGCAGATGGCGCAGAAGGAAGGCGATCAGGTCATCACCGCCTATCGTGACCACGGTCATATGCTGGCTACCGGCATGGAAGCCCGGGGCGTCATGGCGGAGCTGACCGGCCGTCGTAACGGCTATTCCCACGGGAAGGGCGGTTCGATGCACATGTTCTCCAAGGAGAAGCATTTCTACGGCGGCCACGGCATAGTCGGTGCCCAGGTTTCGCTCGGAACCGGCCTTGCCTTCGCAAACCGCTATCGCGGCAATGACAGCGTCTCGATCGCCTATTTCGGCGACGGCGCGGCCAATCAGGGCCAGGTCTATGAGAGCTTCAATATGGCTGCTCTCTGGAAGCTGCCGATCATCTATATCGTCGAGAACAACCGCTACGCCATGGGCACCTCGACGGCTCGCGCCACGGCGCAGTCGAATTATTCGCTCCGTGGTTCCGGTTTCGGTATCCCCGGCGTGCAGGTCGACGGCATGGACGTTCGCGCCGTCAAGGCCGCTGCCGATGAGGCGCTTGAACATTGCCGCTCCGGCAAGGGCCCGATCATCCTGGAAATGCTGACCTATCGTTATCGCGGCCACTCCATGTCCGATCCGGCGAAGTACCGCACCAAGGAAGAAGTGCAGAAGATGCGCTCCGAGCAGGATCCGATCGAGCAGGTTCGCCTGCGCGTGATGGAAAAGGGCTGGGCGACCGAAGACGATCTCAAGGCGATCGACAAGGAAGTCCGCGATATCGTTGCCGACAGCGCCGATTTCGCCCAGGCCGATCCGGAGCCGGATGCATCCGAGCTCTATACCGACATTCTGCTCTAATCGGGGAGGGAACCCATGCCTATCGATATCCTCATGCCCGCCCTTTCTCCGACGATGGAAGAAGGCACGCTGTCCAAGTGGCTCAAGCAGGAAGGCGACAAGGTCACTTCAGGTGACGTGATTGCCGAAATCGAAACCGACAAGGCGACGATGGAAGTCGAAGCCGTTGACGAAGGCGTCATCGGCAAGTTGCTGGTTCCGGCCGGCACCGAGAACGTCAAGGTCAATGCCAAGATCGCCGTCCTGTTACAGGATGGCGAATCCGCCGACGCGATTTCCGCAGCCCCGGCTGCCGCTCAGCCGGCTCCAGTTGCCGCCCCTCAAGTCGCGCAGGAAGAGAAGCCGACGAATACTGGTTCGGCTGCCGCTCCAGTTCCGGCTGAACCCAAGGCTTTCGTACCGAACGATCCGGAAATCCCGGCCGGTACCGAAATGGTTTCGATGACGGTGCGTGAAGCGCTTCGCGATGCCATGGCCGAAGAAATGCGCGCTGACGACAGCGTCTTCGTCATGGGCGAGGAAGTTGCCGAATATCAGGGTGCCTACAAGGTGACCCAGGGTCTTCTGCAGGAATTCGGCGCTCGCCGCGTCATCGATACCCCGATCACCGAACACGGCTTTGCCGGCGTCGGCGTCGGTGCTGCCATGGCCGGCCTGAAGCCGATCGTCGAATTCATGACCTTCAACTTCGCCATGCAGGCGATCGACCAGATCATCAACTCTGCTGCCAAGACGCTCTATATGTCGGGTGGCCAGATGGGCGCTCCGATCGTCTTCCGCGGCCCGAACGGTGCTGCTGCCCGCGTCGGCGCCCAGCACAGCCAGGACTACGCAGCCTGGTACAGCGCGATCCCGGGCCTGAAGGTCGTCATGCCCTATACGGCATCCGACGCCAAGGGTCTGCTGAAGGCTGCCATCCGTGATCCGAACCCGGTCGTCTTCCTCGAAAACGAGATTCTCTACGGCCAGCATTTCGATGTACCGAAGCTCGATAATTTCGTTCTGCCGATTGGCAAGGCCCGCATCCATCGTCCGGGCAAGGATGTCACCGTCGTCTCCTTCGGCATCGGCATGACCTATGCGACGAAGGCGGTCGCCGAACTCGAAAAGATCGGCATCGATGTCGAACTGATCGATCTGCGCACGCTTCGTCCGATGGACCTTCCGACCGTGATCGAATCGGTCAAGAAGACCGGTCGCCTGGTTACCGTCGAGGAAGGTTATCCGCAGAACTCGGTCGGCACGGAAATCGCCACCCGCGTCATGCAGCAGGCCTTCGATTATCTCGATGCGCCGATCCTGACGATCGCCGGCAAGGACGTTCCGATGCCTTACGCTGCCAATCTCGAGAAGCTCGCGCTTCCGAATGTCGGCGAAGTGGTCGATGCGGTGAAAGCCGTTTGCTACAAATAAGGGGAGGGCCTTTCGATGCCGATCAATATCACGATGCCCGCCCTCTCTCCGACCATGGAAGAAGGCAACCTGGCCAAGTGGCTGGTCAAGGAAGGCGATAAGGTCAAGTCCGGCGATGTGATCGCCGAGATCGAAACCGACAAGGCGACGATGGAAGTCGAAGCCGTCGACGAAGGCACTGTTGCCAAGATCGTCGTTGCCGCCGGCACCGAAGGCGTGAAGGTCAATGCCCTGATCGCCGTTCTCGCCGCCGATGGTGAAGACGTAGCCGCTGCCGCAAGTGGCGCCGGCTCAGCCGCACCGGCTCCGAAGGCTGCCGCAGTTGAAGCGCCGAAGGCTGAGGCTGCATCCGCTCCGGTACAGGCGGCTCCGGCCGCTGCGCCGGCACCGGCTGCCGTCTCTTCGGGCGGTGCGCGCACCTTCTCGTCGCCGCTCGCCCGCCGTCTTGCCAAGGAGGCCGGTATCGATCTTTCCGCCGTTGCCGGCACCGGTCCGCATGGTCGTGTCGTCAAGAGCGATGTCGAAGCTGCTGCCGCAGGTGGCGCCAAGCCCGCTCCGGCCGCTGCCTCCGCCCCGCAGGCCGCTGCACCGGCTCTGGCCGCTGCCGCTCCGAAGGGCGCTTCGGACGACGCTGTGCTCAAGCTCTTCGAGCAGGGCTCCTACGAGCTTGTGCCGCATGACGGCATGCGCAAGACGATCGCCCGCCGCCTCGTCGAATCCAAGCAGACCGTTCCGCACTTCTACGTTTCGGTCGATTGCGAACTCGACGCGCTGATGGCGCTGCGTGCGCAGCTCAACGATGCGGCTCCCCGCAAGGACAGTGCTCCGGCCTACAAGATCTCGGTCAACGACATGGTCATCAAGGCCCTGGCGCTGGCGCTGCGTGACGTTCCGGATGCCAACGTCTCCTGGACCGAAAATGCCATGGTCAAGCACAAGCATGCCGATGTCGGCGTCGCTGTCTCGATCCCCGGCGGGCTGATCACCCCGATCGTCCGCAAGGCCGAAGAGAAGACGCTCTCGACCATCTCGAACGAGATGCGCGATCTCGGCAAGCGTGCCAAGGACCGCAAGCTGAAGCCCGAGGAGTATCAGGGCGGCACGACCTCGGTCTCCAACATGGGCATGATGGGCGTGAAGAATTTCGCAGCCGTCATCAACCCGCCGCATGCGACGATCCTCGCAGTCGGCGCGGGCGAGCAGCGTGTCATCGTCAAGAACGGCGAAATGGCGATTGCAACGGTCATGACCGTCACGCTCTCGACTGACCATCGCTGCGTCGATGGTGCTCTCGGCGCCGAGCTGCTTCAGGCTTTCAAGGGCTACATCGAAAATCCGATGGGCATGTTGGTCTAAGCAGGACGCGGGAGGGCGGACATGACGAAGACTGTTCTTTGCTATGGTGACTCGCTGACCTGGGGATATGATGCCGACACGATCGGTCGTCATGCCTATGAGAACCTCTGGCCGAGCGTGCTTCAGGCTACGCTCGGAAGCGAGGCTCGCGTCATCGCGGAAGGCCTGAACGGCCGCACCACCGCCTTTGACGACCATCTTGCCGATTGCGATCGTAACGGCGCACGCGTTCTGCCGACCATCCTGCAGACGCATGCGCCGCTCGATCTCGTCATCTTGCTGCTCGGCACCAACGACATGAAGCCGGTTGTCGCCGGCTCGGCCTTTGCCGCATGCCAGGGCATCGGCCGTCTGGTGCGGCTGATCCGCAATCATGCCTGGCCCTTCGAATTCGACGGGCCGGAGATCCTGATCGTGGCGCCGCCGGCGATCTGCGAGACGGGCAATGTGCCCTTCGCGGCATCCTTCCCCGGCGGTATCGAGGAATCCGCAAAGCTTCCGACGCTTTACCGTGACCTTGCCGATGAACTCGGCTGTGGCTTCTTCGACGGCAATTCCGTCGCCAGAACCACGCCGCTCGACGGCATTCACCTCGATGCAGAAAATACACGCGCGCTCGGTCGGGGCCTGGAACCCATCGTGCGGGTGATGCTGGGGCTCTGACGGTGGCCGCTTTCCTCGCCCTCCGAAAGGCTTCCCGCCGGGATGCCTCGGAACTGGCGATCCTGGCGGATATCGCGTCTCACGGTTTCGCCTCATGGCTCTGGTTTGCCGATGTTGCCAGCGGCATGAGCGATACGCCGCTCGAGCGGGGCCGGTTGAAGATGAGCGATGAAGCGCTCGGCGGCTGGAAGAACGCCGTCATTGGCGAGGCCTATGACGAGATCGCCGGAATGGCGATCGGCTATGAAGTGGATGAAGGCATACGCGATCTCGAAGCCCGCCATCCGGCCCTTGAGCCGATGCTGGCGATGCAGAGATCGGTGATCGGGCATTGGTTCATTGGCAGTCTCGCGGTCTATCGCCATATGCGCGGTATCGGCATCGGCAAGAGGCTGCTGGAAGATCAGCTCGCAAGGGCAGATCGGCTGTCGGTCAGCCTGATCACGTCGGATAGTAACGAAGCGGCTCTGTCGCTTTACGGAAGAAACGGATTTTCGGAAGCGGCGCGTATGAATGCCGTGCCGCTCTTCGATAACAGCAAGAAGCACGCATGGGTTTTGATGACCCGCGCGGGAGCGTAACAAAGGCAGGAAAGCAATGGCTCAATCCTACGACGTCATCGTCATCGGTTCCGGTCCGGGCGGCTATATCGCCGCCATCCGCGCCGCACAGCTCGGCCTCAAGGTCGCCTGCGTCGAGCGCGAACATTTGGCTGGTATCTGCTCAAACTGGGGCTGCATCCCGACCAAGGCGCTGCTGCGCTCCGCAGACGTCCTTCATACCGCCCAGCATGGCAAGGATTATGGCCTCGTGCTGGAAGGCACGATCAAGCCCGATATCAAGGCAATCGTCACCCGTTCGCGCGGCATCGCACATCGCATGAACAACGGTGTCGGCTTCCTGTTCAAGAAGAACAAGGTCGATGTCATCTGGGGTGAAGCCAAGATCACCAAACCCGGCGAGATCGTCGTTTCAAAGACAACGAAGAAGCCGATGGAACCGATGGGTCCGGTGCCGAAGAATGCGCTGGGCGAGGGCACCTACACCGCCAAGCACATCATCGTTGCGACCGGCGCCCGTCCGCGCGCCCTGCCGGGCATCGAGCCGGACGGCAAGCTGATCTGGACCTATTTCGAAGCAATGAAGGCTGACGAACTGCCGAAATCCCTGCTCGTCATGGGCTCGGGCGCCATCGGCATCGAATTCGCAAGCTTCTATCGCACCATGGGTGTCGATGTCACTGTCGTCGAAATCATGAGCCAGGTCATGCCGGTCGAGGATGCGGAAATCTCCGCGCTCGCCAAGAAGCAGTTCGAACGCCAGGGCATGAAGATCCATCTCGAAGCCAAGGTGGCCAAGGTGGAGAAGGGTGCAAACTCGATCACCGCGACCATCGAGAAGAAGGACGGCACGACCGAGACGATCACCGCCGACCGCATGATCTCGGCCGTCGGCGTGCAGGCCAACGTCGAGGGCATCGGCCTGGAAACTGTTGGCGTCAAAACCGATCGCGGCTTCATCGTCATCGATGGCTACGGCAAGACTAACGTGCCCGGCATTTACGCAATCGGTGACGTCGCCGGTGCGCCGCTTCTGGCTCATAAGGCAGAGCATGAAGGCGTCATCTGCGTCGAGAAGATCGCCGGCCTGCCGAGTGTCCACCCGATGGACAGGCAGAAGATCCCGGGCTGCACCTACTGCAATCCCCAGGTCGCCTCCGTCGGCCTGACCGAAGCCAAGGCCAAGGAGCAGGGCCGCGATATCCGCGTTGGTCGCTTCCCCTTCAGCGCCAATGGCAAGGCCGTCGCGCTTGGCGAAGACCAGGGTCTGGTCAAGACAATCTTCGACAAGAAGACCGGTGAGCTGCTTGGCGCCCACATGGTCGGTGCCGAAGTCACCGAACTCATCCAGGGCTTCGTTGTCGCCATGAACCTGGAGACGACGGAAGAAGAACTGATGCACACGATCTTCCCGCATCCGACGATTTCGGAGACGATGAAGGAAAGCGTGCTGGATGCTTACGGCCGCGTTCTGAACGCTTGATAATTTCCTGATCTGCCCTTTATCCGGGGATGGAAAATTCCGTCCCCGTCAGGGTGGAAAAAACGAAAGGAAATCATCATGTCTATGGGCACGCAGTCGCTTCTCATCTTTCTGCTGATCGGCCTTGTCGCGGGCTTTCTCGCAAGCCTGGTCGTTGGTGGGGGTGGGTTGATACGGTGCCTGCTCAGCGGCATCATCGGCGCGTTCGTGGGCGGGTTTCTGTTCAATGCGCTGGGTATATCGCTGGGCATTGAAAATGCATTGGTGGTTCAGATCATCCACGCAACAGTCGGCGCCATTGTCGTGGTGCTGATCGCAAGGGCGATAGCGTAGGGCAAGGAATAGGATGGAAGGCGTCGGCTGGATATCGGCAATCATCATCGGCGGACTTGCAGGCTGGCTTGCGGGCAAGCTGATGGAAGCGCGTTATGGCGTCTTGCTGAACATTGTCCTCGGCATCGTCGGCTCGGTCGTCGCTACCGCCATCCTGGCGCAATTCCACATTGAGGTCGCCGGTGGAAGGTTCGGCTATTTCGTAACCGGCTTCATCGGCGCCTGCCTGCTGATATTCTTCGCGCGGCTGGTTCGAAGATAAAGTGCGAAGATCGGGCGCATCTCCTAGATCGAAAGATTTGAATAAAGGAGCGATGCGCAATATGAGAAGCCGGGCCGCATGGGGCGGCGGAAAGTTGAACTGACATGGTCACCATTCTCGACACGATCAATCCCGACGTAAAGCGCGTGCGGCATCCGGAAAAGGCGCATCGCCCCGATACGGAAGTGCTGCGCAAGCCGGACTGGATTCGTGTGAAGGCGCCGACTTCGAAAGGCTATGCCGAGACCCGTTCGATCGTGAAGGAGCACAAGCTCGTCACCGTCTGCGAAGAGGCAGGCTGCCCGAATATTGGCGAGTGCTGGGACAAGAAGCACGCCACCTTCATGATCATGGGCGAGATCTGTACCCGCGCCTGCGCCTTCTGCAATGTCGCCACCGGCAAGCCGAATGCGCTCGACATGGCCGAGCCTGAAAACGTCGCAAAGGCCGTCAAGCAGATGGGCCTCAGCCACGTCGTCATCACCTCTGTCGATCGTGACGATCTGGAAGACGGTGGCGCCGAGCATTTCGAAAAGGTGATCTGGGCAATCCGTGCCGCATCGCCGCTGACGACGATCGAGATCCTGACGCCAGACTTCCTGAAGAAGCCCGGTGCGCTGGAACGTGTCGTCGCCGCCAAGCCCGATGTCTTCAACCACAATATGGAAACCGTTGCCGGCAACTACCTGACGGTTCGCCCTGGCGCACGCTATTTCCATTCCATCCGGCTGCTGCAGCGCGTGAAGGAACTCGACCCCACAATGTTCACCAAGTCCGGCATCATGGTCGGGCTCGGTGAAGAACGGAACGAGGTTCTTCAGCTCATGGATGACCTGCGCACCGCCGATGTCGATTTCCTGACGATCGGCCAGTATCTGCAGCCGACCCGCAAGCACCACAAGGTCGAAAGCTTCGTGACGCCGGAAGAGTTCAAGTCCTACGAGACGGTCGCCTACACCAAGGGCTTCCTGATGGTCGCTTCCAGTCCGCTGACCCGCTCCTCGCACCATGCCGGCGACGACTTCGCCCGCCTGAAGGCTGCACGCGAGAAGAAGCTGCTGCTCGCCGCGGAATAAGCCCTTACATCTTGACTTGAAGAGGCCGCGGCGATTTTTTGCCGTGGTCTTTCTTTGTGCGCTTCGTTGTCATCTTCAGGTCATGTGAAGCAGCTAGCCAGCACGCCGCTTTCCCGGTTGCCATCGGCAAACGGCTAGGAGGAGTGGAAGCATGCAAGGGCAGGCCGACCAAACGATCAACTATGTCGATGACGTCTTTGCTGCCAGCCGCATCCGTGATGCGAGGCGCATCATGGTGATCGGCTGCTCCGGCGGCGGCAAGTCGACGCTTGCGCAGAAGCTGGCGCGCCGGTTCGAACTCACCTATCTCTCGATCGACCGCGATATTCTCTGGCTGCCCGGCTGGGTGGAACGCAGCAAGGAAGAGCAGCGCCAGCGGATCGTCGAAAGGATCGCCGGCGAGCGCTGGATCATGGACGGCACCAATACCTCCACTTTCGATATCCGCCTGCCGCGCACCGATATCGTCATCTGGGTGCGCATGCCGCGCCTGCTCTGCGTCTGGGGTGTGGTGACGCGCTGGCTGAAGCATATCGGCCGCACACGTCCGGACATGGCGCCGGGCTGCATAGAAAAGGTGGACTGGAAGTTTCTGGAATTCATCTGGACCTTCGAGACGAAATTTTCGCCGCGGGTGACTGCCGCCATCGCAACCCATGGGCCGCATGTGCCGGTTTTGCAGGTGAAATCCCGCAGCCAAATGCGCGCGCTTCTTGATCTTCTCGGTGTGCCGGCTTAACTGCGCTTCATGCCGCAATTCGAAACGCATCGCCCCGTCCCGCACACGCCCGACCAGATGTTCGACCTCGTGTCCGATGTCGAACGCTATCCGGAATTTCTCCCGCTTTGCGAAGCCCTGTCGGTGAAGAACCGCAAGGAACGCGACGGCAAGTTGCTGCTGATCGCCGATATGACCGTCGGCTACAAGGCGATCCGCGAAACCTTTACCACGCAGGTGCTGCTGAACAGGGCCGAGCGCATCATCGATGTCAAATATATCGACGGTCCGTTCCGCTACCTCGACAACCGCTGGCGGTTTGTCGAGGCGGAAGGCGGCGGCTGCACGGTCGATTTCTTCATCGATTATGAGTTCAAGAGCCGTATTCTTGGCGCGCTGATGGGCTCAATGTTCGACAGAGCTTTCCGCATGTTCACGGAAGCCTTCGAAAAGCGGGCAGCGACGATCTACAGCCGGTAGAACCTTGGTCAGCGATCGATGAAATGGTCGAAGATCTGTGTTGCCGGATAGGCATAGGAACCGCGATCGGTGAAGCTGTAGCGATACAGGCAGCCTCTGAGCGCAGCGTTGTAGAGCAGGCTGGTGGTATCAGGCGATCCGCGATAGCCCAACGCTTCCGGCTGGCAGCGGCTGAGCGCATGGTCGTATTTGCGCAGCAGGACTGGATCGGAATCCACCCGCACGCCGCCGTAAACCTGATAGTTGGATGGTGCTTCAGCCGCAGAAACGCAGGCGAGGCTCAAGACGACACCGATGCATGCGAAATATCTCATTTGACTGGTTCCTCAATACGGCTCTTGCCTGGACGCGGCAGAAACTGACGTTACTGCCTTTTGTTGCGTTACTCAAAATCACACAATCTCGATAAGCATTTGAAGTGCCGTGCGGATCGTCGCCAGCCGGACATCCGTGCGGCCGATGTCTCCGTACAGCATCTTACGATGGACAAGCTTACCTGAACGTGATTTCGCCGCAAGATGCACCAGCCCGACCGGCTTTTCCGGCGATCCGCCGCCAGGACCGGCAATACCCGTGACAGCGACCGCCAGGTGGGCGCGGGAGCGGAAGAGGGCGCCATGCACCATTTGCCGGGCCGTCTCCTCCGAAACCGCACCGAAACGGGCCAGCGTTTCCTCCTGCACGCCGAGCATCTGCATCTTGGCCACGTTCGTATAGGTCACGAAGCCACGGTCAACGACAGCGGACGATCCCGAAATTTCCGTGAGCGCGCCGGCAATCAGTCCGCCCGTGCATGATTCCGCTGTCGAGACCATGAGGCCTGCAGCCGTGAAGTCCCGGATGATGTCTTCCGCCGTCGCCGTGATGTCCGCGGGAAACAGGCTCATCGCTTCGTGCTCCCATAGACGACGGTTGCGGTTGCGATTGCCGCGATGCCTTCGCGGCGGCCGACGAAGCCGATCTTTTCGTTGGTGGTGGCTTTTACCGAGCAGCGCTCGATGTCTATGCCGAGAAATTCCGAGAGATTGGCGCGCATGGCCTCGCGATGTGGTCCGACCTTCGGCGCCTCCGCAATCAGCGAGACATCCGCATTGGTAATCGTGCCGCCATGCGCGCGCACGATCTTTGCTGCATGTTCGATGAAGATACGGGATGCAGCACCCTTCCATTGCGGATCGGAGGGCGGGAAATGGTCTCCGATATCGCCGGCGCCACAGGTGGCAAGCAGCGCGTCCGTCAGCGCATGCAGCGCCACATCGGCATCCGAATGGCCCTTGAGCTTCTGGTCGTGCGGAATGAAGACGCCGCAGAGTGTCACGCCGTCGCCGGGCTCGAGCTGATGCACGTCATAGCCGTTGCCGGTCCGCACATCGGGAATACGGGCGCCCGAGAGTTTGTCGTCAGCCATGGTGATATCGCTCTTCACTGTCAGCTTCACGTTCGTTGCAGCGCTTTCGACGATGGCCACGGGAATGCCGAACCACTCGGCAATCGAGGCATCGTCGGTGAAATCCGTCTTACCGCTTTCCGCTGCCTTTTCATGCGCTTCGAGGATCGTGGCAAAATCGAAGGATTGCGGCGTCTGGGCCGCATAGAGCTGATCGCGGGGAATGGTCTTGAGCACGGTTCCGTCGCTGCTGGCCTGCTTCAGCGTGTCGGCAACAGGCACGGCAGGCAATACGGCTGGCGCGCCGGCCGAAAGCGTATCGGCGATCCGGTCGAGAAGCTGGTGGTCGAAGAAAGGACGCACAGCATCATGGATGAGCACATGGCTGATGCCCTTATCCCTAAGGTGCCGAAGACCTGCCAGCACCGACTGCTGTCGGGTCGCGCCACCGTGAACCGTCTCGATCGGCGTTGCCGAGATGATGTGTCGGGACGCTCTGGCAAAGAGTGCCTCGTCGTCGGGGTGGATGACGACGACGATCTGCGTTGCCGGTTCCCATGTCATGAAATTTTCAAGCGTGTGGACGATAACCGGCTTGCCGCCGATCATCCGGTATTGCTTGGGGCCTTCCTCCGACGATCCGGCGCGTTCCCCACGGCCTGCCGCAACGACGACAATCCCAGCCGATATCGGTTGCTTAGTATGCATTTGCAGCATAAATCCCTGAAATATGCGGAATGGATGTCAGTTGCTCTATCGTCTTGCTTCGGCCTTTTCCAGCATTTGCCCAAAAAATATCAATTCGGGCTCGACCCTCTTGGCAAGCCGTAGATCTATGGCTAAAAATAATGCAGTTACATGGTGTGCCTGAAAGATAATCATTTGATTTCCAAGGACCTCGCAACGCCTTTTCGAATCGGACCGGTGTCCGTGCGGAACCGCGTTGTGCTTGCGCCGATGTCGGGTGTGACGGACATGCCGTTCCGAGACCTCGCCTGGCGTTATGGCGCAGGCCTCGTCGTGACCGAAATGGTGGCAAGCCGGGAGCTGGTGAACGACACTGCTGAATCCTGGGCACGCCTTCGGGCCGCCGGCTTCCGTCCTCACATGGTGCAGCTCGCCGGTCGCGAGGCATATTGGATGGCCGAAGCCGCCAAGATCGCGGCCGATCATGGCGCCGACATCATCGACATCAATATGGGCTGCCCGGCCAAGAAGGTCATCGGCGGATATTCCGGTTCGGCGCTGATGCGCGACCCGGATCATGCGCTTGAACTTGTCGAGGCGACGGTCAGGGCTGTCGATATCCCCGTGACGCTGAAGATGCGTCTCGGCTGGGACGAGAATTCCATCAATGCACCGCATATCGCGAAGCGCGCCGAAGAGGCGGGGGTGAAACTCATCACCATCCATGGCCGCACCCGCATGCAGTTTTACACGGGCAGGGCGGACTGGGATGCAATTCGCCCCGTACGCGATGTCATTTCCGTGCCCCTGATCGCCAATGGCGATGTCGAAACGGCTGAGGATGCGCAGGAGATCTTGCGTCGCTCGGGCGCCGATGCCGTGATGATCGGCCGCGGCAGCCAGGGCAGGCCGTGGCATGCCGGTGTCCTGGCAGGAGCCCGTGAACCCGAGCGCGAGGAGATTGCTGCAATTGCCATCGAGCACTATCGCATGATGCTGGAATTCTATGGCGAGGCAGTTGCCGTCAGGCACGCCCGCAAACATCTCGGCTGGTATCTGGAGCGCTTCGCGCCGGACCTTTCCGGCGAGGGAAAGGCTGCGATCATGACATCGCGCGATCCTGATGATGTGATCGCCCGTTTCGGCGATGCGATGGCGGCTGGTGCGGTAGAGCGGCGGGAGGCGGCATGAGCACGGACGGCACGACTTCCCCTGAAAATGCGGTCAACACCATGGCGATGGCAGTGCTGAACGCTATCCAGAACCCTGTCGTCATGGTCGATGAGGGCGGTTTCATCATCTTTGCCAACTGGGAGGCCGAAGCCTTCTTTGGCGCCAGTGCCGCGCATCTCTCCCGCTACCGCATTTCGACCTTCATTCCCTTCGGCAGCCCGCTCCTGGCCTTGATCGACCAGGTGCGCGAACGCAAGGCCCCGGTCAATGAATACCGCGTCGATTTGAGCTCGCCGCGTCTCGGCCAGGACAAGCTCGTGGATCTCTACGTTGCCCCCGTCATTGCCGAGCCGGGCTCGGTCGTTGTCGTCTTCCAGGAACGGTCGATGGCAGACAAGATCGATCGGCAGCTGACACATCGTGCGGCCGCCCGCTCGGTCACGGGTCTCGCCTCCATGCTTGCGCATGAGATCAAGAACCCGCTCTCCGGTATCCGCGGTGCTGCACAGCTTCTCGAACAGTCCGTGATCGACGACGACCGCGCGCTGACGCGGCTGATCTGCGACGAGACCGACCGCATCGTTTCGCTGGTCGATCGCATGGAAGTCTTTTCCGATGAGCGCCCGGTCGACCGCGTGCCGGTCAACATCCATTCCGTGCTTGATCATGTGAAGGCCGTTGCCAAGGCGGGCTTTGCCCGCAATATCCGCGTGACGGAGAATTACGACCCGTCGCTGCCGGCCGTCTACGCCAATCGCGATCAACTGGTGCAGGTCTTCCTCAATCTGGTCAAGAACGCTGCCGAAGCCGTCGGCGATCGTCCGGATGGTGAAATCATCCTGACGACCGCCTATCGCCCGGGCATCCGCCTTTCGGTCGCCGGCACGCGCGAAAAAATCTCGCTGCCGCTGGAATTCTGCGTCATCGATAATGGTCCTGGCGTGCCGACGGACCTGCTGCCGCATCTTTTCGACCCCTTCATCACCACCAAGACGAATGGCAGCGGCCTGGGTCTCGCCCTCGTTGCCAAGATCATCGGCGATCATGGCGGCATCATCGAATGCGACAGCCAGAACAACCGCACGATTTTCCGCGTCCTCATGCCGGCCTCCAAGGATGCCTCGCTTGACGACGCCGCTATTGCAAGCTCGACAGGACCCAATAGATGACAGCCACGATCCTCGTTGCAGATGACGATGCGGCCATCCGCACGGTGCTCAATCAGGCCTTGAGCCGCGCCGGTTACGATGTGCGCATTACTTCCAATGCCGCGACGCTGTGGCGCTGGGTTTCAGCCGGCGAGGGCGATCTCGTCGTCACCGATGTCGTCATGCCCGATGAGAATGCGTTCGACCTTCTGCCCCGCATCAAGAAGGCGCGACCGGAGCTGCCCGTTCTCGTCATGAGCGCGCAAAATACATTCATGACGGCGATCAAGGCATCGGAAAAAGGCGCCTATGACTACCTGCCGAAGCCGTTCGACCTGACGGAGCTGATCGGCATCATCGGCCGGGCGCTCGCCGAGCCGAAGAAGAAGCCGGCCAAGCTCGACGAAGACATGCAGGACGGCATGCCGCTCGTCGGTCGTTCCGCGGCCATGCAGGAAATCTACCGCGTTCTCGCCCGCCTGATGCAGACGGATCTGACGCTGATGATCACCGGCGAGTCAGGTACCGGCAAGGAGCTCGTGGCGCGTGCGCTGCACGATTACGGCAAGCGCCGCAACGGCCCCTTCGTCGCCATCAACATGGCCGCCATCCCGCGCGATCTCATTGAATCCGAACTCTTCGGCCACGAGAAGGGCGCCTTCACCGGCGCACAGACCCGCTCCACTGGCCGTTTCGAACAGGCCGAAGGTGGCACGCTGTTCCTCGATGAAATCGGCGATATGCCGATGGACGCCCAGACGCGTCTTCTGCGCGTGCTGCAGCAGGGCGAATATACGACCGTCGGCGGCCGCACGCCGATCCGCACCGATGTGCGCATCGTGGCTGCCACCAACAAGGATCTGAAGCAGGCAATCAATCAGGGCCTGTTCCGCGAAGACCTCTATTATCGCCTCAATGTCGTGCCGCTGCGCCTGCCGCCGCTGCGCGATCGTGCCGAAGATATCCCGGATCTCGTCCGTCATTTCGTCCAGCAGGCCGAAAAGGAAGGTCTCGGCTCCAAGCGCTTCGATCAAGAGGCGCTGGAGCTGATGAAGGCCTATGCCTGGCCCGGCAACGTGCGCGAACTGGAAAACCTGATCCGCCGCCTGATGGCGCTTTATCCACAGGATGTCATCACCCGTGAAATCATCGACGCCGAGCTTCGCTCCGATGTCCCCGATAGCCCGATCGACAAGGGCCCGATCCGCAGCGGCACGATGACGATTGCTCAGGCGGTCGAAGAGAATATGCGCACCTATTTCGCCAGTTTCGGCGAAAACCTGCCGCCGCCGGGCCTTTACGATCGCATATTAACGGAAATGGAATATCCGTTAATACTTGCGGCATTGACGGCCACCCGCGGCAACCAGATCAAAGCCGCCGATTTGCTGGGCCTGAACCGCAATACGCTGCGCAAAAAGATCCGCGAACTCGGCGTTTCCGTCTACAGAAGCTCCCGTACCGCCTGACCTTCGACCTTGACATTGTGGCAAAGTGCGTTGCATTTTCGCCACAATGCGTTGCTTAAAGGTCACGCATAGGGTTTGGACATTCGCCCACGATCGAGTCGTTTGGACGCCGGTTTTTCGAAACCGGCGTTGGTTTGGCTTTCTCGTTGGGCACGGCGGCGCTGCCGACCGAAGAGAGGCTGGATGGACGAAGAAGGGGTATCGCCGGAAACGGCGAACGAGGCGGTGACAACGGTGACCGACCGTCGTGCCCTGTTTGCCGTACCCGGCCTTGTGCTTGCTGGCGGTGCGCTGGTTTGCGCGACCGTCACGCTCTTCGTGCTGCTCGGTGTGACGCCGATTGCGCCGACCTCGCACGTCGTAATCGGCTCTGTCGTCATCAATTCGTTCTTTGTCCTCGGCCTGATCGCATTGATCGGTCGTGAAGTCGCGCGGCTTTTCAAGGCCCGCACGCGTGGCCGTGCGGCTGCCCGACTGCACATCCGTATCGTCGTGCTTTTCTCGATCGTCGCGATCACGCCGGCGATCCTGGTGGCGATCTTTGCCAGTATCACGCTGAATGCCGGCCTTGACCGGTGGTTTGCGCTCAGAACCCAGGCGATCGTCAGCTCGTCCCGCAACATCGGCCAGGCCTATATGCTGGAAAACGCCAGCTATCTGCAGGGTCAGACGGTTTCGATGGCAAATGATCTCGAGCGTAACCGCGCGCTCTACAGCCTCGACAAGACCGGCTTCGCCGACCTGATGACGCGTCAGGCGAGGGGCCGCGGTCTGCTCGGCGCCTTCCTCGTCGAGCGCGACGGCTCGGTCAATGTCCAGGCCGACATCACCACCGAAAAGCCGCTGCCCGCCATCCCGCAGGATGCGTTGGAAAAGGCCGCCGCCGGCCAGCCGACGCTGATCCCGCCGGGCGTGACCAACCTTGTCGGCGCCATCATCAGGCTCGAATCGATCCCCGGAACCTTCCTCTATACGGTGCGTGCCGTGGACCCCAAGGTCATGAATGCCATGCGCATGATGGAGGAGAACGCCACCGAATACCGTTCGATGGAAGCCGGCCGGGTTTCTCTGCAGATCGCCTTTGCGGTTCTCTACATCGGCTTTGCTCTGATCGTGCTGCTTGCGGCGATCTGGACCGCGATTGCGGTCGCCGACCGTATCGTGCGGCCGATCCGCCTGCTGATTACCGCCGCCGATAGCGTCGCATCGGGCAACATGGATATTGTCGTGCCTGTCCACGCTGTCGATGGCGACGTCGCCAGCCTGTCGCGCACCTTCAACAAGATGATTTCGGAAATCCGCACGCAGCGGGACGAAATCCTCGAGGCGAAGGATGAAGTGGACGATCGCCGCCGCTTCATCGAGGCCGTTCTGTCGGGTGTGACGGCTGCTGTGATCGGTGTCGAGCAGGACCGGCGCATTACCATCGTCAACAGTTCTGCCGAAACGCTGATGGCGCTGCAGGCCGACGAGTTGCTTGGCAAGCAGCTGTCGGAGGTCGCGCCGGAAGTGGATCAGGTGCTGACGGAAGCCGCCGCACGCTATCGCGGCGATTTCCGCAAGCAGATCGCGCTGGTGCGCGGCGGTACGGTGCGTACGCTCAGCGTCCAGGTGACGCGCGAGGAAGTGCGTGATCTGAGCGAATCCTACGTCATCACGCTCGATGACATCACCGATCTCGTCATTGCCCAGCGCTCCACCGCCTGGGGTGATGTCGCCCGCCGCATTGCTCACGAGATCAAGAACCCGCTGACGCCGATCCAGCTATCGGCCGAGCGTATCCAGCGTCGTTACGGCAAGCAGATCGACGAAAACGATCGCGCCGTTTTCGACCAGTGCACGGATACGATCATCCGCCAGGTCGGCGATATCGGCCGCATGGTCGACGAGTTCTCGGCCTTTGCCCGCATGCCGAAGCCGACCAAGGAGCCGAGCGATCTGCGCTCCATCCTCCACGACGCGATTTTCCTGCGTGAGATGGGCAACAACCATATCGCCTTCCTGCAGGAACTTGGCGAGGAGCGGCTCGAAGGCATGTTCGACAGCCGCATGCTGGGGCAGGCTTTCGGCAATCTGATCAAGAACGCGGTGGAAGCGATCGAAGCCGTGCCGAGCGAGGAGCGCGAGGAGCGCAAGATCCTCGTGCGCACGTCGCTCGACGAAGCGCGCGACCGCTTCACGGTCGATATCATCGACAACGGACGTGGCCTGCCTGTCGAAAACCGCCATAGCATTCTGGAGCCCTACATGACGATGCGCGAAAAGGGCACCGGTCTCGGCCTGGCCATCGTCAAGAAGATCATCGAAGAACATGGCGGGCAGCTCGAACTGCATGATGCGCCCGCAGATTTTGACCAGGGAAGAGGAGCCATGATCCGCGTGCATCTGCCACGCCGCGATGTGGCCACAGCCCCGGCAGCCAGTGACAAGGAAAGCGTTTATGGCCTCTGATATTCTCGTCGTCGACGATGAACACGACATTCGCGAGATCGTTGCCGGCATCCTGTCGGATGAAGGGCACGAAACCCGCATGGCGCATGACAGCGACAGCGCCCTGGCGGCGATTTCCGATCGCGTGCCGCGCCTGGTCTTTCTCGACATCTGGATGCAGGGCAGCAAGCTCGACGGCCTCTCGCTGCTGGACGAGATCAGGACCCGCCATCCCGAGCTTCCCGTGGTGATGATATCAGGTCACGGCAACATCGAGACGGCTGTTTCCGCCATCAAACGTGGCGCCTTCGATTTCATCGAAAAGCCCTTCAAGGCGGATCGCCTGATCCTGATCGCCGAACGGGCGTTGGAAAACTCCAAGCTGAAACGCGAAAATATCGAGCTCAAGCGCCGCGCCGGCGATGCGCTGGAGCTGATCGGCACCTCGGTCGCCGTTTCGCAGCTGCGCCAGACGATCGAAAAGGTCGCCCCCACCAACAGCCGCATCATGATCTTCGGCGCATCCGGCTCCGGCAAGGAGCTGGTGGCGCGCATGATCCACAAGAAGTCGACGCGCGCCAACGGCCCCTTTGTGGCGCTCAATGCCGCCAACATCACGCCCGACCGCATGGAAGTTGCACTGTTCGGCACCGAGGGCGCGCCAGGGCAGGCGCGCAAGATCGGTGCACTGGAAGAGGCTCATCGCGGCATCCTCTATCTCGATGAGGTCGGCGAAATGCCGCGCGAGACGCAGAACAAGATCCTGCGCGTGCTGGTCGATCAGCAGTTCGAACGTGTCGGTGGTTCCAAGCGCGTCAAGGTCGATGTGCGCATCATCTCCTCGACCGCCTACAATCTGGAAAGCCGCATCGCCGAGGGCTGGTTCCGCGAAGACCTCTATCATCGCCTCGCGGTCGTGCCGGTGCGCGTGCCGCAGCTGTCCGAACGCCGGGAAGATATTCCCTTCCTCGTCGACCAACTGATGCGCCAGATTTCCGAACAGGCGGGTATCCGGCCACGCCGCATCGGCGATGACGCCATGGCGGTGCTGCAGGCCCATGACTGGCCGGGCAATATCCGTCAGCTCCGCAATAATATCGAGCGGTTGATGATCCTTGCCCGCACGGACGGACCGGATGCGCCGATCACTGCAGACATGCTGCCGACCGATCTCGGCGACATGCTGCCGAAGGTCTCGGCCAAGAACGACTACCACATCATGACACTGCCGCTACGCGAAGCCCGCGAGATGTTCGAGAAGGATTATCTGATCGCCCAGATCAACCGCTTCGGCGGCAATATCTCGCGCACGGCCGAATTCGTCGGCATGGAGCGCTCGGCTCTGCATCGCAAGCTGAAGTCGCTCGGCGTCTGATGTTTTTCCGGCGCGGGCTCGTGTCGCGTCGGTTCCCTCCTTTGCCTGAAGCAGGTTTCAATGCCAAGAATTGCCTATGTGAATGGACGCTACGTCCCGCATTCCGATGCCATGGTGCATGTGGAGGATCGTGGCTATCAGTTTGCCGATGGTGTCTATGAAGTCTGCGAGGTCCGTCACGGGCTGATCGTCGACCTGACCCGGCATCTGAACCGTCTCGACCGTTCGCTCAGTGAACTGCGCATCGCCTGGCCGATGAGCCGTGCAGCGCTGACGCAGGTGATTCGCGAGACGCTGCGCCGCAACCACGTCCGCAACGGTCTCTTCTATCTGCAGGTAACGCGTGGCGTCGCCCGCCGTGACCATGTCTTCCCGGCAGCCGGCACCCCGCCCTCGATCGTCGTGACGGCCAAGAGCACGGATCCATCCATCATCGCCAGGAAGAATGCCACTGGCATCAAGGCGATCACCGTTCCGGACAATCGCTGGGACCGAGTCGACATCAAGTCGGTCGGGCTATTGTCGAACGCGCTTGCGCGCCAGCAGGCCAAGGAAGCCGGTGCCCAGGAAGCGATCTATATCGATGCCGAGGGCATGGTGAAGGAAGGGGCTGCAACCAATGTCTGGATCGTCGATGCCGACGGTACGCTGGTAACGCGGCCTGCCGACCATGGCATCCTGCGGGGTATCACGCGTACGACTCTCATCGATGTCGCAGCCAAATTGGGGGTCAAGATCGTCGAGCGGAAGTTCTCCGTTTCGGAGATGATGGCAGCCCGCGAGGTCTTCATCACCGCCGCCACAAGCATTTGTTTTCCGGTCGTTTCCGTTGATGGACAGGCGATTGCGAATGGTCATCCCGGAAGCCTTTCGCAGAATATTCGGGAAGCCTTTTTCGACGTTGCGGAAAAGATTACGATTTGATACCAAGATTTGCTGGGCAGGAGGAATGAGGGTGCCACCTGCCTTGCTGGAGAGGTTGATTGATATTCTACCGGCTTGATCAGGCCGGCAATAAAGAAAGAAGCGGCGCGATGGCGGAACGTTCTCAGAATCTGCAGGACTTATTT